>Ga0209024_1001666_pt1 | contig 16585 bp, 14 predicted proteins | sample AutmiccommunBRH5_FD_187380 | JGI IMG/M metagenome (GOLD analysis project Ga0209024, IMG submission 187380) | Deep subsurface microbial communities from Mt. Terri, Switzerland - Autotrophic microbial communities BRH/5 (SPAdes) (version 2) | ecosystem: Environmental > Aquatic > Deep subsurface >...
TTGGCACCTCGATGTCGGCTCATCTCATCCTGGGGCTGTAGCCGGTCCCAAGGGTATGGCTGTTCGCCATTTAAAGAGGTACGTGAGCTGGGTTTAAAACGTCGTGAGACAGTTTGGTCCCTATCTGCCGTGGGCGTTGGAAATTTGAAGGGGGCTGTTCCTAGTACGAGAGGACCGGAATGGACGTATCTCTGGTGTACCGGTTGTCACGCCAGTGGCATTGCCGGGTAGCTAAATACGGAAGAGATAAACGCTGAAAGCATCTAAGCGTGAAACTTGCCTTAAGATAAGATTTCCCTGAGGACTTGATCCTCCTGAAGGGCCGTTGAAGACCACGACGTTGATAGGCTGGGTGTGGAAGTGCAGTAATGCATTAAGCTAACCAGTACTAATTGCCCGTGCGGCTTGGCTCTATAGCATTGAGCCTTGCTTAAAGATACGCACATGAAACAACACAGTAAATCTACCGGGGTAAAACCCAAGTGAAAAACAAGGTAGTTTGTAAATATAGATATACCCGCAACAAGCATCAAAAGAATAGTTTGTCTATCGAAGATAACTCATCAAATCCAAATCGAGCCAATCAGCCGCAACGCTGGTTAGCTAACAAGTAAGTGCAATTTTTGCACGGCACTTACAGCCAACCCTCTTTGCCTGACGACCATAGCAAGGTGGTACCACTCCTTCCCATCCCGAACAGGACAGTGAAACGCCTTAGCGCCGATGATAGTGTGCATTCGCATGTGAAAGTAGGACATCGTCAGGCTCTCCAATTCTTAGAAAACCCCGCTCTCCAAAAGAGGCGGGGTTTTTTATTTAATCAACTCACATTTAGTTGTTCATTTTCCAGAACGGACCCTTTTGGTCTAGGCTTGTATGGCATATCTGCAGATATGTAGTAATCCGTTATTCTTCCAGCCTCTCCTTCGTTTAAAGCCTCATGAATGTTTAGTAGTTCAAATGGTATGCCCATCTGTGCCAGGTTCAGGTTTCGCCTTGTTGTTGTGTTGGCGTTGATAATCTTGCCGCCCACTGCTTTGGCCTCAGCGGAGTCTCGTACTCAGTATCTCGAAAAACATTTGCTTCGTATTGTTTCTAAATCTGGTTTAAATGTTGAGGAGCGGTTGAATGCGATCGTGGGTCTGGCCAGCGACGACCATGAAAAGGTGTGGTTGGTTTACCGGTGGATCACACGACATTTTCGCCACGATTCCCGTTTGGCGTCCAGAATAGGTGATCCGGGTAAACACAGTTTGGATGCGCTTTATCAGCAAGGGGGTGGAAGTTGTGCGGTGTATGCCGATGTAGTTCATCGCTTGCTGGCGCGTGCCGGATTTGAAGTGAAAACAGTTTATGGCACTGTGAAGGGCAATTCTGGATCAACGCGGCGAGGTTTGTCTGTCAATCACGTTTGGAATGCCGTGAAAGTTGATGGTCAATGGCGGTTGATCGACGCAACTTGGGGTTCCGGGTATGTTGGTCCCCAAGGGTTTCAACGGGATCAAAGTGATCTGTTTTTCTTGATGCCACCTGAATTGGCAGTGCTTAGCCATTTTGATCATTCGGATGAGCTTGGATTTCAGAGACGTTTTGGGGTAACTGCCAGCCTTTTTGCGAAGATGCCTGAGGATGCGGTTTATGCTGCTGCAATTGGATTTGAGCCCTTGGAGATACTTCACTTTCAGCGCCAACACGCTGGGCAGCCTTTGGTAAGGACTTTTGATCACCCTGGGAGCATTTTTCGCGTATTGAAAGCCCCTGTGCAAGGACGCTTAAACAGGCAACTTCAAAGTTTCAAGCTGGAGGCTGCCCAATTTGAGGAGTTGATGGTGGTGCAGGGGAAAACATGGACGTCCATGAAAAAAGACGGGATTATTCATGCCCTGAACATGCTTCCAGAGCGTGGCGAGCTGATTATTATGGGACGGCGCCCCAAGCAACACGATTTTGAGGCCTTGCTGGAGTATTCCGTCAAATAGTTATTTGCTGCCCAGAAATTCGTGCGCGATAGCGATCCATGCTTTGACTCCCAGTGGCAATATCTTGTCGTTGAAGTCGTAACTTGGATTGTGTAGCGTGCAGGGACCAATGCCATGGCCGTGCGTGCGGTGTCCGCCATCGCCGTTGCCTATCCATAGGTATGCACCTGGTTTGTGCTGCAGCATGAAGGCAAAGTCTTCCGCACCCATGGTCGGTTGCAAATTGGTGTGGACATGGGTTACTTCGGGAAGTTTTTCAAGTGCCAGTTTTGCCAGTGTGGCCATGTCGGCAGTGTTGATTGTGGGTGGGTATTTTCTCTCGAACTGAAAGGTTGCAGAGGCACCAAAGGCGGCACACAGATCGTTGCTCAACTTGCGCATGTGGGTTTCGATCAGGTCCAGTGTTTCAATGCTGAATGTTCTCACTGTGCCCTGTAGGGTGGCTCGATCGGGAATGACGTTGTTTGCCTCGCCCGCCTGAATTTGTGTGACTGAAAGCACCGCGGGGTCGACAGGTTTGCAGGTGCGGCTGATGATGGTTTGAAATGCGATGATCAGTTGCGCGGCAACCACCACCGGGTCGATTCCCAGATCAGGCATGGCAGCGTGTGCACCCTTGGCATGAATTTCAATTGAGAATTCGTTGCTGGATGCCATCACTGGGCCAACATGCGCGGCAAATTCACCTTCACGCAGGCCAGGCCAGTTGTGCATGGCGAACACGGCATCAACGGGGTAGCGGTCAAACAAACCGTCTTCGATCATGCGCCGTGCACCAGCGCCACCTTCCTCTGCGGGCTGAAAAATCAATACCACGCTGCCTTTAAAATTTTTGTTCTCGGCGAATTCTTGTGCTGCGCCCAGCAGCATGGCGACATGGCCATCGTGCCCGCAAGCATGCATTTTCCCTGGGTGCTTTGATGCATGTGGGAATTCATTGCGTTCCTGTATTGGGAGTGCGTCCATGTCAGCCCTCAGACCAATGGATTTTCCAGTGCCTTGGTTGCCATTGAGCAAGCCAACCACCCCCGTTTCACCCACGCCGGTTTCGACTTGGTAGCCTAATTCGCGTAGCCGTGTGGCAACAATGTCGGCGGTGCGGTTTTCTTGATAGCGTAGTTCCGGGTGTGCGTGGATGTCTCGGCGGGTGTTCACCCAGAGTTCAATTTTGCTTGGAGTCACAACATACTTCACTGATTGGTACAAGCTTCAAGAATCGCAGGTTTTCTGCCTCGTTGCAATCGCTGTGCTTTAGTATGGTGCGTTGTTATTTCACAATTTGTTTGGGGTGGGTTGTGCGTAGAGGTGTGCTGGTGGCTTTGGGGGTGTTGTTTGTTGGTCTATTGGGGGCTTGCAGTACCGGGGCCTATTTTTGGCAGGCCACTACTGGACATTTGCAGGTGTTAAATTCTGCCTCGCGCATTGACACCCTTCTTGCAATGCCCAACACACCTGCAAAGTTACGCACGCAGCTGGAGTACATACAACAAATTCGAGATTTTTCTGTGGCTCACCTGGGTCTGCCGGACAATCGCAGTTACCGGTCCTATGCAGATTTGAATCGCCCTTACGTGGTGTGGAATGTGGTGGCGGCACCGCCGGACAGTTTGACTTTGAATACGTGGTGTTTTCCGTTCACTGGCTGTATTTCTTACAAAGGGTTTTACAAGGAGGAAGATGCGGTCAAGTTGGGGAATGCGTTGCGCAATGAGGGGTTGGATGTGGCGGTGTTGGGTGTGCCCGCGTATTCAACATTGGGTTTTACCCCGGATCCGGTGTTGAGCACCTTCGTTTATTTCCCCGCAGGCGAGTTGGCCAGGCTGATTTTTCATGAATTGGCGCATCAGGTGGTCTACATCGCCAATGACACGATGTTCAACGAAAGTTTTGCCACGGCTGTAGAGGAGTTGGGGGTGAACGCGTGGCTGAACCAAGCGGGAAATGCACCCCTGCGTGCGCCCTACGAGGTGTTTAATGGACGGAGGGCGGCATTTCGACTGATATTGGCACGGGCGCAAGATGATTTGAGAGTCATTTATTCCGACCCTGTTCTTGTTGAAGACGGGAGTGTTCTGCAGGCCAAAGCCAAGCGGCTGGAGTTGTTGCGCGCGGAATATTCTGAGTTGAAGGCAGCGTGGGGCGGTTGGGCTGGATATGACCGTTTCATGGCGGATGATTTGAACAATGCCAAGTTGGGTGTGTCGGGGTTGTACACCCAGCATGTGTCGGCCTTCAAGGCATTGTTTGTGCACTGCAATTCAAACTTTCCTGATTTTTACAATGCGGTTGATACGTTGGGTAGCAGGCCCGCGGTCGAGCGGGATGCGTTGCTGCTGGCCATGCGCTCAGGAGATTTCAGTCAGCTTGATTTTGGGTGTTCAGGCGTTTAACAAATGGCCGTTTTTAAGCACTGGAAGGCCGTCTTCGAACACCAGAAATGATTGTGGTTCATAGGGTGTCCACACTTCGTCATGGGTTAGTGCTGTTGTTGCAATAACCGCTACCCGGTCGTTTTGGGTGGTCACGGCGCCGAAATCTACTTGAAGATCGCAGTCGACCAGGTGGGCGTTTTTGAACGGATGCGCACGCACAATGTATTCCAGTTTGGTGGAACAATGGGTGAACATTGCCTGCCCGTTGGACAGTAGCATGTTGAATGTTCCATATCCAGCAATGTGCGAACACACTGGGCGCAGTGCCTCATCAATTTCCTGCACGCTGGGGCGATTCGATTGAGATCGGTATCCAAACTTGTTTTTAAGGGTTTGCAGCAATAGGCAGAATGCCTGTTCGCTGTCCGTTTCCCCAATGGGAAGAAAGTCGCCCTGCAGTGTGGGGTTGAAGTTTTTAAGGTCGCCGTTGTGTGCGAAAACCCACGCTTGTCCCCACAGTTCCCGAATGAATGGATGGCAGTTTTGCAGTTTGACCTGCCCCACGGTGGCTTTGCGAATGTGCGAGATCACGTTGTAGGAGCGGATCGGATAGTTGCGAATCAACTCGGCCACCGGGGAGTCGGCGGCGGGGCGGTGATCGATGAAACACCGGGCGGCTGAGCCTTCGAAAAAGGCGATGCCCCAACCATCAGCATGTTCATCGGTCAGGCCGCCACGCTTGGCAAAACCCTCGAATGAAAATTGGATGTCGGTCGGTGTGTTGCAGTTCATGCCGAGCAGTTGACACATGGTTTAATACATAAATTGTTAATTGATTTTTATTTTAAGAGACTTTTCATGTCTGCGAAGGAAGATTTTTACAAAGACTTGCTGACACAGGTTTTTGATGCCGGTGTGCAAGCTGCGCAACCTGGCCAGGCTATTCAGGCCGCGTGGGATTCGCACATTGCACCCTGGCTGGATCAAATGGCACCGGAACGCGAGCGGGTTTGGGTGTTTGGGGCCGGCAAGGCGGCTGCTTCCATGGCGAAAGCGCTTGAGGCTGCTGTAAACGGAAAAGAGGTGTTGCAGGGGTTTGTGGTGACCCGGCGCGGCCATGATGTAAAAACTTCGACGATTGAGGTGCTTCAGGCGGCACACCCGGTGCCAGATGAAGATGGGCAGCGTGCGGCGCGACGTTTGTACAAGTCCATTTCCGAAGTGCCTTCAAGTGACGCGGTTATTGCTTTGGTTTCGGGTGGTGGGTCGAGTCTGTTGAGCGTGCCGGTTCGAGATATTCCGTTTGTGGATTTGCAGCAGTTGAATCGCGCTTTGTTGTCGTGTGGGGCACCGATTGATGAAATGAATGTTGTGCGAAAGCACGTCACCCTGACCTTGGGTGGGCAGTTGGCGCAGGTTTGTAGTGCGCCGGTTTTTCAGCTGCTGATTTCGGATGTGCCCGGGGATGACCCGACTTCGATTGCGTCTGGGCCGTTCAGTCCGGATGAAAGTACGTTCCATGATGCCGTGGAGGTGTTACGTCGCTGGGCGGTGCAGGTGCCACATTCGATTTCACGCCATTTGGATAAAGGTGCGCGCGGCGAGGTTGCGGACACGCCCAAGCGCAGTTCGCTTGTATTCAGGAAGGTGAAGACGCATTTGCTGGCCAGCAATTTGAAGTCGCTCAATGCGGTGACCCAACACCTTGAGGACAAAGGCTACAAGGTGTTGAACCTGGGCGATACGCTTGAAGGCGAGGCCAGGGATGTGGCGCAGGTGCATGCGGCGATCGCACGGCAGGCGGCCATGGGGCAGGGTGGCTGGCCTGCAGCACCTTTGGCCATTGTCAGTGGTGGTGAGTGCACGGTGACGTTGAACGAAACACAGATGCGCCAGGCCAGGGGTGGGCGAAATTCAGAGTTTTTGTTGGCACTTGCGTTTTATTTGCGAGACCTGAATGCTGATGTGGATGTGGCTGCCCTTGCCGCTGACACGGACGGCATTGATGGCATTGGTGGGCATGCTGGTGCATTGATGTTGCCCGGTGATCGCCAGTTGTGCAAAAGCGCGAAATTGGCGCCGCAGTTGCACCTGGACCAACACACCAGTTATGACTATTTCAAGCGCTTGGATCGCCTGTTGATGACGGGGCCAACAATGACGAATGTGAATGACTTGAGGATCATTCTGATCGGTAAGCCTTGAGAGGTTCATGCAAGACAAGTGGGGTAAAATATGCTTCACTTTTTCTAACTTTGTGCCACTCCCCCCATGATCCAGACCATTCAAATTGCACCCCCCGATGATTGGCATTTGCACCTTCGCGATGGTGAGGCTTTGGAGTGTGTGGTCGCGGCAACAGCCCTTAATTTTCGCCGTGCCATTGTGATGCCGAACTTGAGGCCACCAGTCACCACTGTGGATCAGGCTGTGGCGTATCGCGGCCGAATTCTTGCTGCAATTGAAAAGGCCTGCGCAACAGGCAATTACACTGTGGAAGAAAAGGCGGCGATGAGGCGGTTTGATCCCCTGATGGTGCTTTACCTGACCGGCGCAACCAGCCCGCATGAAATTGAAAAAGCGGCCAACAGTGGCGTGGTGAAGGCGGTGAAGTTGTACCCGGCGGGTGCAACCACCAATTCGGATGCGGGTGTGTCTGATTTACTGGGGCAGTGCGGTGCTGTGCTGCACGCCATGGAGGAACACGGCGTGCCTTTGCTGGTGCATGGTGAAGTGACAGACACAGACGTGGATGTGTTCGATCGCGAAGCTGCATTTGTTGAAACAGTGATGAGGCCGCTTCGTACACGGTTTCCGAATTTGCGTGTGGTGTTTGAGCACATCACGACGGAGCAGGCTGCGACTTTTGTCACCGAAAACTCAGGCCGGGATTCGCAGGGTCGTTTGCTGCTGGCAGCTACCATTACGCCCCAGCATTTGCTGTACAACCGCAATGCCTTGTTCAAAGGTGGGCTGCAACCCCACTGGTATTGTTTGCCTGTGCTGAAGAGAGAGGTGCATCGCAAGGCGTTGTTGAAAGCGGCCACCAGCGGTTTGCCGCAATTCTTTTTGGGCACGGACAGTGCGCCCCACGCCAAACACTTGAAGGAAATGTCGTGTGGTTGCGCGGGTTGTTATTCCGCTCCGTATGCGATGGCGATGTACGCCGAGGCATTTGAGCAGGTTGGTGCATTGAACGATGTTTCTTTGTTTGAACAGTTCTGCAGTTTGAATGGCCCGGCTTTTTATGGCTTGCCGGTCAATGAAGGCGCTTTTGTCATGCAGCGCAAGAAGTTCGAGGTGCCCACGAGTTTGCCCTTCGTGACAGAGAGCGGCATCGTGCCGCTTCGCGCCGGCGAGACGCTGGACTGGACCGTGACTCGCCTGGTTTGAGTGGCATGTTGCTGCCTTGGCTTTGGCCCTACGGTGGGGATTGGGCACGGTTTGAATCAGCGGATCTGGTCGCAGGTGGTGTTGCGTATCGATTGAATCAGGCGCGTTCAAACGCAGGTGTGTATATTCCTGAATTCATTGCTTCAAGCGATACGCTTGGTGCGCTTGACTATGAGCGCCAGGTGCATTCTGGTGAAATTCCCACACGCGACCTTGCGCACGACTGGTACAACGGTTTGGTGTGGTTGCATTTTCCTCAAACCAAGCAGCAAATCAATGCGCATCACATTGTGGATTCCGAAAGTTCGATGGCGCAGTCGTCGAACGGTAGAAGCCGTTTTCGTGATGCCCTTACCCTGTTTGATGAAAGTGGTGCCGTGTTGTTGACCACAGACGCCGATCTGGTTTCGGCTTTGTTGAATCACGACTGGCAAACCCTGTTTGTAAAAAAACGTTCCGCTTGGGCTGAGTGTGCGCGGGTGTTGATTGTGGGGCATGGTTTGCTGGATTCCATGCACACGCCGCACAAGGGCTTGTGCGCGAAAGTTGTTCCTGTGCTGGTGCCCTGTCTTGATTTGGGTTCGAATGAGTTGCAGGCTCTGATGCTGAAGCTGATCGGGGAGATTCGGGGTTCCGGTAATTTCAGCCCGATGCCGGTGATGGGCGTGCCAGGGTGGTTTGATGAATCGAACGCCACAGGCTTCTACAGCGACACATCGGTGTATCGCGCAAAGCCAACAAGACGCAATGCTTCGTCGCATGAAAGATTGGCATTTGTGTGGGATGGGTCTACACTGTGCAGCGGAAAGTGCGCCGGACAGTCGCTGCCTGAATTTCAGGGAGAGGAAAGTCCGGACTCCAGTGAGCACGGTGCTGGTTAACGACCAGGCGTTATAAGGTTTTGGCAACAAGACTGAAGGCGACGGAAAGTGCAACAGAAAACACACCGCCGATGGAAAGGAAACTTTCACAGGCAAGGGCGAACCGGAGGTGTAAGAGACCCCCGCAGACTTGGCGACAAGGCTGGCTAGGTAAACCCCACTTGGAGCAACACCAAATAGGCGCGCAGGCGCTTTAAGCGTCAACGGCGCTCCCCGAGCGCGCGGGTAGGTGGCTTGAGCTGAAGAGTAATTTTCAGCCTAGAGGAATGATTGTCACTTTGGCCGCAAGGCCATTGAACAGAATCCGGCTTACAGGCGCACTTTCCGTATCCCCCTGATTCAATTTAACCCCCTTGCAAATCTTCTTAAGACATTACTTTCAGTGTTGTCTTTATATCCTTATTTTTCAATTGTTTTTTTCAAATTGTTTTCTGGAAAATCCCTCTAAGTCCTTGGTTGTAAAGCGTTTTCTCGCGGGAATTGCTTGACCACCTATTTCATAATGCGTAAAGTGGTGATTCGTGGGGATTTGTGTGATTTTGTGGGAAATTAATTCACGTGTATCAAGGTAGTTCTTCCTTATCAATGGATGCAAAGGGGCGCATGAATGTGCCGCAGAAGCATCGTGATGCGCTGCAAACGCAGTGCGAGGGAGCCTTGACGCTTACAAAACACCCCAACGGCTGTTTGCTGATGTTTCCGCGTCCCATTTGGGAGCAGCATCGCGAGAAAATTGCCGCCTGGCCCATGTCTGCCCGCCCTTGGCAGCGAATTTTTCTTGGCTTTGCAACCGATGTGGAAATTGATTCTGCGGGCCGTATTTTGGTCTCGCCAGAATTGCGTGAGGCCGCATCGCTGAGCAAGGAAGTCATGTTGCTTGGTATGGGTAGTCATTTCGAGGTGTGGGACTCCACTTTGTTGAAGGTGGAAGAAGAAAAGGCAATTGCTGCTGGCATGCCTGAATCACTGAACGAATTCAGTTTCTGAAGGTGAGTATCAATGAACACATCCCCGTGCTTCTTCAGTCCACGGTTGACGCCCTGTTGCACAAACCCGACGGGGTCTATCTGGACTGCACATTTGGTCGCGGCGGTCACAGCCGCGCATTGCTTGCCGGCTTGTCTGCTCAGGGGCGCCTTGTTGCGCTGGATCGGGATCCGCAGGCGGTGCAAGCCATGAACGAAATCATTGATCCCCGTTTTAAAGGTATTCGCAGTGCGTTCGCTGATCTTGAGTCAGCGCTTGATTCGCTGGGTATTGACCAGGTGGATGGTGTTCTGATGGACATCGGTGTTTCGTCACCCCAAATCGATCAGGCCGAGCGGGGGTTTAGTTTCCGCAGGGATGGTCCTTTGGACATGCGCATGGATCCGCAGGCTGGAGAGTCAGCGGCCGATTTTCTTGCCCGGGCAGATGTTCGGGAAATCAAAGAGGTGATAAAAAATTATGGGGAAGAACGGTTTGCTGTTCAGATTGCAACAGCGATTGTTGCTCGCCGCACGCAGCGGCCGATCACTACAACACTCGACCTTGCCCAGATCGTGGCAGGGGCAGTTCGCACGCGGGAGCCGGGCCAGGACCCTGCAACGCGCACCTTTCAGGCTTTACGGATTCACGTCAACCAGGAGCTTGCGCAGCTCGAACAAGGTTTAACGGCTGCTTTCAAGCGCTTGAAAGTAGGTGGGCGGCTGGCTGTGATCAGTTTCCATTCACTTGAAGACAGAATTACCAAGCAGTTCATTGAAAAACTGGCCAATCCGAAGTCTCAGCAGGATGCGCGCTTGCGCAAGTTGCCGCTGCCTGAGCCCACGCCGTTGATGAGAAAGCTGGAGCGAATCAAGCCAAGCAAGGAAGAGTGCGAATTGAACCCGCGCTCCCGTTCATCGGTTTTGCGGGTGGCTGAAAAACTGGCCGAGCTGCAAGGTAGGGAGGGTGCATGGGGCGCTTGAATATCTTGCTGTTGGCCTTGGTTATTTTTTGTGCCATGTTGGTTGTTGAGCAACAGCATGAAGCGCGCACCTTGTTTGTTGCGCTTGGCCAAGAGCAACAGGCCGAGCAGCAGATTGAAGTGGCATTCACCCGTTTGCAGTTGCAGCAGGTGGCATTGGCCAAAGGTGAGCGGGTGGACGAAGTTGCCCGAACGAAACTTGACATGAGCCCCCCTGCCCCGGGGTCGGTGGTGTTCATGCCTTTGGACGGAGGCTTTCAGCGTGAGTAAAGCCGTTCGGTTTGGTGGATCAGAATTGTTGGAAATGCGATTGCCAGCCTGGCGGTCGCGTTTTGTTTTGGTGTGTATTTTTCTGGCCTTCGGTGGCTTGATTGCGCGCGCTGCTTACCTGCAGATTATTTCGAATGACTTTTTGCAGGAGCAGGGTGCAAAGCGACTGGAGCGCACATTGCCATTGCAGGCAAGCCGTGGAAGTTTGCTGGACAGGAATATGGTGGTGCTGGCGCAAAGTGTGCCTGCGCAGGCCGTGTGGTACGACGGGCGTCGAATTGTGGATGCCAAAGATGACGATTTGCGCAAGTTGGCAGCAGTGCTGGGCTTGAAGCCCGAGCGCATGATCAAGCAAATGCGGACTGACAGCAAGCGTGCGTTTGTGTACCTGGACCGGCAGGTGGATTCCGATGTTGCAGCCAAGGCGAAGGCGCTGAAAATTCCCGGTTTGGGTTTTGTGACCGAGAGTAAGCGCTACTACCCGCAAGGCGAGACCATGGCGCATTTGGTGGGCTTTACCAGCATTGAGGACAAAGGCCAGGAAGGTGTTGAGTTGGCGTTCAACCAGCGCCTGACCGGCGAAGATGGTGAGCGCAACGTGATTCGTGACCGCTTGGGAAATGTGATTGAAGACATTCGTGAGCTGCGTCCCCCTGTCAATGGGCATGATCTGGTGTTGTCTGTCGATGCCGATGTGCAGTACATCGTGTTGTCAGAATTGAAAAAAGCGGTGGAGTTTCACAAGGCGAAGGCCGCTGCTGCGGTGGTGCTGGATGCGAAAACAGGCGAATTGCTGGCCATGGCCAACATTCCTACTTACGACCCAAATAACCGGGGTCAATTGCATGGTGAAAAGCTTCGCAATCGTGTGTTCACGGACATGTTTGAACCTGGTTCAACCTTGAAGCCTTTTGGTGTGGCCTTGGCGATGGAACAAGGCAAGGTAAAAGCCAGCACAAAAATTGATACCGGCAATGGTCGTTTGTCGATTGGCCCGGCCACCATTCACGACACCAAGCCGCATGGCGTGATGACGGTCGAAGAAATCATTCAAAAATCCAGCAACGTGGGCACATCCAAAATCGTTCTGGATCTGGAACGAAAAGATCTGTGGGATTTCTTTAACCTGCTGGGCTTTGGCCAAACCCCGTCAATCGCATTTCCGGGGTCTGTTGCAGGTCGCGTTCGGCCGTGGAACAAATGGCGGCCGATTGAGCAAGCCACCATGTCTTATGGGCATGGGATCTCAGTTTCGTTGATCCAGTTGGCGCAGTCCTACACCATCTTTGCGAACAAGGGGCGATTCATTCCGGCGTCGCTGATCAAGCGCGGACCGCTAGACCCGCTTGTGTCGCATCAAGTGGTCGGTCCCAAGGTGGCTGACAGCATGTTAAACATGCTCGAGTTGGCCTCCGGGCCCGAGGGCACTGCACCAAAGGCACAGGTTCAAGGCTACCGTGTTGCGGGCAAAACCGGCACGGCGCACAAGCAGGAAGGTGGCAAGTACATCAACAAATATGTGTCGTCGTATGTGGGTTTGGCCCCGGTTTCTGATCCGCGCGTGATTGTGGCGATCATGGTGGATGAGCCTAAAAATGGTTTGTACTACGGTGGCCTGGTGGCGGCCCCGATTTTCTCGGTGATTACAAAAAGTGTGCTGACCCGCTTGAATGTGCAGCCGGATGGGATTGAATCCACTGAGCAGTTGCGCAAGTACGTGTCTGCTCCCGCAGGGAGCAGACTATGATCAGCGCCTACCTGCATTCGGTGACGGAAGTGTTGGCGGAATTGCATGAGCGCGGCTTTTATGCCGATTGCTCCGGGTTGGTGACTGATCACCGCCGCCTCACAGGGCCGCAAGATGTGTTTCTTGCTGTGCCTGGTGAAAAGTTTGATCCGAGAAAGCTGGCCGATGATTTGTTGCGTGAGCAACGCTGCGGATTGGTGTTGGTGGATTACGATGACCAACGCGCCTATCAAAGCGCAAGTGTAGTGCCCGTGCTGAATTTGAAAACCATGTTGGCCGAGCTTGCGTTTGGTTATTACGAAACACCGAGCGATGCGATGACCGTGATTGCCGTGACCGGCACGAACGGAAAAACCACGGTAACACGCTGGTTGGCGCAGGCCTTGAATGCCTTGGGCAGGAAGGCGGCGGTAATCGGCACGCTGGGGTTTGGCGCACCTGACGACCTGAAAGCACACACCGGTTTGACCACGCCAGACGTGGTCGGCGTGCATCACATTTTGCATGAATTGCGTCAGGCACAATTTGACACCGTGTGCCTGGAGGCTTCTTCCATTGGCCTGGAACAACGCCGACTGGCTTGTGTCAGTATTGACGTGGCCGCGTACACCAATTTGTCTCAAGACCACCTGGACTATCACGGCGACATGGCGGCCTACGCCCGGTCCAAGCTGATACTGGCCAGCTGGCCAACCTTGCGATCGGCTGTGGTGAATGTGGACGATGCCTTCGGGCTTGAATTTCAGGCTTTGGTGAAAAGCCGCAATGTTGAATGTGTCTCGGTGGGGCGTTCACACGGCGCAGATTGCCAACTGCTTGATGTTGCCCATCTTGAGAATGGTCAGCGGATACAGCTGAAAATTGACGATGCACTGACACAATTTGAAACCACTGTCATTGGTGATTTCAATGCCGACAACATGGCGCTGGTTTTCGCTGTGTTGAAACAGTTGGGGCACGAGGCTCGCAACATACTGCCCGCGCTTTCCAGTGTGACACCGCCACCGGGTCGCATGCAGCCAATTGGCGATAAGCCCGCCGTGATTGTTGATTATGCGCACACCCCCGATGCCCTGGAAAAGGCGTTGCAAACACTTCGACCCTTTGCAGAAAAACGAAAGGGTAAATTGTGGGTGGTGTTTGGTTGTGGTGGCGATCGAGATCGCAGCAAGCGCCCGTTGATGGGTGCGATCGCCGCAGAACATGCAGATGTGGTGTTGATCACCTCTGACAATCCTCGAAGCGAATCACCGCAGGCCATTGTCGACGAAATTCGTTCGGGTGTGGATGCGCGCCTGGAGGAGAAAGTCAGGATTGAAGTGGACCGAGTAACTGCCATTGAAATTGCAGTTTGTAGCGCTGAGGATCGGGATGTGGTGTTGTTGGCCGGCAAAGGGCATGAAGACACGCAGACCGTTGGAACCCAAGTGATTCCGCATTCAGATGCGCAGTGTGCACAATCTTTTCTGGCCAGGCGAGGTGCGCATGCTTGACATGAACTGGCCCTTGCACGATGTCGCAAAAGCCTTGAGCGCGGAACTGGTTCAGGCCGCACCCGTGGTCAATGGCGATGTTCGTTTGGTTCAAACAGACAGTCGACAGGTGAGCAAGGGCGATCTTTTTGTGTGCCTGATCGGCGAACGGTTTGATGCACATGATTTCGCGGAACAGGTTTGCAATTCTGGTGCATCCGCATTGGTGACAGACCGAATTCTGGACGTGCCCGTTGCGCAGTTTGTGGTCAAGGACACGCGCCTTGCGCTGGGTGTTTTGGCCAAGGCCTGGCGGGCGCGTTTCGATTTAAAAGTATTGGCTGTGGTTGGCAGCAATGGCAAAACCACCAGCAAAGAAATGCTGGGCAGTATTTGCAAAACGCACTTTGGAGGCGACAAGGTGTTGGTGACCGCTGGCAATTTGAACAATGACATCGGCGTGCCCCAAACACTGTTCAGGCTGCGCGATATTCATCAAGTGGCCGTGATTGAAATGGGCATGAATCACCTGGGTGAAATTGATTACCTGGCAGGCTTGGTGAGTCCCGATGTGGTGTTGTTGACCAATGCACAGCGCGAGCACCAAGAGTTTATGAAAACCGTGCTGGCGGTGGCGCAGGAAAATGGCAGTGCCTTTGCCCACTTGTCTGCTGATGGTGTTGCGGTTTACCCGGCATCTGTTGAATTTGAACTCTATTGGCAAGCCCAGTCAACGGGCCAGCGTGCATTGCGTTTTGGTCCTGATGCGGATTTTGAAATGTTTCCCGTGGCTCAAGCCAAACACATGGGCAGCGCCATATTGAAAACGCCCAGTGCTGCCATTGAATTAAAGCCAGCGTTTTTGGGTGAACACAATTACGCCAACGCAGCCGGTGCCGCTGCGGCTGCACATGCGGTGGGCTGTTCGTTGCAGTCCATCCAGGAAGGGCTGGACAGTTTTCAGCCCGTCAGTGGACGCTTGCAAATCGCCTTGCATACGCCTTCTCTTCTGTTGATCAACGACACTTATAACGCCAACCCCGATTCAGTGAATGCGGCTAGCAAGGTGTTGGCTACACAGGCGGGTGGCACCTTGCTGGTGTTGGGCGACATGGGCGAGGTGGGTGACCAGTCTGATGAATACCACGCCGAGGTTGGGCTGTTTGCCAGGCAGGTGGGTGTGAAGTTGTTGTACACCCTTGGTGACGCCACGGAACACACGGTTCGCGCCTTCGGCGAAGGCGCAACGCATTTCAAGAACATTGACACATTAATAGACAACACCATGAACACAACAAAGCAAGGCCAATGGTCAGTGTTGGTCAAGGGATCCCGTTTCATGAAAATGGAGCGCGTGGTTCAGGCAATTGTTCAACACCACCAAGGGGGAGCAACACATGCTTCTTGAACTCGCGCAGTGGCTGGCACAAGACATTCGCGCCTTCGGCGTATTCAATTACCTGACCTTGCGCGCGGTGCTGGCCTGCGCAACTGCTTTGTTGGTGGGCTTGGTTGCGGGCCCGATGGTAATCCGAAAGCTGACCCAGTACAAAATTGGTCAATCAGTTCGGGATGATGGCCCACAAACCCATTTGGCCAAGGCTGGAACACCCACCATGGGTGGTGCACTGGTGTTGATCGGCATCGGCATTTCTACCTTGTTGTGGGCGGATTTGTCCAACCGCTTCGTGTGGGTGGTGATGCTGGTCACATTCGGTTTTGGCTGGATTGGCTGGGTCGATGATTACCGCAAGGTGGTTTATCGCAACCCGAAGGGCTTGTCGGCCAAGTGGAAATATTTTTGGCAAAGCGTGGTGGGTTTGATTTGCGCGTTTTATCTGGCATTTGCCGTTTCTGCACAAAGTGGACAAGAGGTGCTGGATATTTTTGTAGCGTGGGTTGAAAGCGGGTTTTCAATGCACTTGCCCAACAATGCAGACCTGATTGTTCCGTTTTTCAAATCCATCAGTTATCCCTTGGGTGTGTGGGGCTTTATTGCCTTGACCTACTTCGTGATTGTGGGCACCAGCAACGCGGTGAATTTGACCGATGGGCTGGACGGGTTGGCCATCATGCCCACGGTGATGGTTGCTTCCGCACTGGCTATTTTTGCGTATGTGGCAGGCAACGCGGTGTATTCCAAGTACTTGTTGCTACCCTACATTCCGGGTGCAGGCGAACTGGCTGTTTTTCTCGCTGCCATTGCTGGCGCCGGCTTGGCTTTCCTTTGGTTCAATGCGTACCCGGCACAAGTATTCATGGGTGATGTGGGTGCATTGGCCTTGGGCGGTGCGCTGGGCACAGTGGCGGTGATTGTTCGGCAGGAAGTGGTGCTGTTCATCATGGGCGGGGTGTTTGTGGCTGAAACACTGTCGGTGATGATTCAGGTGCTGTATTTCAAATACAGCGGTGGAAAGCGGGTGTTTCGTATGGCCCCTTTGCACCACCACTATGAATTGAGTGGCTGGAAGGAAACACAGGTGGTGGTCCGTTTCTGGATCATCACCATGATTTTGGTGTTGA
>Ga0209024_1001667_pt1 | contig 16583 bp, 22 predicted proteins | sample AutmiccommunBRH5_FD_187380 | JGI IMG/M metagenome (GOLD analysis project Ga0209024, IMG submission 187380) | Deep subsurface microbial communities from Mt. Terri, Switzerland - Autotrophic microbial communities BRH/5 (SPAdes) (version 2) | ecosystem: Environmental > Aquatic > Deep subsurface >...
TTTACTACTTTAAGTCTATTCGGCCCTATTCTGGCCAGTTTGTTTAATCAGCTCTTTCAACATTGGCAGGATATAATGCAATGAGTGAGAAAACAGAAAAAGCCACCCCCTTTAAACTAAAGAAATCCAGGGAACAAGGTCAGGTTGCCAAAAGCACTGAACTAAACACGGTACTCGCACTGTTAATATTTTGCGGGGTGTTTTTAGCAGTCTGGCAGCGCACGCTTGATAATTTGCTGGTGATGTTCACAAAAATTTTTATCATGTCAGGTAAAAATTTTAATTCGATAGAACAAATTCATGGTTTATTTTACTGGGTATTCAGCGCTCTCATCGCGCTTTGGCTTCCCTTTGCCCTGGCTGTTTTTCTTACGATTATACTATCCACCATCGCACAAACCGGCCTTGTCTTTACTGCAAAGCCTTTGGTTCCTGATTTTACCCGTCTAAATCCAGCAAAAGGATTTAAGCGATTATTTTCTATGCGGTTATTTTTTGATTTATTCAAAAATATAGTTAAACCCCTCGCAGCATTTATTGGTGCGGGTCTTAGTATCTATTGGTCATTGCCCGAGATAATGCAATTAGTCTATCTGCCGGCAGAAAAATACATGCCCGTGCTAATCCCCCTGATCCTTAAAATCATTTTTCAAGTCCTGATTATTTTAGCTGCAGTGGCCTTTGTTGACACAGTGTATACACGCTGGAAATATGGCCGTGATCAGCGCATGAGTAAACAGGAGGTCAAAGACGAATACAAACGACGTGAGGGTGATCCTAAAATAAAACAAAAAATCAAACAGCTACAACAACAAATGCTGGTCAAAATTAACGCCATGAGGCATGTTAAGCATGCTGATGTTATTGTTACCAATCCAACCCGTTTGGCGATTGCCTTAAAATATGATCGCGGTTTAATGCCTGCGCCTAAAGTATTAGCTAAAGGCCAAGGCGAACAAGCCAAACAAATACGAAAAATAGCGACCAAACATCAAATCCCGATCATTGAACACAAGCCTTTAGCGCAAGCGCTTTTTAAAGAGAGCCATCTGAATCAGTGGATTAAATCAAGCCACTTTGCCATGGCAGCTGTTGTCTTTCGTGACTTATATCAAAAGAAAGGCCTCAACTTATGATAAAGCGCACCAAATTCAACAGCAGCGAATTATTCATGGTCAGCGCTGCCATTGGTATTTTACTGATTTTATTTATTCCCATTCCTGCAGGCTTACTTGATGTTCTGCTCATCACCAATTTCAGTTGGGCTTTGACAATCTTGTTGTTAACCTTCTACACCGACAAACCGTTAAGTTTTTCAACATTCCCGGCCTTGCTGCTCCTTTCTACCCTATTTCGATTGTCGCTAAATATTTCTGCCACACGATTAATACTTTCTGATGGGAACGCAGGCCAGGTTATTCAAGCAATTGGACAATATGTTATCCAGGGCAATTACATCATGGGGTTGGTGGTCTTTTTAATCCTTATTATTGTCCAATTTATTGTAGTGACTAATGGTGCACAACGCGTTGCTGAAGTGGCGGCGCGCTTCACATTGGATAGCATGCCAGGCAAACAGATGAGCATTGATGCTGATTTGAACATGGGGTTAATTTCCCAGGACGATGCCAAATCACGCCGTGCTCAGGTAGAAAAAGAAGCTAATTTTTATGGCGCAATGGATGGTGCCAGTAAATTTGTGAAAGGCGATGCCATCGCTGGCATCCTGATTATATTGGTTGACATTATTGGCGGGTTTGCCGTTGGTATCGCGCAACAGGGATTAAGTTTAAGCCAGTCAATTCAAACCTACACCTTATTAACAGTCGGTGATGGTCTGGTTACTCAAATTCCTGCTTTAATCATATCGACTGCCACAGGCATTATTGTTACACGTGCAGCAACGGATGCAGAATTAGGCAGCGAAATTACCCGACAAATTGCCGCATACCCTCAAACGTTAATCATGGTCTGTGCAGGGCTGACAGGGCTTTTATTCTTAAAAGGAATTCCTGTTTTTCCAGTGCTGGGCATACTGGCTTTCTTTGGTATCGCGGCCTGGTTTGCTTTTAAAGCAAAGCGCATGGCGGTGAATCAACCTGTTGAAGAATCACTATATGAAAAAATCAAAATCTATCCAGTTGAAATTTTATTAAATCCTGATCTTTACCAGGCGCTTTTGCCTCAGGAATTTGAATTATTGAGTCAAATAGAACAATTACGCGAACGCATTGCTTTTGAGCTAGGCTTTGTCCTTCCTGAAATAAAAATTCGACCTGATCAAAAACTAGGCTTCCCATTCTACGGCATTGCGTTACAAGGCCATGTGTCTTCCGGTTATCATCAATTGCATCTGGACAAAGTGCTTGCTTTACTGGTAGGTAAAAACAATCTTCACACGCTGCAAACAAATGATGGGGTAGATGTTCGTGACCCAAGTTATGGTCTTCCTGCAATATGGATAGCGCCAGAACATTACCCTGACAAAAAACCGCCGAACAATTATAAATTATATAATCCACTCGCTGTTTTAATAACCCATCTGAATGAAACAATTTTTCATCACCTCCATGAACTGGTCAGCCGTGATGAAACGGAGCGCTTGTTAAATTTACCAGAAGTTAAAAAAATGAGTGATGAACTGGTGCCGGCATTGCTGCCTTTAAGCCATGTTCAGCGTGTTTTTCAAAACCTGCTTCAGGAAAAAGTATCTATCCGCTACCTCAATCAAATCACTGAGGTCTTGCTTGAGCACGCCAAAAACATAACAGACCCAGGACAACTAACCGAACTGGTCAGAGCCAAACTAGCCCAACCCATATGCCAGAAGCTGCTGACAGCAGAAAACAAACTGTATGTATTAACCCTTGAGTCGTCGCTCGAACAAAAACTGAATCAGAGTATTAATCAGCATCATTTTAATCCGGAGCCTGGCGTGACAGAGAACATTCTAACGGCATTGATGCAATCCACAGAAAAAATGCTCAGTGAACGCAAACGTCCTGTCTTATTGTGTTCCGCGGTACTCAGGAAACATTTAAAAAACCTGACCAACCGTATTTTACCCCACTTGACGGTTTTAGGCATGAATGAAATTCCATTGAATATAGAAATAGAATCTTTTGCAGTCATTAAATAAGGAATCATGATGTTAGATGCAATAACAGCAGCACAGGTTGCGATGGATCAGGATCAATTGAAAATGCAGGCTGTGAGCCAAAACATCAGTAACATGCATACGCCTGGTTATAAACGACAAATCATTGCAGGCAGTGGTTTTGATGAGCATTTACTGGCCAATCTTGAAAATGCCTCAAAACGAATGCAAGTCAGTTCAATTCATGAGCAAGGAACACTGACCCAGACTTTGCGCCCGCTAGATCTTGCTATATCCGGATCCGGTTATTTTCAAGTCCAAACAGATGATGGCCTGTTTTATACACGACGTGGCGATTTCCATATCAATGAACAAGGCTTGTTAACGACCGCCTCAGGAGGGCTTATTCTGGGGAATAGCGGGCCGATTCGAGTGGATGATAATCAATTTGCCATTGATAAGCTCGGTAATGTTCTAATTGATAACATCAAGGTAGATCAGTTGTCTATTGTCAATTTTACAGACACAAGAAACCTGGATTATTCAGGATCAGGATTGTTTAAAACCCAAGACACCCCCCAGCCAATAAACGGCTCAAGCCACATTATGCAAGGTTTTGTTGAACAGGCCAATGTGAAATCCATTGATGAAATGATGGAGATGGTCAAAATATCACGTCACTTTGAATCCTCACAACGCATCATGCGCATGGCCGATGCATTGATGACTTCAGCCATTAACCAATTAGGAGAAGGAAATGTCTAATGCTATATCCATCGCTGCCAGTGGTTTAAAAACAGAAGCCTATTACCTTGATAAAATTGCTAATGATTTAGCAAATTTAAACACACCCTCGTATAAAGCGACGACCCTGACATTTGAAGACATGGTTTATACCAACATCAACGGTGACAACCCACTCTTCAGCCATCAACAGGCAATTAAAATTGGCTTAGGCAGTGCCGTGATAAAATCAGGTAAAGATTTTTCTCCTGGCCCATTAAAGCCGTCTACCAACTGGAATGACGTAGCCATTACCGGTGCAGGTTTTTACCAAGTCATTACTGCTGAAGGAAACATTGCCTTTTCACGCAATTCAACCTTAAGCATCGACTCAGACCGCTACCTTTGTGCCCGTGATGGACAAAGACTCGCTGACAATATTCAAGTTCCTGAAGATTTTGAAAAAATAACTATAAAAAGCAACGGCGATGTTGAAGCAATAGTGCCTGATGATTCAGAGCCGCAACTGCTTGGTTCAATTAAGCTGGCCAAATTTATCAACCCAGAAACATTAAATCCACTAAGCGCTGGCTTGTATACCACAACGGATGAAACAGCTGATCCGATTGTTGATGAACCTGGCAGCAGTGGCATAGGTGAGTTGGCTCAACATCAAATTGAAAACTCAAATGTTGATATGGTGAATTCGTTGATGCAACTCACCATGACGCAACGAATTTATCAAATTAATGCGAAAGCAGTTCAAATAGCAGATGAAATGGAAAAATTAACCAATGAAATTAGAGGTTAAGGTTTTAATATTGATGATGATCTTACCCATGCTATCAGCAGCAACAGACGTGCGATTTCAACCTTTTATTTTATCGAAGGCCTCAACCCTGGGTGAACTGGTTGAAATTGTACCTGAAAACGCAGACTGGGCGGCGCTTCGATTAGAGAGTCATCCTCGTGCAGGTGAATTCCTGGAAAAAGACACGTTATTAAACTGGATATCACGTAAAACTGGCGCCAGGGATCTTCGCTGGCTAGGTAAACATACGATGCGAGTTTATGGCGATATTCATTCAAAAGGTCACGAACTGGCAAAATTGGCTAAAAATGGTTTACTAAAAGAATTATCAAGCACTGATGTCAGCGAAGTGGAGCTTCAAATCCTTAATTCAGTGCCAGACAGTGAAAAAGAAATACATGAATTTAGAGCAGACGTATTGTTAAGACAACCGGTACCTAAGCGAGTTTGCGTCTGGTTAAAGGCTGAAGGTGAAAAACACCCCGTGTGGTTTAAAATAAAAACCTGGTCAAACGTTTGGGTAGCCAAACGCCGCATACCTTCGCATCAACCAATTAACGCAGATGATTTTACCCTCGTTTCTAAAGAAATAGCCGGATTAAGTGACCTTCCCGTAGCCCATCTTCCTGCAAAGCAACGGTTAAAGCATGGCTTGGCTCAAAATGAGATATTACTAGGTAAGAATATTGAGCCTGTTCCGCAAATCCAAAAAGGACAAAGCATAAACGTGCTTATTAAAGAGCAAGGACTAACAATTCATGTGCAAGCCTTGGCCGAACAGGATGGCCATACCGGTGAAATGATCAAATTAAAAAATAGTAACAGCAATAAGTCATTTTATGCGCGGGTAACAGCAAATCAACAAGCTGAGATTAGCTCATGAAATACTGTATTTATTTTTGTTTAGTACTGCTTGGCATGCCAGGTTATGCGCAGAGCATATTCAATCCAGAGAGCTACCGTCCGCTCATTGCTGACAGAACAGCCAGTCAACCCGGTGATTTAATTACCGTACTGGTCATGGAAACCTCCAATGCCCAAAGCAGTGCTGATCTTGCATCGGCAAAAAGCATCAAAACCACGTTGGAGGCGGGCTACAACGAGGATAGTCATGAAGTCTCTTTTGGTTTATCGGGCAAAGGTAAAACAGCCGCTAAAACCGGCCGAAACGGTAAAATTAAAGCCGCACTGACCGTTGCCATCAAAGAGCAGTTTCCCAACAATACTTTTTTAGTAGAAGGATTACAGACCATACGAATCAATGGGGAATTACAAACGATTTTATTAAGTGGCATTGTGCGTAAAGAAGACATTACCCCTCAAAATACCGTGCTTTCAACACGCGTTGGCAATGCGCATATTACCTATGCTGGGCAAGGTTCTGTAGCTGATGCTCAAGACAGAAACTACCTCTATAAAATTCTATCATTCGTAGGCTTGGTCTAATGCTAAAACGATTCCTGATTCTCCTCACCATTTGTCTCATCACGCTACCCACACAGGCCGCTGTTCGCCTTAAATCCCTGGCTCGTATTTCAGGTTTGCAAGAAAATGCCATTACAGGCTATGGATTGGTCATAGGCCTTGCGGGATCGGGTGACTCCAGACGTAACCGAGACACAACCCAGGCCATATCAAATTTATTGCAATCGTTTGGTGTCAATATTAATCCGAATGAAATTAACAGCCGCAATTCAGCAACGGTCATTGTCACGGCCAAACTCCCTCCATTGGCGCATCAAGGCGATAAGCTGGATATAAACGTCGCCTCACTGGGTGATGCACGCAGCTTACTGGGTGGGACATTATTAGTCACCCCGCTGAAAGGTGCAGACAATCAAATTTATGCCCTGGCTCAAGGCCCCATTTCCATCGGTGGCTACAAATATGATCTGTTTGGTAATGTTATTCAGAAAAACCACCCGACAACGGGAATTATTCCTGGTGGCGCAGTGGTTGAAACATCAATTTATACTGATTTAATTGATAAATCAGGTGGATTTCATTTGATTCTGAACACACCGGATTTTACTACGGCCGATATCATTGAGCAGTCTGTTAATAGAAAATTCGGCATCAAAACGGCCAAAGCCCGAAGTTCTCAGGACATTGAAATTCATCCACCCCAGCAATTCAGAGGGCATTTAATTCGTTTTGTGAGCCAATTGGAAAATATCAGTCTGACGCCCGATAAAATGCCCATGGTTGTAGTGAATGAACGAACCGGCGTTGTGGTTGCTGGTGCTGATGTAAGACTTGATGCAATTACCATTTCGCATGGCAACCTCCGAATCGCGATATCCACCGAATACAATGTTTCGCAGCCAACACTGCTGTTTAAGATGAAAAATCAGGTACGAACAGCTGTTACACCCTCGACCAACATACAAGTACGCGAAACCGATGCCAATGCGATTGAATTAAGAAAAGGCGCGACGGTGGCTGATTTAATTTCCGCCTTAAACAAAGCGCAAACATCCACGAGGGATATTATCTCCATCCTGGAAAGTTTAAAGCGTGCGGGTGCATTACATGCTGATTTAATTATTCAATAAGGATTCAATGAAATGAACTCAGACAACACCATTGATCTGGTTAAACTGGCCCTTGATAGCTGCCTGATGCGGCAAACAGCATTTGCCAATAACATGGCAAACATCAACACCGAGGGCTACCAACCTGTCAGTGTTAATTTTGAACAGCAACTGGCACAAGCATCCGAGTTAAATGGTTCAAATCTTGCGATGGTAAAGCCCTTTTATCAAGTAGAGGAGATGACGTTGTCGCCTGATACCATCATGTCACAAAGCATTAAAAACATGACGCATTATCGAGCCCTCATTAAGGGGCTTAATCAGTCGCTATCCATTATGAAAATTGCATTACATGGGAATAGTTAATCATGAGTTACGATCAAATATTTAATATTGCCGCTGCAGGCATGGATCTGGAAAAACTGCGTTTTGATGTAGCAGCTAATAATATCGCCAATCAACATAGCCTACGCAATGCCGACGGTAGTGCGTTCATACCCAGTCAGGTTACAGCAACAGCGCGCCCGTTTGATGCTGTATTATCCGAACATGAGGTTGGTGGGATAGCAGAAGTCCGCATTACTCCTGAAAATTTACCACCGAACAAGATCTATCATCCAGGTCATCCCGACGCAGATAAAATGGGTTATGTCAGTTACCCTGGCATCAGTACGGTCGATGAAATGTCCACATTGTTAAGCGCCACACGTGCTTATGAAGCGGATATAAAAATCATGAACATGGCGCGCAGCATGTATCTACAGGCACTAAGTATCGGAGATGATCGATGAGTATGCCTCCAAACAACCTCTCTCATTATTCCCTTCTCCCCATACGTGGGGAGAAGGTGCCCACAGGGCGGATGAGGGGCTCTCCCAACGAAGTTATTCGCTCTTTCTTACCTTATGGAGATTAATATGCTTGCAATTGAACCCCTTGGTTTTGCATCTGATATGTTTACATCAGAGATAAAAACGCTTGAGTCACCTCAAAATCAACACGCCAGTTTTGAACAATGGCTGGTCGAGAAAGTGCATGAAACCAATCATACATTACAAAATGCCGACCTGGCTTTGCAGGATTTGGCCACTGGTAAAACTGAAAATCTTCACCAGACCATGCTAACCCTTGAGCAGGCAAAATTATCCATGCAAATGATGGAGCAAGTTCGAAACAGGCTCTTCGGTGCATGGCAGGAAATCTTAAGAGAACAGATTTAAAATGAATTATTTAATCGCAATTAAAAACTGGTTTATAAGTAAACCGTTAAAAGAACGTCTGATTTTTAGTATGCTTGGCGGTGGTATATTCCTGCTTACCCTCACGATGATTTGGTGGGTTCTAAGCCCGTCTTATACCGTGCTGTTTAGCCGGTTAAATACAGAGGATGCCAATCAAATCATCCATCAACTGGAACAAGAAAAAACACCTTATCGTCTGTCGAATCATGGCCAAGATATCCTAGTCAATACGGAAAACGTGGATAAAACCCGGTTGCGATTAATGGGCAGTAATGTACAAATAAAAGGCAATGTGGGTTTTGAGCTTTTTGACCAAAATGATTTTGGCATGACAGATTTTTCCAGAAAAATTAATTATCAGCGTGCTTTACAAGGCGAACTTGAACGAACCATTGCATCCCTGGATGAAGTACGCCAGGCTCGAGTGCATCTGGTCATGCCTGAAGAGCACTTATTTCAGGAAGATAATAAAAAACCACGTGCGGCGGTTAATTTAAAATTAAAAAATCCACTCTCCCGAAAACAAATTCGTAGCATTCAACAATTTATTGCAGCCAGCGTTCCGCATCTAAGTCGCCAGGACATCGTCATCGTGGACCAAAATGGCAATAACCTGACAGGCTTTGAAGAAGAAAACTCGCTAGACCATTTAACATTCAAGAAAAATGTTGAACATTATCTCAGTGAAAAAGTTTCAACCCTGCTTCACAACATTTTTCCTGCCAATCAAATGGCTGTCATCGTCGATGTCAGCCTTAATTATGATGAGCTACAACGTGAATCGATTATTCCACAACATGATGGGCACATAACACATGAAAAAGAGGTGCGACATTCCAGCCAGGACAAAACCAAAAAAAATAATGTCAATGAAGACGTGAATCGTGAAAAAAACTTCCAATATGGCACTGAGAAAGAGCGCTTTAAACGTGCTTCTGGCTCCATCGAGCACATGAGCATCAGTGTTGCCCTTCCATCAGATACCAACGCTGATGTTATCGCACGCGTGGAAAAACTGGTAAAGGCGACAACCGGTTTCAACAGCAGCCGAGGGGATGTAATTAGTGTCGAGGCCATCATCATGCCGCATCAATTACCAAGCATCCTGCCTTCAATCAAGGTAAATAATAAGGCGTTTATCCCTTTCCGATGGCTGGTAATAAGTCTTGCCTGCCTGCTGATATTAATTATGTCTACAGCGATTGTTAAACAAATCAGATACCGTAAAACACGGCGTCTGCTGCTTAATGATTTATCCCAATGGCTTCAACAACCAAATTAATATGATGAAAAAATTACTTTTAAAAATAGCCCAACTCCCGAAAAAACATCAATTGTGGATCATCAATCAATTGCCAGATGATTTGCGTAAAAAATTTACATCACAACGAGGCTCAGACCTTTTACAAGAGGCTAAAGTATTTAACAAGTTAAAAGGTGCGTTACCCAAACCACCGCTAAACAATCTGTCAGACAATCTGCCGCTTATCGCGCAACAGTTAACCGACACATCAACATTATTTACTGCCATCATACTCCATGAAGGGCAATTCAACTGGACTGAACCATTCTTAAATCAACATGCAAGACAACAGCAAATAAGACAATTTCTCAGTAATAACATACCGGATATTAAAGAAAAAACTCGAAAACTAGTTTTTCAAACCTGGGCAAAAAATCAGCTTTTTGAGGAGTTGCTGGAGGTTTCTCATGGCTGATGTCTTGCACGATGTCATGGTTATTGATGCTGAATTAAACAATCATCTTATTAAAAACGATGCGTTAACCCCTGTTATAGATGAAGCAATGCTGGAAAAACTCAAGGAAGATTACTTTAACCAAGGCTATGAGCAAGGAAAAATACAGGGCATTACAGAAGGGGAAGCCATTGAAAAAAAACGCGCCCTAGCGGAAAGCGCGCAACAAAACGCCCAACTTACCTCGATAATGGAGCAAATCCCGCAACAAATTACCGAGCAACGAATGCAGTTAAACCATGAGATTGCCTCAATTGTGTTGACTATCATTCAGCAATTTTTCGTACAACGTCAACTCGACCAATCATGGGTTTTCACTCAAGTAAACCAAATGCTTACTCAGTTAAATCAAAATCAGCAAGTTGAACTTTTCTTGCACCCTATAGATATTAAAAAATTACATGAAGAGCAAATACAATTGCATACACAGCATCTTTCGCAATTGAAAATCTGCCCTGATCAAAACCTTGACTTAGGCGGATGCCACATTAAAACCTGCCATGGCCTGTTTGATGCCAGTATTGAGAAACAAATCGAGAAGTTAAAAGAAATATTGATTAAAATTCGCTCAGGAGAAACCCGTGTCTGAGTGGTTCATGCCTACCCATGCTATCGAACGGCTTGGGGTGATGGAACAAGTAAAAGGCCTGCATTATGTTGCCAATGGCCCGCCTCAAGTATTTATCGGTGAATTATGCGAAATCATGGATCATCAACAACAGCTCATCATGACAGCAGAAGTCACCGGCTTTAAAGAAGGCAAAGTCTATCTAATGCCACATGGACATCAACCTGTGCACATGGGCTATCCTATCAGAGGCACGGGCAAGCCGCTTGATGTACCGGTGGGAGATGTGCTCACTGGCCGGATGGTGAACGCATTTTGCCAACCAATAGACAAACTTGGCCCCATAAAATTCACCCAGCAGCTAGCCTGTATGCCCAATCCAATCAATCCATTGGATCGCTTACCGATTTCAGAGCAACTTGCAACAGGAATTAATGCATTAGATAGCTTAATGCCACTTGGTCAAGGCCAACGCATCGGGCTTTTTGCAGGCAGCGGGGTTGGTAAAAGTACGTTGCTTGGATTAATGGCAGGCTCAATTCAAAGTGATATCAATGTAATTGCCTTTATTGGCGAGCGTGGCCGCGAGGTCAATGATTTTATTCAACAGCATTTGACTGATACTTTACGGCAAAAAACAGTCATTGTTGCCGCATGCAGCGACGAGCCACCTTTGATTCGCCGTCAAGCTATTTATACAGCGACCACCATAGCCGAATATTTCTGTCAAAAAGGCCTGCATGTTGCCCTTTTTATTGATTCCATAACACGCTTTGCGATGGCACAACGCGAGATCAGTTTAAGTTTGGGCGAATCACCCACGGCTCGCGGTTATACCCCCAGTTGTTTTGCAAGATTACCGGGCATTGTTGAGCGAGCAGGTCGTTTTCTTGATAAAGGAAGCATAACCGGCATCTACACCATCCTGGTGGAAGGCGATGATTTTAATGAACCCATAGCGGATAACATGCGTGCTTTGCTGGATGGTCATGTCGTGTTAAGTCGAGCATTAGCGCAGCAAGGTTGCTACCCTGCGATTTCCATTACGGAAAGTATTTCCCGGCTACAGAAACAATTGTTAACGCCAGAGCAATTAAACATTGCTCAAAAAATATTTTCAATCTTTAGCCTGGTCCATCAAAACCGTGAGCTGATTGATCTGGGTGCCTGGCATAAAGGCCACAATCCCCGACTTGATGAAGCACTGGAATGCATTGAGCCCTTGAAAAATATTGTTTACCAGGGCACACAAACCCCTCTGACACTCGATGAACTATGGGCTACTTTAAGTGAAATCGTATCATGAGCAAACAAATAAGAGCTATCAGCTTCAGCATTGACTTAAAGCTGCTGGATATTCAACAGCATCAAAAAACAGTGATAGCTAAACAGGAAGAAATAAAAAAAATCATTGACAAAAAAAGAACAACATTAAACAATGCCCATGCAAATCCAACCAAGATCTTGCCTGAAATTGAAATGAACAGGATGCCTTTCATTATTCGATTACAGCAGGAGCTGGACGAATTAACAGGACAAATTCAGCAACTACATCAGGAAAAAAAAAGGCTTGAACAAATGGAAATAAATTTAAAAACCAAACTGAAACGCATTGCCAATTACACGGAACTAAAGAGTCAACAAGCGCACCAGCGCGCCCTTGTTCAACAAAATAATTTAGTTGATGAATGGGCCATCCAGCAAAGTACTCATGATGAAAGTTGAATCTTTTCCAAACGAAAATAAATGCGTTGCATCTTCTGATAGCAAAGAGCAGCAAACAAAATCATTTGAGCAGTTTTTGCGATCACCTGCAGGTCAAATGTCGGGCAGTCAATACCATTTAACCCAGCTTGATCAATTAGAGCAGTCCGATCTCGATTTCCAGACAAAAGAAAAATTCTCACACGATAGAATATCGGAAAAAAATAATTCGAACACTTCGATAAATCATCCTCATAAAATTGATAAAAATAGCGATCTGGCGGTGAAAGACAGCCATTATCCCTGGCATGAATTAAAAATTACTATCGAAAAAACCCAACTGGCATCCACTAAAGAAAGCTCACTTCCCTCAACTTTTTTATTGCTTAAAAAACAAATACAAGCCATGCCTGCGTTAATAAATGAGACAAAAAGCCTGCATGAAAAAGATAAAAAACAACCACAGCCTTTATCGACATCAATAAACTACACAGCAAAAATTTATCACCAAAAATACCAACTTTATTTACAAAAAGACCGCATCGAATTAAGCATGAATTGTGCTGATCTATCGAAACAGGACGTAATCAAATTTATCGCTAACCTCAAATCAACCCTGCAAAAGCAAGGATTACGCCTGGCCTTGTTAATGATTAATGGAGAAAAACAATGACTGATGCCATTGAACCAACAAACAACGCATCAATTAATCAAACTGATTATTTGAAGCTGTTTATGCAAGAGTTAACCTATCAAGATCCCCTAAAGCCTGTTGATAATAAAGAGTTCATGGCGCAAATGGCACAATTTTCCAATCTGCAAGTAGCACAAGAAAGTCAGGAGCTATTAAGTCAACTGCTAGGCATGACCAGCGCAAGCCAGGCGTTAAATTTAATTGGCAAAGAAGTGCGCATCAAAACCAGTGAAGACACAGGCCATGTGTCAAAAATTATATTCTCTGATAATAATCCCCCACAACTTGCAGTCATCATGAAAGGCGCGAATATTGAGAACGTCATGCTGGGTGATATTGCAGAAGTTCTAAGTGGGGAATCAAACGTATGAGCAGCATTTACTACACCAGTTTAACCGGCATGATGGCGGCAGGTTTTGGTCTGCAAAACACCTCCAATAACGTATCAAACATGCAAAGTCCTGGCTTTAAACGCAGCGATGTCTTTTATTCATCATTGGGCTATGACTCAAATTTTTCTGGCATGGGAAGCGGGGTTACCGTTGGCGGTACTGTAACCAGTTTTAGTGACGGCAAATACATTCCCACATCTAATCCTACGGAACTGGCTATTATTGGTCAGGGATTTTTTATTGTACGGATGAAAACCGGTGAATTCCTCTATACCCGCGATGGTGAATTTGTATTTAACAACGCCGGCATTCTGATTGACAGACACAGTGGTGGCGTTGTTCAGGGCTATGATTCGTCAGGACACTTGGTATCTATTCATGAAAAAGGACCAGAAAGTGCTGCGGGAAAAGCGAGCCACCACGTTTACATGAAAGGTAAATGGGTTATCGAAAAAGAGGATGACAAAACAAAAGATCCAAATGATCCGACTCCACCTGATCCAAGGCCTGCCGATGACAAGGACACCAAAAATCAGTATAAAAATGTGACGTTTGAAGTCGCGAGTATTTATGACGCACAAGGCAATGTTCACACCGTGAAATTTGAATTTAATTCAGATGCGAAAATGCCAATCGACCCAGAAGAGTGGACATTAGTCAGTGCTCGTTGTGACGATGCTGAGATAGATTTCGACCCCGACCAAAAAATTCAGTTCAATCGCATTGATGATGGTTATGCACTGAAAGAAGCATCCTCCATCCAATTCACCTTAGATGGCAAGCAAACAGTGAATGTTCACTTTGGCCATGGCATGAGTGATGCAGAGACTGCTGTGGTAACAAAAGAAATATCTAAAGGAAGCCCGCCAGAAATGGATCGAATCCAGGCCTACGAGCAAGACGGCTATGGACTTGGCAAGCAAATCAGTTTTTCTTTTGATGATAATGGCCTGCTAATTTATAAATATGACAACGGCCAGGACATTGAAGGCATTCACATAGGTCTTGCCCGTTTTGATGACATGGAAAATACCCTGGTACAAACCCATGATAATTTGTTCCGCACCAAAAATAACACCGGCTTACACCTTGGCCGTGCTAATCAAGCAGGTTTTGGCAGTATTAAAGCAAAACAGTTGGAGAGCTCAAATGTCGATGCGACCAATGAATTTGCCAATATTGTGGTTTTACAACGGATGTTTCAAGCCTGTTCTCAGATAATGGAAATTGATAAACAGTTAATTGATGAGTTAAATCACGCAAAATGAAACCATTTAGATTAATAAACGATTCTGAACTGAATACACTAGCCACGCAGATTGAGCAACGATTGCAGGCCTGGAATCAGGACTACAGCCTGCTACCTCTTCAACTTAAGGTGGCGCGTGATTGGCCTGAGCAGACCACCTTCCCTGAAGGCATTGCACTTGATGATGGTCACATTATAGCCTGTGGGCAACATGAGTTAATAATGCTTATACAAAAAGCGGCATTTGATTCAAACGAGCTAGAATTTGCAGAGGCTTCTCAACTTCTTTTATTAAAACTAATTGAAACAATCACAACATCTGACGTCACACAAATTAAAACGTCTGATGCATGCGCATCTGAGTGGAAATATACCGGTCATTGTACGCTGGCCTTACATTTAAGTTGCTCATCCATTAACACTTGTGTTTTATTAAATCCTGAATGGGTTTATCAACAATTGCCCAAGCATCCCACAAAAACCCAACCTTTATCATCTGTCAACGAGGCGTTAAATCAGCGTGATATTGATTGCACCATTCATTTATCATCCTGCGTTTTATCGTTAAGAAAGCTCAAAGCTTTACGTTTTGGCGATGTACTGATTACTGATCACCCAGTAACCAAGCCCATGCAGTTAAGCATAGATAACAACGTGGTTGCCGAAGTATATATTGGGCAACATCAAGAAAAAAAATCCATCAAAATAGCGAGTATTTTATGACCCTGACAGCCACACGATTTCAATACGATAAACAGGAAGATCAAGTTGAAGAAACGATTATTGAACATGGTTTTTCCCATGTCATTGATAACCTGGACGTTGAATGCCAGATTCGCCTCGGAACATTAACACTCAGTGTTGGCGAACTTAAAAAGCTTAAAAAAGGACAGGTATTGCAACTTAATGAAAAAACCTCGGAACAAGTCGATGTGATTCTTAACCAAAAAATTATCGCCCGTGGTGAACTGGTTTGCTGTGATGACTATTTCGGTATCAAGATAACAGAGCTTTCATGACATTGAACTATTTTACAAAAGCGCTGTTATTTATTCTGATGGCCTTCATTTGTCCGGCGGTCTTCGCGCAAGATCCAAGTGCCTCTTTTCCTATTCAATTGGATCAAAATAACATTGCACCGGCCTTGCAAATCTTTGGCGCACTGACCGTATTAAGTCTCGCACCTGGGATTTTAATGATGCTCACCTCATTCACCCGAAATATCGTGGTGCTATCGATATTGCGCAATGCCTTAGGATTACAGCAAACGCCGCCCAATATTGTTTTAATCAGCCTGGCTTTATTTTTAACCTTATTCACCATGATGCCGGTAGCAAAAGTGATCTATGATGATGCCTGGCAACCACTGCAGGAAAAAAAAATCAGCCTTGATAAAGCACTTGAAAATTCAGCCGCACCGCTTAAAAAATTCATGTTAAACCAAACCCGGGAGAGGGATTTGGCGTTACTCTATAAAATGGCCAAAGAACCCATGCCTAACAAAAAAGATGAGGTAAAATTTTATGCCCTGGCGCCGGCTTTTATGCTCAGCGAGTTACAGACTGCTTTTCAAATAGGTTTTATGATTTTCCTGCCCTTTCTGCTCATAGACCTCATTGTATCTGGCATATTAATGACATTAGGCATGATGATGGTACCGCCCATGAGCATTTCACTGCCCATCAAACTGCTGGTTTTCGTACTGATTAATGGGTGGAATTTAGTTATAGAGGCTTTGGCAGGAAGTATTAATTTTTAAAAAAGGACATTGAATAGCTTATGAACATACAGCAAAAATTAGACCGTTATTTAA
>Ga0209024_1001669_pt1 | contig 16570 bp, 17 predicted proteins | sample AutmiccommunBRH5_FD_187380 | JGI IMG/M metagenome (GOLD analysis project Ga0209024, IMG submission 187380) | Deep subsurface microbial communities from Mt. Terri, Switzerland - Autotrophic microbial communities BRH/5 (SPAdes) (version 2) | ecosystem: Environmental > Aquatic > Deep subsurface >...
AGAAGGCCCGCGTCCACCTCGTGCTTCCCGAGCGTTCGCTCTTCGTCGACGACCAGAGCCCCGCGACTGCCTCGGTGGTCGTCGGGCTGCGTCCTGGCCGCACGATGGCGACCGGCGAGGTGAACGGCATCGCCCACCTCGTGTCCGGCGCGGTCGAGGGGCTCAGCAAGGACAGCATCACCGTCCTCGATGAGCGCGGGAACATTCTCTATGACGGCGCGCAGATGCTGGCGAACGATGGCCTGGGGCTGAGCTCCTCGCAGATGTCGTTGCAGCAGGAGTATGAGCGTCGCTTGGAGAGCGACGTGCAGTCCATGCTGGACCGCGCGCTGGGGCCGGCGAAGTCCGCGGTCTCCGTGAGCGCAACGATGAACTTCAACCGGGTCGAGCGCCAGAGCGAAACCTACACCGCACCGAACGATGGCACGCCGCGTTCGACCTCCTCGGTTACTGAGCAGTACACGACGACCGACACCGAGGGCGCCGGCCAGATCCCTGGGGCGCTGACCAACGTCCCCGGCGCCAACGCCAACCTCCCCACCGTGGATGACGCCGCGACCGTCGCGGGTACCGGCACGAACTACTCCCGTACGGAGTCCACCTCCAACTTCGAGGTGGACAAGGTGATCACCGTGGAGACCGAGGCCCCCGGCCGTGTGGAGCGGCTCAGCGTCTCGTTGCTCCTCGACGAGTCCGTGACCGAGGCACAGGCCGCCTCGCTGCAGGAGTCCGTCGCGGCCGCGGTCGGGATCGACTCCGACCGTGGGGACCAGATGGTGCTGACGCGCGTGCCGTTCGACCGCACCGCGATTGACGAGGCGAACGAGGTCTTCGCGGCGGAGGCGGCCACGGACCAGCTCCTGGGCTACGCGCGGATGGGGCTGCCCGTCCTGATGGTGCTGGTCGGCTTCATCTTCTTCCGCCTCCTGATCCGCTCCGTGAACAAGCGCGCCGTGCGCGCGTACGACGTCGGCTCGGGCCAGCTCGCCCTGGGCATGGCGGGCGGCGGACACCTCGAGGTAGGCGAGGCGGTGGGCGCCATCCGCGCGCTGCCGCAGCCCGAGGACGTGCGCCGCAGCGACCTGGAGGTCTCGATCGAGAAGATGGCCCGCAACAACCCGGAGAGCATCTCCGAGGTCGTGCAGGCGTGGATGCGTGAGGACTAGGCGAAGATGGTGAGCGCCACGCCCGAAGCCGAACGACGCGTCAATCCCTTCGCGACCGCGCGCGGCCGACGCCGGGCAGCGGCGTTCCTGATCGCGCTCGGCCCCGAACTCGCCGCCGAGGTGCTGAAGCAGATGCCGGACGACGACATCGGCCGGCTGACGTGGGAGATCGTCGGCATCGGCCAGTTGTCGTCGCAGGAGCGCGAGGACATCCTCAGCCACTTCTACGAGACCGCCCTCGGCCGTGACTTCGTCTCCGTCGGTGGGCTCGAGTACGCGCAGGAGATGCTCGAGAAGGCGATCGGCAAGGATCGCGCCTCCGAGATCACCTCGCGCCTGGGCAAGCACGCCGGGGCGAAGCCGTTCCAGTTCCTCCAGCAGGTGGACACCAAGGACATGGTGAACTTCCTGCGGAACGAGCACCCGCAGGTGATCGCTCTCGTCCTTGCCTACCTCCCCAGCGACCGTGCCGCCGAGGTGCTCGCGAACCTGCCCGAGGAAGTCCAGCCGGTCGTCTCCGTCCGCGTCGCGATGATGGAGCGCACCTCGCCCGACGTCATCGAGGATGTCGAGACGGTGATCCGCTCCCGCCTCGGGACGAGCTTCTCGCCGCGTGCTGAACTGACCGCCGCCGGCGGCATCGACGCAGTCGTCGAACTGCTGCGGAAGGTGGACCTGGCCACGGAGAAGGTGATCCTCGAAGGGTTGGAGCGCACCGATCCGGAGACGGCGAACGAGGTGCGTAAGCGCATGTTCGTCTTCGAGAACGTCACGCTGCTGGACGACCGTTCGATCCAGCGCGTGCTGCGCGAGGTGGACAGCAAGGACCTCGGCCTCGCGCTCAAGGGCGCGACCGAGGAGGTGCGCCAGCGGATCGTCCGCAACATGTCCGAGCGCGCCGCGAAGATGCTGCTGGACGACATGGCCGCCCTCGGCCCGGTGCGCATGGCACAGGTCGAGGAGGCGCAGGGCCGCATCGTGGCGGTGATCCGACGCCTGGAGGAAGCCGAAGAGGTCTTCGTCATGCGCGGCGGCGAGGACGACCTCCTTGTCTAGCCACGAGGGGAGCGGCGCGTCCGGCGGCGTTCCCGCGGGAGGCCGTCGGTTCCTGCGTGCGACGCGCACGGCGCCCACGATCACCCTCGGACTCGACGGCCGTCCGCATGTGGCGGACGACCCGCTCTCCGGCATCGTGGGTGGCTCCGAGGAGGAGACCGCCGAGGCGGCGAACCTCGTCGAGGAGGCGCGACGCCGCGCCGATGACCTCGTGCATCGCGCTGGGCTCGAGGCGCAGGGCATCCGCGACGCGGCACAGCACGCCGGCTACGAGGCGGGGTACACCGCCGGAGCACAGACCGCGCGTGCCGAACTCGCGGAGGCGCTCGCCCTCGTCCAGCACCTCGGCTCCGAGGGCGTCGCGATCCGCAATGACCTGCTGCGCCGCAGTGAGCGCGAGATGGTCGAGATGGTGATCACGGCCCTCCGCGCCATCCTCGGCGACCGCGCCGTGAGCGATTCCACCGTGGTCGTGCAGACCGTCCGCCACGCACTCCAGCGCGCTGGCGCGCAGAACGTCGTGCGCGTCCGAGTGCATCCCGACCAGGCCGCCCTCGTGGTCGCGGAGATGACGGACGCGGACGGCGAACCGCCGGCGTTCGAGGTCTTCGCGGACGGTGCCGTCGGCGTCGGCGGCTGTGTCGTGGACACCACGCATGGCCGGGTCGACGCGCGCCTCGATGTGCAGTTGGACGCCGTGGCACTCCTGCTGCGCGACGCCCTGCCCGTGGACCTCGAGACTCCCGCCGACGACGAGAGCGAGGCAGCCGATGCAGCCTGACGCGCCCGTCTTCGAGCCGCCGATGCCGTCCCTCGATCGCTACCGCGCGATCCTGGAGAACGCCACGCCGATGGTCGTCGAAGGCCGTGTCCGCGAGGTCGTCGGACTGCTCGCCGAGGTGGACGGCATCCCGGGACGCCTCGGCGAGATGTGCCGCGTGGAGCGCCCGCACGGCGGCGCGCCGATCGAGGCTGAAGTCGTTGGCTTCAAGGGCGACCGCACGCTGGTCATGCCCCTCGGCGACCTGCACGGCATCCAGGCGGGCGCTCGGGTTGTCGCATGTGGCGGTCTGCTGACCGTCCCCGTAGGCCCCGAGGTCCTCGGACGGGTGCTCGACGGCCTCGGTCGTCCGATCGACGGCAAAGGGCCGGTGCTCGCTGCGCATCGTCAGCCGCGTGCCGGCGGCTCCCCGCACGTCCTCGAGCGTTCCACCATCACCCAGCCGCTCTCGACTGGGATCCGCGCGATCGACGGCCTGCTCACATGCGGCCTCGGACAGCGGATGGGCATCTTCGCCGGCTCCGGCGTCGGCAAGAGCACGGTTCTCGCGATGATCGCGCGGGGCGCCTCGACGGACGTGAACGTGATCGCGCTCATCGGCGAACGCGGGCGCGAGGTGCGCGAGTTCATCGAGGAAAGCCTCGGGCCGGAGGGCCTCGCACGGAGCGTCGTGGTCGTCTCGACCTCGGACGAGCCGGCGCCACTGCGGCTGAACGCCGCGTGGGTAGCGACGACGATCGCCGAGGAGTTCCGCTCCCAGGGCCTGAACGTGACGCTGATGATGGACTCCGTCACGCGTTTCGCGATGGCGCAGCGCGAGATCGGGCTCGCCCTCGGCGAGCCGCCCGCGATGAAGGGCTACACCCCGTCCGTCTTCGCTAACCTTGCGCGGCTCCTCGAGCGGGCCGGGACCGGCACCGAGGGCACGATCACCGCCTTCTACACCGTGCTCGTCGAGTCCGACGACCTCACCGAGCCCGTCACCGACACCGTCCGAGGCACCCTCGACGGGCACATTGTGCTCTCGCGTGAGCTCGCCGCGGAGAACCACTACCCCGCCATCGACGTACTGCAGTCCGTCTCCCGCGTGATGCCTTCGATCACCGCGCCCGACCACCGCGAAGCTGCGGGACGCATGCGCGAGTACCTCGCGCGCTACCGGCGGTCACGCGATCTCGTCTCCATCGGCGCGTACCAGCGCGGTGCCGACCCCGCCCTCGACGAGGCGCTCGCACACCTCCCGGCGATCGACGCGTTCCTGCGACAGCGGCCAGACCAGGCGCAGCCGCTCGGCCAGACCATCGGCGACCTCGCGCAGGCCGTCTCGCAGGCGAACTCAGCGGGGGAGCCGCGACAGGCTGGGACGTCGAGGGCGCAGGAGCAGGGCCCGGTCTTCGAGGATGACGTTCCGCCTGCCCGTGCGGCGGTGCCATCGTGAGCGCGAAGCCATTCCGATTCGAGCCACTCCTGAACTGGGCGGAGCAGCGTGAAGAGCAGCAGATGCTCGCCCTCGCGACGGTGCTCCTCGAAGAGCAGACGGCGATCAGCACGCTCGACGCCCTCGCCGACGAGCGCGAGGCCGCCCTCGCTCAGTTGTCGACGCTCACCCGCTTCGACCCGGAGCAGCGCCAGGCGGCGGAGGCGTACCTCCAGCGGATGGCGCAGCGGATCGAGGCGCAGCGCGTGGTGCTCGAGGAAGTCCGCGGCCGCGTCGACGTGGCTCGCGCCGCCCTCATCGACCTCGAGCAGGAGAAGCGGTCGCTCGAACGGATCCGCGAGAACGACGAGGCGCAGGCGCTCGACGCCGCGAACCGCCGCGAGGCGAGCACGGTGGACGACCTCAACATGACGCGCCACGTCCGCCGCACCCAGGGCGGCTCGTCCGGTTCGAGAGGGGTGGCTTAGATGCTGGAGAACATCCTGGGCGGTGGGTTCGAGGTGGCTCGGACCGCCCTCACTGGCCTCAGCCGTCGTCAGAGCGCGATCTCCGCGAACGTGGCGAACATCGACACACCCGGCTACCGCCGCCGCGAAGTGGACTTCGAGGGCGCCCTCAAGGAGCGGTTGGCGCTCTCACCTGCCTCGCTGCAGGCGACGGACGACCGGCACTTCACGAAGACCACGAGCGAGAACGTGGGGCAGGGATCCTCGTCGCGCACGCGTGACGTGGTCTCGGAACGAAACGACGCGAACGACGTGTCCATCGACGAGGAGATGTTGCTCCTGGTGGACACCCAGCTCCGGTTCCAGGCATTGAGCCAGGCGACTGGGAAGCGGCTCTCGACGCTCCGCACCGTCATACGCGGTGGCTAGGCGCGGCTAGGGGCGGGTAAGGAACTCAGTATGAGCATCTTCGGCAGCCTGAAGATCGCGGGGTCCGCGCTGTACGCGCAGCGGCTCCGCATGGACCTCGTGGCGAACAACGTGGCGAACGTGAACTCGACGCGGGGCGAGGACGGACAGCCGTACCGCCGTCAGTCCGTCGTGTTCCGCGAGCAGACCGCAGGGGCGTCTTTCAACAACCTCCTCGGGAGGGCCACCGGTGCGAACGAGCCTGGCGGCGTGGAGGTCACCGACATCCACCGCGACACCTCGGCGCCACGCAAGGTGCAGGACCCGACGCATCCCGATGCGGACGAGGAGGGCTACATCTACCTGCCCAACGTGGACGTGACCACGGAGATGACGGACCTGGTGTCCGCAACACGCGCCTACCAGGCGTCCACGACGGTCATCAACGCGACGAAGTCCATCGCCCAGAGCGCGCTGAACATCGGCCGCGGCGGCTAAGGAGACAGCTCATGCAGATCGGTGGCATCGGGGGGATCAACCCCACCAGCGGCCTCGGACAGGTCTCCGGTGCGCCCACGAACCCGGGGGCAGAGACCGGCAACTCCTTCGGCGCGATGCTCGACTCCCTCGGCGGCGTCTCCGCGGAGGCCGACTCCGCCGTCGCCGACCTCGCCGTGGGTGGCGAGAAGGACCTGCACGATGTCGTGCTGTCCGTCGAGATGGAGGCGATGGCCTTCGACCTGGCGGTCCAGATTCGTAATCGTTTGGTCGAGGCTTATTCAGAGGTTTTCCGGATGCAGGTCTAGTCCCGGAAGGTCCACGCTGAGTCCGTACCACTCGCCAGTGCGCCCCGGATGGGACGCGGGCGAGCCCAGGACGGAGCGCGAATGTCGTGACCCCTTCACTGGCACCGGGCCTGCTGATTGGCCCGGCGCCGCCGGCGAACGCATCGCCGGGAGTGCAGACCGCTGGAGCTTCCTCGAAGTCCACTTCCTCGAAGACCGGCGACCAGTCACCCCAGGACGCGTTCGCAGCGCTGCTACAGACCGCGACACAGGAAGCGGCCAGTACGCAGGGCGGCGGCGAACCGACAGGGCCACCCACCGGTGGCGCCCCGTCGACGCCGGAGGACACCACCACCGTCTCGGACCTCCTCGCACAGCTCATGGCGCTGGCGCAGGGACTCCCGGACGAGGGCCAGACCACCGACTCGACGGCATCAACAGACATGAACCTCCTGCTGGACCGCCTCGCGGAGGCGGGAGGACCTGAAGCCCAGGGAGACGGCACGAACGCACTCGATGCGTCCGGCGCCGTGGAGGCACTGATGGCCTACCTCGTGATGGGGCAGTCGACGCAGACAGATCCGGACGCCGTCACGGCGTTGCCGGCTGACCTCGTGGCGCTGCTCCAGCAGATCGAGGGCGGGCTCGAGGGTGTCGAGGGCGTGACCACCGACCTCGAACCGGTCGTCGAGGCCGGAGCCCTGCGTGCGCTCGCCGGGGAGGCTGAGGCCTCTGCGGCAGGTACGGGCGAAGTCGTCCAGGATGCGCTGACGGGTTCCGGCACTGGCGAGCTTGCCGCCTCGGACGAGGCGAGTGACTCAATGCTCGTGACTCCGGTCGCTGATGGGGCCGCTGACGGCATCGGGGGTCCGACCTCCGACGCCGGCGATGTGCTTCCCCCGGCGACTGAACGAGCCACTCAGTCGGGCTCCCTCGGACGGTCCGGGGCGAGCACCGAGCTGAACGCTGCTGACGCCGTCTCCGCGGCGGAGGCGGCGCTGGCTGCGCAGACGGAGCAGAACGCTGCGAACGCGGCGGATGCCCCTGGGGTCGCTGAGACCTCGACGCGTCCGGTCGCCGGCAATGCCGGCGCGACCTCGGGCGTCGAGAACGTGATGGCCGCGGCAACGGCGTCGCAGCCGGCGGCGGACGCGACGGTGGTGGAGACGGCGAGCGCGACGCGAGTCGCGACTGCCGCCACGTTGCCGGCGGAACTCGCCGACTCGGTGCGGGGCGCCGCGTTCCGTGGTGACTCGGACATCCGGCTGGTGCTGAACCCGCCGGAGCTCGGTCACCTGGACATCCACATCTCGCGAGGCGAGCACGGTCTCCGGATCGTGATGGAGGCATCGCAAGCCGGGGCGCGTGAGCTCCTCGACCGGTCGATGACTGGCCTGCACCAGGCGCTGGAGGCGCGCGACCTGCGCGTCGACCGGCTTGAGGTGAGGGCCACCGACACCGGACGCGGGAGCCTGGACACCTCGGCGGGCGGACAGCAGCCCGGTGGTGGGGCGTTCAACGGGTCGCAGGGTGAGGACACGCCGGAGTGGTCTCCGGTCGCGATGTTCGAGTCCGCCAACGAGTCCATGGACATGCCGGCGACCAGGCCGGAGCAGACCTCGGACGGTGGCGCCAGCGATGGCATCTCCCGGTCCGTGGACGTGCTGGCGTAGGAGTCGATACATGGCACAGGACGTCAGTGGCGTGGGGAAGACGAGCCTGGCGGATCTGATCCCGGTGGAGCAACGCACCACCGGGCCGGACATGACCCAGCAGGACTTCCTCAAAATCATGATCGAGCAGATCCGCGGGCAGAACCCCCTCGACTCCGAGGGGGGTGTCCAGGACTACTTCGGCCAGATGGTGCAGTTCCAGACGCTGGATGCCATGCAGAGCATGACGAAGGCGATCGGACTGCTGGCCGAGGTCAGCAGCCTGTCACAGTCGGCCAGCCTCCTCGGCCGGTCGGTGGTGGCGGAGATCCCGGTCGAGGTCGGCCCTGGCGAGATGCCGGTGCCGCCCGAGCTCGTCGAGGGCGAAGTGATGCGCGTCACCTTCGACGACACCAACGGCGCCGTCGTTGAGCTCACATCGGGACTGCGTGTCCCGATGAGCCGGATCGTGGCGGTCGAGTAATGGCGCTCGTGCCCAACGTTGGCATGGGGGGAATTGGCCTCGGCGGCATCCAGCCGTCGGAGCTCCAGAGCGGCAGCGGGGCGCCCCCGCGCGTCGCGCCGGCCGAGGCATTCGGGCTGCACTTCTCCAAGCACGCCTCGAAGCGGCTGGAGCAGCGTGGCGTGGACATGGACGCCGCGCAGATGGAACGCCTCGAGCGTGCGGTGGGCCAGGCGGCGGACAAGGGGTCGAAGGACTCCCTCATCCTCCTGGACGAACTGGCGCTGGTGGTGAGCGTCCAGAACCGCACGGTCGTCACCGCCGTGGACGAGGCGAGCCGAAGGGAGCACGTCTTCACGAACATCGACTCGGTCGTGATCGCTCAATAGTGACTAGCTCTCGTCCGCACTGACGCGGGCGAGAAGACGACACAAGCAACAACGGACGGCTGGACCTGTTCAAGGGGGTCGTCCGAGCAAGGAAGCCGGTGGGATGCCTCGTTGCCCGGTTGGGCAAGAGGCGAACCACGACGACAGGGATGTCGTACCGGGCCGCTGACGTCGCGATTGACGTTGGCCCGGGAAGGCCCCCGGAAGAACAGGACTCGTCATCATGATGAAGGCGCTCTTTGCAGCCATTGCTGGCCTGCAGAACCACATCACGTACATGGACGTGGTGGGTAACAACATCGCGAACGTGAACACGCAGGGCTTCAAGGCCAGCCGCGTGACGTTCCAGGACATGCTGACCCAGACCACCGCCGGCGCCTCAGCGCCGACCGAGAACCGAGGTGGTACCAACCCTCAGCAGGTCGGTCTCGGTATGAAGATCGGTGGCATCGACGTCCTGCACACGCAGGGCTCGCTGCAGGCCACCGGCCGCAACACGGACTTCGCCATCCAGGGCAGCGGCTTCTTTATCGTGCGGGACGGCTCGCGGACCTTCTACACCCGCGACGGTGCCTTCGACGTGGCCGTCACCGGTGAACTGGTGAACCCGACCAACGGGTTCAAGGTCCAGGGCTGGCGTGCCGACACCAACGGCGTGACGGACATCGACGCGCCGCTTGGCTCGATCAACATCCCCCTGGGCCAGTCGATCGCGGCGCAGGAGTCCACGCTGGTGACGGTCCAGGGCAACCTGGACTCGAACGCGGCGACCGGCGACGCCTTCAGCACCACGATCGACGTGTACGACTCCCTGGGCGCCCCGCACCCGGTGACGATCACGTACACCGCGACCGCGAACCCGAACGAGTGGACCGTGACGGCGACCTCCGCCGACGCCGCGATCGACTCGATCGCCGTGGACACCGGCGCTGGTGGCGCCACCGTCACCTTCGACGCCTCTGGCCGCCGCACCGCTCCGGCGCAGGGCGTTCCGATGGAGTTCGACTTCGTGATGGACGCCGCGTCGGGCGCGACGAACTTCACGATGGAGATCGACCACGACGCCGTGACCCAGTTCGCGGGTGCCGGCACGATCGCGCCGACGTACAACAACGGCTTCTCCGCTGGCTCGCTGATCACGTTCTCGGTCGGCCCGGGCGGTGACATCACCGGCATCTTCTCGAACGGCACCACGAGGCCGCTGGGCCAGATCGCGATGGCGCAGTTCACGAACCCGGCCGGTATGCAGAAGTCTGGCTCCAACCTCTTCGAGTCCACCTCGAACTCTGGTGTGCCGAGCATTGGTACGCCGGGTACGGGCGGTCGTGGCTCGATTGGCGCGGGCGTGCTGGAGGGTTCGAACACCGACCTCGCGCGGGAGTTCACCAACGTGGTGATCGCGCAGCGGGGCTTCCAGGCCTCCAGCCGCATCATCTCCACGGCGGACCAGATGCTGGAGGGCCTCGTCAACCTCATCCGATAGTCGCTGAGATACGAGCGCTCCGGGGGACGCATGCGCGTTCCTCGGAGGTCCTCACGGTTGACTGACAACAGCGGGGGCGGGGCTTCAGGCTCCGCCCCCGCTGCCGATAATCCCAGAGCGGGCAGTCTGTCCGCAGGTTGTCTTGCATGTATTGGGGGCATGGATGCCCGGGCCTCTCCCGGACTCCTTCCGACGCCTGGCCACGTTCTCGTCCAGGCTCTTGCCCGGCGTCCGCCTGTATGACCAGGGGGCGACGCCGGACCGCTTCTACGTGGTCCTGCGCGGCGAAGTGCTCTTCGAGGTGCTCTCCGAGCAGGGTGATCCGGAGATCGTCGCCCGCGCCCAACCCGGCTCGTTCGTGGGGCATGTCGCGGCGTTCTCCGGCCGTCCGACGTCCGCGGGGGCGCGGGTGGACCGCGAGACGGTCGTCCTAGCGATCCCGCTCGCGCGACTGGCCGAGGCGATCCGTGAGGCACCCGAGCTGGGCGTTCAGCTGATCTACGAGTTCGCGGGAAGCCCCGCCCCGGCCGATCTCGTCGACCTCGACGAGGTTGAGGTGGACGCAGCCGAGGACGACCGGGCGCTCGCGCGCCTCGCACCCGGGGATGAGGACGTCGTCCCGATCGAGGGCGAAGTGGACGGCAAGATGTTCTTCGTGGACACCGCCACGTGCCCGGTCTCTGGGACGCGCTTCCAGTTCCTGCGCGTACGCACGCGGGCCGTCCGGCCGAGGGAGCGCGAGTCCGACTTCCACGTCCGATACCAGGACGTGAACCCCACCTGGTACGGCGTGGTCGTCTGCCCTGTCTGCGCGTACGCCGCGTACCAGGATGACTTCGCGAACCTCGACGAGGCGGCGCGAGCCCGACTCTGGGACGACCGCGAGCCGCGCTCGGCCTTGGCCGCGCACTCGCTCGCGGGCACACGGACGCTCGAGGACGCCGTCACCGCGCTCGACCTCGCGATCCGCTGCTACGAGGCGCGTGGCGCCTCGGACAGCCGTCGCGCCGTGCTCCAGCATCGACGGGGATGGCTCGAGCGTGAGGGTGGGAACGCGAACGCCGAGCGGCCGTGGATCATGCGTGCGCGCGAGTCGTATGAGCGCGCCTTCAAGGACGACAAGCGACTCTCCGAGGAAGCAGCCGCGAGGATCGCATACCTCGTCGGCGACCTGTCAGAGCGGCTCGGCGACCTGCAGTCTGCGGCGCAGTGGCTGGAGACGGCGACGCGCGTCGCGCCAAAGAGTTCCGCCGGTATCGCTCGGACCGCCCGTGACCGCCTCCAGGACGTGCGTGAGCTGATCAAGCGGGAGCGAGCGGCGTCCTGATGCGCTCGCTACGCATCGCGCGCACAGTCCTCCCCCTCCTCGCCGCGATCGCCCTCGGCGTCTTCGCCATCGCGTGGTCGCCATCGTCGCCACCGGAACCACTACTCGTCGCCGACCTCCGAGGCCACGCGCTGCTCTTCGTCGATCCCGCGGACCCGGGTGCCGCGCAACGCATCGCCCTGCCCGGCGGCCCGCACGAGTTGCTCCGCCTCCCGGACGGGCGCGTCCTCGTCTCCCTCGAACAGTCGGGGGGTCTCGCCGTGGTCGACGTCGACACCGGCAGCGTCGAACTGATCGAGGTCGGCGGACTCCCGCACGGGCTGGCTCTGGACGGCGACACGGTGCTCGTGACGGACCGCTCCGTGAACGCGGTGCGGCGCTTCGACCTCGATGGGTGGTTCGAGCACGATCCGCTCGCAACCGGCTGGTGGCCGCATGCCGTCGCAGTGACGCCCAGCGGCGAGGTCGCTGTGACGAGCGCGGAGCCGGGCACGGTGTCCCTCGGTGCGTCCGAGGTACTCGTCGGGATTACGACCGAGGCGCTCGCGGTCCGCGAGGATGGCGTCCTCGCTGCTGCTGCCGCCACTGATGGCGTCGTGGTGCTCCTCGCTCCGGACGGGACGCTGCTCGATCGGTGGGATGTCGGCGGCCGACCGGTGCGCGTGGCCTTCTCGCCCGACGGTGCCACCCTCGCCGTGGCGCTCTCAGCAGCCCACGAGGTCGCGCTGATCGAGGGCGACCGCGTGCGGCGCGTGCCGGTGGAGGGCGTCCCGGACGGCCTCGCGTTCTCTTCGGATGGGCGGATCGTCTACGCGTCGGATGTCTTCGGTGGAGCGGTCACGGCCGTCGATGTAGCCTCCGGCGAGGTCCGCGCGGTGCTACGCGCGGGCGAGAGCACGGGAGCGCTCCTCGTGGCGAGTCGCTAGGGCACCACGTACCCTTCGGCCTCGGGCGTCCGGTGTGAGACGATCGCGATGCCACTCTCCCCTCGTTGATGGGCCTCAGGGGGTACGCCATCCTCATCGGTGACGCGACGTGCACGTACAAGTCCGGCGGTTTCCTGCTCCGCCGCGGATGCAGCTCTGACGCCGTCGGCCAGTGCGTCTACTGTGGCGAGCCCTTCTGCCCGGAGCACGGCACCCAGCACCCCGACTACTACGAGGTGTGCCGGCGCGATCGCTGCGAGGCGAAGTTCCAGGACCTGAGTAACCACAAGGACTGGGTGGTACGCCACCACCACGAGAACCTTGCGGGGCGGTGTGCCGCTGATGAGTGCGAGGAGCCGCAGGACATCCCCTGCGAGCGTTGTGGCCTAAGGTTCTGCCAGCCGCACGTGAAGTCGACCTCGGTCACTGTGGTCGAGCTACTCGGCGGCGAGTCGACGCGCTCACAACTGCTCTGCGCCCACTGCGTCGCGCGCCGCAAGCTCTGGGACTAGCGCTCCCGACGAGGTGCGCCTGGCGCGTTAGCTCGAGGCGCGGCGATCGACCGATGCGTGCGTGAGCATCGGCGTCCCCGGCCGCGTCGACGCGAGGAGCGTGCCGCCCTCGGCGGCGACGCAGGCACCGGCTGCGGCGCCGCCCGCGGCGACCATCGGGAGCCGTTGTTCCCAGGCGCGCGTCTGGGCCATCGGCGCGACCGCGCGGTCCGCGGGCCCGGCGCACCACACGACGAGTTGCGCGCCCCCTCGGCGGAGCAGGGAGGCTGCCCCCGGCTGCAGGCCCTCACGTCCGGCGAGGAGCCCGAGGATGCCCGCGCGCTCGGTGCGGATCAGGGCCGGTGAGCCACTCCCCGCGCGGAAGCCGGCGGCGGTGTCGGCTCCGTCGAGGACGGTCTGCCGGTGGGTCGTCAGCAGCCGCCCATCCTCGACGACTGACACGGAGCGATAGAGCACGCCGTCCGATCGCTCGGCGGCGGCAGCGACGACGAGGGTGTGCGTCTCGCCGGAGACTTCCTCGATCAGCGGGAGCACCTCGGAGCGGGTGACGGCTCGCGGGTCCGCGCCGGTGAGGTCGGGCAGCACGATGAGCTGCGCGCCGAGCGTGGCGGCCGCGCGCACCGAAGCACGCACGGACTCCATGAGGTCGACGACGGACGGACTGGGATCGAGGGCGAGCGCGGCGACGCGGGTGAGCGCGCCCTCGGCGCGAAGCGTGCTCGTCGCCTCGGCAGGCGTCGCGTGCGAGGCGGAGACGCCGGGCTGAGGCGGGGTCAGTTCGCAGGCGTGCAGGACGATGCCCGCACGATCCTCGGGCCCCCTCGCAACCCAACCGTCCTGCGGCGAGACGATGCCCGCGCCCCCGGCGTAGCCGACCGAGTCGGCCTCGACGCCCGCGCGGCCGGCGGCGGCGAACCATGCGCCGGTCTCGACGGCGCGCGCGGGGATGACGTGCGCGGATGGGTCGCCGATCACACTGCCAGCGCCCGGCTCTCCCGTGCTCCAGCCGCGCGCCGCGCCGGTCGCGATGCAGAGTTGCGTGCGTGCCTCGGCGATCGCCTCCACCCAGCGGGGGTCGAGGTGGTCCGCGCCGGCGAACAGCGCGACCGGCGCGCCGGCGATCGTCGCTGCGGCGGGCCCTCGGCCGGCCGCGAACCATGGTGCGGGGCGCGACTCCGAGGCACGGGCGAGTTCTACGCCGTCCGGCGAGAGCAGGACTGCCGCGTTCTGCGGAGTCCCGGGCCGTCCGAGGACGAGGCCGGCCGCGATGTGCACCCCGTGCTGCCTCGCGCGCTCCGCGAGCTCGCCGAGGACGTGCGTGTCGGCGAGGCCCGGCGCCGTCGAGGCGGCTGCGCCGAGGAACCACGCGGGGTAGGACGCCTCGGGCAGGACGATCAGGTCGGGCTCGTCCTGCGCGGCGTCGTCGATCCTCGCGAGGAGCTCCGCCCACGCGGCCTCCGCGCGCCCGTAGTCGGGCGCGGGAGCCTGGAGGATCGCGATGCGCAGGGTGGGCATCCGCTGACTACAAGCCGAGCACGGCTAGCGCGCCTCGACGGGGTTGCGGAGCGTCATCCCGCCGACCTTGACCTCGCACACGTCGCCGGCCTGGATGCGGCCGGTGGTGCCGGGCGTGCCGGTGAACACGAGGTCGCCGCGCTCCAGCGTCATGTAGCGCGAGATGCGCGCGATGCAGGTGCGGATCGAGTGGATGAGGAGGCTGGTGTCGGAGGACTGCTGCACGTTGCCGCTGATCAGTCCCTGCACCTCGATCTTCTCGGGCTTCAGTGACGTGTCGATCCACGGGCCGACGGCGGTGAAGGTGTCGCTGGACTTGGCACGCCACCACTGGAGGTCGGCCTGCTGCCAGTCGCGCTCCGAGACGTCGTTGCCGGCGGTGTAGCCGAGGACGTAGTCGTCCACGTCGGACTCGTCGATGTCCTTCGCGCGCTTGCTGATGACCGCGACAACTTCGGCCTCCATGTGCGTGTTGCCGGCGTCGGGCGGCAGGAGGATCGTGTCACCCGCGCCGATGAGCGACGAGGGGGTCTTGAGGAACGGCTGCGCCTCGGACGGCGCGCGACGCTCGCCGGCGTGGTCGAGGTAGTTCACGCCGATCGCGACGATCTTCGAGGGCTTCGTGGGGGGCAGGAAGCGGACCGCGGAGATCGGGGCGTCCTCGCCGGTCTCGTCACCCGGCTTCCAGATGGTGCCACTCACGAGGTGGACCCGACGGCCCTTCACGATGGCGGTGGAACTACGTCCACCCAGGCTCACGCGCGCGATCCGCATAGGTCATTCTCCCGTCGGGTTGGGCCCGCTCGCTGGTGGTCGGGCTCCGCGGGCCGATGCTATCTCGAATCGCCGCCGAAGGCTCTGGAGGCGGGACCTCCGCGGTCAGACCTCGGCGAAGCCGGGCAGTGGGTCGCCCTCGCGCAGTGCGTGCGCACAGGCACCCTCGTGCATTGCGAGTCCGATGAGGTGGAGTTGCCACGTCTCGGAGCCGGCCCACGGGAAGAGCACCTCGAGTTCGAACGAGACCCCGGCCGTACCCAGCGCTTCGATGAGGCCGGAGCGCGCGTCGTTCGCCTCCTCCACCGTGGCGTTACCGGCTCGCTCGCGGGGCGTCGCGACGCCCTCGAAGGTGCGTTCGCCGCTGGCCCAGGCGCGCGCGACCTCGCCGATGGCGTGGTCGTGCGCGACGACGGATCCGAGGGCGATCGCGACGCGCTCAGACTCCGCGCCCTTGAGCGCATCGACCGCCGCGAGGAGCTGCAGGCGCGCGTCCATCAGGACAGTGAAGGGGTTGATGTGATCCAGTGGATCGAGACTACTCGTAGTGCCCGCGCGGTAACTGGTCATGACCGGAGTCTAGACGAGCGCACCTGGTGCGTCTGAGTCCCTTATCAACACACCGGGCTCCTTGTGGGTAAGTGCAATCGTGTTAGCCTTTCGCCTAACAACTCGGGTCTATCGCGAGGTGCGATGTATGGCCACTGCTCGGAAGCCTGCTGCTAAGTCCACGACCGCTGCGAAGAAGCCTGCGGCGGCTGTGAAGAAGACCACTGCGGCCACAACGGCAAAGAAGACCGCCACCACGAAGGCGGCTGCAAAGCCCGCCGCGAAGCCGGCGGCCCGGACGACCGCGAAGCCCGCGACCCGGGCAGCAGCGAAGCCCGCAGCCAAGGCGGCTCCGAAGGCCACCGCGGCTCGCAAGACCACGGCAGCAGCCAAGCCCGCTGCGAAGAAGACGACCACCGCCGCGAAGCCGGCAGCCCGGGCGGCCGCCAAGCCCGCGACCCGAGCGGCAGCGAAGCCCGCAGCCAAGGCGGCTCCGAAGGCCACCGCGGCTCGCAAGACCACGGCTGCTGCCAAGCCCGCCGCGAAGAAGACGACGGCTGCCGCTAAGCCCGCTGCGCGCAGGACGACTGCTGCGGCGAAGCCGGCCGCGAAGGCCACGACCGCTGCGAAGACCGCTGCGAAGCCCGCCGCCAAGAAGCCGGCCGCGACGAAGGCCACCGCTGCTGCGAAGCCTGCGGCTCGCAAGGCCGCGCCTGCTGCGAAGAAGCCGGCTGCCAAGCCCGCAGCTCGTGCTGCTGCCCCCCGCGCTCGGGCAGCCGCGAAGAAGTAACTCTCGACCCCCAGGGTTGTTCTGGACGGCCCCCGCAAGGGGGCCGTTCTGCGTCCCGAGCGAAGCGGCCTCACGGGCGCGAGCTCCGAGGAGCCGCGGGCGACTCTGAT
>Ga0209024_1001673_pt1 | contig 16548 bp, 13 predicted proteins | sample AutmiccommunBRH5_FD_187380 | JGI IMG/M metagenome (GOLD analysis project Ga0209024, IMG submission 187380) | Deep subsurface microbial communities from Mt. Terri, Switzerland - Autotrophic microbial communities BRH/5 (SPAdes) (version 2) | ecosystem: Environmental > Aquatic > Deep subsurface >...
AAATAATAGCTAACATCGTGCAAAAAATTGATGCCCTAATCACGCAATACCCGACAGAAAAAAAAGACCTAAACGTATTACGCGCGTCGATTCAAGTAGAGCCATTTAAACTGACCGATCTTTACAAAGAAGCTGCAGCCTATATCAAAGAAAACGCAGTTACAGTGAAAATAGAACAATTTGGCGATACACGTGCTTGTGGTGGAAGACAAATTTCTAATGCCTATTTAATGTTCGGCAACGATCTGCTCGCATGGTTCGGTAACAAATTTAATAACATAAAAGCTGAAACTGCCGATGATATTAGAGGTAGCGAACTTGTCAGCATGACCTTATTAGAAGCGCTGGAACGCTTTGCCAGCATAAAATTCTCACATATTTTAATTGTATTAGCACACCAGGTTGAAAGTCTGGAGACGAATCATGTGCAATTTGACAACGTTTGGAATCATGATCAATTTACTGCTGCACGCACCACGCTTCTAGCAGGTATTGAACACGCCATCCAGAAGTGTGGAACCACTATGGAGAAAGTTTTATTACAGCAACCTCCAGTAAAAGCTACAGTCAATAGAGGTCATGGATTTTTTGTTGACCCAGCAGTCAGTATAAAAGAGGAGGCTGAGAGAAGCGCACCTCCTGAACCAGATTCAAGTAGAAAGGCGCCTTAAGCCGCGCCCAATTGAATGAAATGATGAAGCAAAAATAACTAACCATGGCTATACTGTAATTAGATAAGAATTGCCAGGAAGGTATCATGAAACCCAAATTGCTTGTAATGGTTGGTCTTCTAGCACTGCCAATGACAACAATGGCAAAATCATTTTATTGCCCACAAAATCATGGTTATATCAGCCAGGGCATGACAGAAGCGCAAGTCATTGCCTCTTGCGGACAACCCATGACCAAGCAGATTAGAAATACGCCTGTCAGGCAAAAAGTTCCTGTTAAGCAATTAATTTACACGGCACTTAATACAGGAAGTGTCTACCCCACACTAAATCCTATTTATGATCAATGGTCTATACCCAGCGGTTCTACAGGCGTGAGCCTTGAAGTCGATGTGATAAACAATAAAGTAAGTGCTGTTCGCATCAATGGTTCCAGCACAAATGCCATGTCTATTTGTGGTGGAGTACATGTTGAGGTGGGTGATCATGAAAATCAAGTGTATACAGCCTGCGGAAATCCAGACATGGTAAACAACAGTTTCATTCTTCAACCAGTGCCCAGTAACCAAAAGCCGGAAGTATGGATCTATCAAATTGACCCATATCAACCGCCGCTAAGCTTGACATTTGTTAATGGCAAACTACAATCCCTCGATTAATCCGTTTGGAGTTTTTTGATGAGTGAGACAGTTGATGATTTAACCATTTCTTTCACTGAGGATGGCGTTGAAACCACGAAAGAATTAGGTAAGCATATTTTATCCAAAGGGGCATGGACGACCATTCTGTTTCGCTACCAGGATTGGAACAAAACAAAACAAGAATATAGTCCGGTAAAATACTCCATCAGACGGTATCAAAAACGTAACAACCAATATTGGCAGAAATCAAAATTCAATATTTCCAGTGATGAGCAAGCCCGCAAAATTATCTCTACCTTGTCCGACTGGTTGCAGCAAGATGAAAACAACCACTGACCTTGGGCGTGTCATCAATTAGTTTTTCGAAGCGAAAATTGAGATAATTTAGCTCAAATTTTAACTTGAGTGAGGCGAATAGCGAGCTCTATTTAACGAGCTCAAGCTAAAATTTGAGCAACACACTCGATTTGCAGCCGAAAATACTAATTGATGACACGCCCCAATATTCCCTTCTCCCCTAGCATGGGGAGAAGGTGCCCGCAGGGCGGATGAGGGGCCCTACGACGTTATTTACTTTGCTTACCTCACCGATTTTTTAATAACCAAGCCCAGGCTCGGCCGAGTATCTCATGCCATGCAATATTGACGTACACAGGATTTTTGGGGTTAGGCAAGTAGGTTTTTTCCCAACGCTCATCATCCCAGTAATAAGTGAAATCAGTCGGCGCAGCGATAGGAGTTAGCCCTTGTTGGCGACAAAATGCCAGGGCACGGGGCATATGAATGGCTGAAGTCACCAAATAAAATGGCTTATTGCCCAGTATTTTTTTTATCGCAACGGCCTGATCTGCGGTATTAATTGAATCCGTTTCTAACACCACGTCTCTGGAAGGTATCCCAAACCATGAAGCCAACATTGCCAATTGTGATGCTTCAGTCATTTTTCCATCATAGGTTCCACCTGACAGCAATAATTTTGCTGCTGGTAATTGCCGATAAAGACGAACCCCTTCGACCAGGCGCTTGATGCTTGCTGAATAGAGTAAATTATTTACAGGCAGGTCATCACGCACTGCCTGCCCACCACTTAAGACCACCACCCACTGGATAGCAGGATTTACTTCTTCCACCACAGGATGCTGATTTTCAAGTTTATTAGTAAGCACCATTGGCAACCAACCGGTGCTCAATACTAAAAATCCAATCAATGACAATAAAAGGCCTGCACGCACGCCTCTGCTGTCACCCCGGATACAAAGCAATAACAATGAGAGAGCAAATAACAACAGCGTGATGAAATACGGGTTAACTATGGACTCAGCAAAGTGACGAAATGCAGGAATATCTGCCATCATTTCACCCGGCGCATCAAATACATGCCCAACAGGGCAAATAACAAGGTGGGTGCAATTGCTGCCAGTTCAGGAGGCCATTGCAGCACTTGACTCACCGGCCCAAAAAACCGGTTAATAATATGAAACCCAAAACCTACCGTAGCGCCTGCCAGTAACTTGGAACCCATGGTGGATGAACGCAGTGGCCCAAAGATAAACGGAATCGCAAGCACCATCATCACCACGGTTGTTAAAGGCTGAATAAGTCGTTGCCAATAGGCCAATTGATAATTGAACGCGGTTTGATGCGTCATTTTTTGTGCTCGCAAAAATTGATGTAATTCAAACAGCGTCATTTCATCCGGCTCACTGCTACTCACGCTGAGAAGCTTTGGCTCCAAGGGAACATCCCAGTTCATTTCAGCATGAAATCGAGCCTGTGTGCCGTCATCCTCAATGATCGATTCTGAAACACCTGATGCCACCCAATTCCCATGATGATAATTTATTTTTTCAATTTTACGGGCCAATCGCAAGTGATGCGCTTCATCAAACCGAAACTGATAAACCTGCCGCAAGCTGAGATTGGGTAAAATAGTACCTATGGTGATGAAATCATTTTGATAACGCATCCACATGCCTTTAGCGGTTCGTAACGCATCGCCTTTACTCATGGCCTGCAGTTTTTGGTTATTGGCGAAATGCGCCAAGCGCGGCACGAACGTTTCGCTGGCTACGGTCACGATGATAATCACGATAAATGCCGCTTTAAGAACGGCCAGCGTCACCTGCCATATCGACATGCCTGCCGCACGCATAACCACTAACTCACGATGATTGGCCATGATACCTAAGCCTATCAAACTGCCGAGCAAGCTTGCCATGGGGAAAAACAAATAAACCTGGTAGGGCATTTGCAAAAAAACATACGAGGCTGCCTGCAGTATACCAAAATTCGCCTTACCCAAATCATCCAGCTGATTGACGAATAAAATAAAAATCTGCAAGCCTGCCAACATTAATGTCACCAGGGCAATCGCCGCCAATACTGTTTTCGCAATGTAACGGTCTAGTAGTTTTATCTTCACGAGAGCGTCCTTTGGTTTCGCCAGATAAGCAATAATCCAAGGAGTGCTACAGCCAGATGCAACCACCACACACCTAACCAGACCGGAATTTTTCCAGCAATCAACCAGTCACGGATGATAAACATGAAATTAGCATAAATAATATAGAGCACAATGGCGGGTAATAATTTAGCGTATTTACCTGCACGGGGATTAACCCGGCTAAGTGGCACAGCGACCAAGGTTAACGTCAGGACCATTAACGGCACAGACAGACGCCATTGCAGCTCGGCCGCTTTTTGCCGATCTGGGTTATTTAACGGCCAAAGGCTTGCTGTGTTAGCGGTACGAACATCGCTTTTTACGGCCATAATAGGGTGTGGCAGGCGTGCCTGATAGCGTTTAAACTCCGCAACCTGATAATCAGCATGCCCAGGCACCCCTTCATAGGCTTTACCATTTTCGAAAATCACATATTCTTCAAAGGTTTTTTCATCTGTTTCTGCAAAGGCCTTCTGCGCCCATAATACATCCCATTGTTGTTTGCCCTCTTTCTCAGCTAATCGCGCGAGAAAGACATTTTTTGCCTGGGTATGCGCTGTGTTCATTTTTTCAACGTAAAAAACCTGTCTACCACCGGCAACTTCGCGAAAATGCCCTGGTACAATGGTTTGAATCAGGGTTTGCACGCCAGAAGTACGTAATATTTTTGCTCGCTCAATAGCAATTAACGGACTGGCCCACATCATGATCATGGTAACCAGAATAGCCACCACTATTGCCATAATAAAACTATGCTTCAGCAACTGAGCCGGACCATAACCACAGGCTTGTAATACGGTCATTTCACTTTCGGCATACAAGCGACCATAAGCAATCAAAAGTGCCACATAAAAACCCAAGGGCAGTAACAATCCCATAAGATTGGGCAGTTCAAGCATCATCAATTTCATGACAAACATGACAGGAATCTGTCCACTGACGGCACGATTCAAATAGTGCACGAATTGATTGCTCATGAAAATCAATAACAAGATAGTCGTCAGTGCGACCAGGGTAATAAAAACTTCTTTGGCGAGATAACGAAAAATGAGCACGGGTTGTCTTTTTACCCCTCGAACATAAAATAATAATCACCGTCAATTTTGCCAGACGGCTGTCCAAAATGCGAGTAATACTGCGAAGAATACACAGCCCTCCTCCACAAAATGGCTCTGTACATGACAAAAATGATATTGTCTTTGCCTCGAAGGCGCTGAGTGATCCCGACAGATTTTTGTCATGTACAGAGACAAAATGGTCATTAGAGTAGAATTGAGGGTTGAACCTAAGTAAACTAAGACGTTTAAAGCCTTTCGGAAATTCACATGAATTATGGATTAATAAAAACCCCAGCACTAGACACGACCGAATGCCTGGTTCTTGGTGTGTTTGACGATGGCAAACTGCCTGATTTTACCATAAAAATAAACGAGCAATATAACGGCTTGCTCTCACGACTCACGGCCAAGCTGCATGAAGAAGGCGATACCATCTGGCAAGCTGATGTTGATGGTCATGGTTTATTAGTCATTCATTGTGGCAGTAAATCGGCATTCTCTGCTGAGAAACTTACAAAACGCATCACCGACATTGCGACTATTTTGCTCAAACAACGCATTGCTCAAGCGACAATTTGCCTGCCAGAACTTGGCATGCACACACCAGATTGGCAAGTGCAGCAAATGATATTGCAACTTGAATCAACGCGTTATCAATTGCTCGATTTTAAAAGCAAACATAAAAAAACCCATCAACTTGAATCGATCCTGTTTTATTTGCCTGGTGCAAGCAATGCAGCCATTGATGCAGGACAAGCCATTGCCGAAGGCGTGCGATTTACCCGTACCCTCGCAAATTTCCCTGCCAATGTGTGCACACCTACCTACCTGGCCGAACAGGCGATGGAGCTCGCTCAACACCATGACGAATTACATGCCAAAATTCTTGGTCGTGAAGAGATGAAAAAAATGGGCATGGGAGCCTTGCTTGCGGTAGCGCAAGGCAGCGTTGAACCACCACAACTGATTGAATTACAATACCACGGTGCCGGTGATACCCCACCAATTGTTCTGGTTGGAAAAGGCATTACCTTTGATTCTGGCGGCTTATCCTTGAAACCTGCCGATGCCATGACCGAAATGAAATACGACATGGCGGGTGCTGCCAGTGTACTCGGAACCATGAAAGCATGTGCCTTGTTAAAACTCCCTATCAACCTGATTGGTATTGTGGCCTGTGCTGAAAACATGCCCAGTGCGACGGCTGTCAAGCCGGGTGATGTTGTCACTAGCATGTCTGGGCAAACGATTGAAATTTTGAATACTGATGCTGAGGGGCGACTTGTTTTAGCTGATGCCCTGACTTATGCCGAACGGTTTCAACCAGACTTTGTGATTGACCTGGCAACCCTCACAGGCGCCATCATAGTAGCGCTAGGCAACGTTGCCACAGGTTTTATGACGACTGACGACAACCTGGCAAAGCTTATCGAGACTGCCGCATCTGAAAGTGTAGATAAAGTGTGGCGAATGCCGCTGGATGAAGCGTATCAAGGCGCGCTGGATAGCCCTATCGCTGACATGGTGAATGCCACGTTTGATCGCACCGCCGGCAGCGTCACTGCCGCGTGCTTCCTTTCACGCTTCACAGACAAATACCGGTGGGCGCACATGGACATTGCAGGCACTGCCTGGGTAACCGGTAAAAAATGCAATGCAACAGGCCGTCCCGTTCCGTTACTTATTCAATTATTATGCAATCATGCCGCCAATTCGCGTTGATTTTTATCTGCTAGAAGATAATGAGCCGCACGCTGTATGGCACGTGGCTTGCCGTTTGCTTGAAAAAGCCTATCAGCGCGGCCATCGTGTTTTTGTCTATTGTGATAATCAATCCGATGCGGAGCTTCTCGATGAGCTGTTGTGGACTTACAAAGACGACAGCTTTATCCCACATAATCTTCAGGGAGAAGGCCCTGAGCCGCCACCTGCAGTACAAATAGGTTTTGAAGCTGAACCACGTGGGTTTAGTGACATCTTACTTAATATGTCCAACACTATCCCACCCTGGTCTTCACGATTTCGTCGCATCATGGAAATTGTCAGCGCCCAGGATGCTGCGAAAGAAATAAGTCGGGAGCATTACCGGGAATACCGCTCAAAGCAATGTGATTTGCACACGCATCATATCGATATGGCAAATACATCCATTTAATCATCGTGCGTGCATTCTAGCAGCACACTCTAGTTGCGTCCTGTCAACCCAGGGCAAACGCATGTGTGAATCAATTTAGTTCAATTAAAACAATCCATCGTCTTTGCGAGCATTGGCGAAGCAATCCAGTTCGGATTTTCAATTGAAATCAGGTCTGGATTGCTTCACTTTGTTCGCAAAGACGGAGTTAAGATTAGTATTTGCGACGTGATCTTGCCCTGCCTGTCAACCGTGGACACCTTGTGCTTGACATGCTGGTGTTCATTACCCGGTTCTGGTTCTCTTGATAAAACCGCATCAAAAAACCCCAGCTCAAATTTAGCTGAATTTAAACAGGCTACACTCATCGCCTCTCGTTGACAGGGATTAATAAGCCCAGCAGCCAGATCATCTGCAGTTTGTACAATTGAGGCTGTAGAGGCAATAAAACTCCTGCTGGAATAGGATGCAATCCAGTTTCGATAAGGGTTATTTAAATTTAGCGCCTGAGGCTGCATTCGTTTCCCCAGCTCCCGGTAAATCCAAAAACAAGGAACCAGACTTGCTACCGCTATTTCAATTGGGGCTGTAGTGGCTGTATCAAGGAGATACTCGGTGTAGCGTGCAATCTCAGGAATTTTTTCTGCTAACAACGCTTTATCAGTGAAAAAAGAGCAATGCTGATTTCGCCGTGTATATTTCCCTAGATAGTTCAAGTGCACTTTATACTCACTGGATTGAATATATTGCGCTAATCCTCTGAATTGTTGTGTATGATACCTGTTTTCAAAGCGGCCAGCCGTGATACTTAACGCCGATGAAAAATCAGACAAATACAGGGCATCTTGCTCCAAGTAGTACTTAAACACCTCAGCTGACAAATGACCGGCCTGTAATTGCTGATTAAATGGGTGCTTGTATATTTGGGTAAGGATAGAGCTGCTGTCTTTAAGCATCCGCACAAAGCTCACGCGCAATGGTCTCCATAAAATAAAAATGATCCACCGGGCCATTGCCATGGCCTATTTGCAAATTTCTTCCTGATTGAATGGCTTTGGTTAAATAATGCTTGGCCGCATGAATGGCACCAGTCAACGGGTAACCTTGCGCAAGGTATGATGCAATCGCCGATGACAAACTACAGCCCGTGCCGTGGGTATTTTTCGTGTTAATTCGCGCACTATGAAACCAATGCCAGGTTTTTGCTAACGGTTGATACAACACATCAGATGCCTGAAGAGAAGTTAAATGCCCCCCTTTAATCAACACATCAACATGAAATTCATCACCAATTTTTTCTGCAGCCAATTGCATGTCTGACTCTGTTTTAATGGCCACACCAAGTAATTTTTCCGCCTCCTGAGTATTAGGCGTGATAAGACTGACACAGGGAAACAACCGTTGCTTTAAACAATCAACTGCGTCCGGGTTTAAAAGCTGACACCCGTTTTTAGCCACCATCACTGGATCTAATATAACGTGCGAAAACTTGAATTTTTCCAGAGCAGATGCCACTACTTCAATAATTTCTTCATTATGTAACATACCGATTTTAACTGCGCTTACGGTTAAATCACTCAACACAGACTCCATTTGTAGGTTAATAAAGTCTGGTGGGACTGAATGTATTGCTTGAACCCCTTGTGTATTTTGTGCAACTAACGCGGTAATGATTGAGGCGGCATAACAGCCTGTGGCAGAAATTGCCTTTATGTCTGCCTGTATGCCAGCGCCTCCCGAAGGATCGGTTCCTGCAATCGTCACGACACAATGAAGTTTAGTTTTTCTCATAGTGCTCTCGTGTGGGTGTCAGAGAAAGTGTGTCTATAAAACAGGTTTTAAAAGAGCCTGGCAGTGAGGTTTTTTTCTCGACTAACTCCCCACAAACACCGTAGAAATAAATTGCCGCAACGGCTGCTTCAAATGCATTGTCATGCACGGCGTGAAACGCCGCTACCACTGCTGATAACAAGCACCCTGTGCCTGTCACCCTGCTCATAAGCGCTGATCCATGATGGCTCTTCTCAACCAGACAAGCATCCACAATGACATCCATTTTTCCACTAACCACAATCACTGCCTTGTTTTTTATGGCAAGTTCCTGTGCATTTTGAATTGCCCATTGGCTCTCGATACTGCTATCGACACCTTTGGTAATCAGTCCCGCGCCAGCCAGCGCCATCACCTCACTGGCATTACCTCGAATGATTGAAATTGCAAACTCATCTAGCAATCGCTTATACACCGAAGTACGGTAATGACTCGCACCAGCACCCACGGGATCGAGAATAATCGGCTTTTTTAACTGGTTGGCTATGTGACAAGCCTTTTTGCAAAGCGTGACAAATTCATCGTTCAAGGTGCCTGGGTTAATTACAACCACGGCAGCAAGTGCTACTAATTCCTCTAGCTCCTGTTCGGCATAACTCATGATGGGTGAGGCACCTAAACTCAGTAAGCCATTGGCCACAAAATCCATGGTCACAAAATTGGTAATATTGAGCACCAAGGGCTGGTCACGCTTTATGGCTTTAACAATGGATTGAATTTTTTCAAACATATATCCTCCCAGGTTAGTTCATCGCTTCAATCAAATGCCGCGCTGCTTTTTCAGGGTTGACCTGACTTTGAATGGCACTGCAAACAGCAGCCCCACTGGCTCCAGCACCCATCACAGCCCTTATATTTCCTGCATCGATCCCGCCTATGGCAATTACTGGGTGATGAGAAGCGTCAATTATCCTGCGCAAGCCATCCAGGCCCCATATGGTTTTGCAATCCTGCTTGGTTCGGCTCGGAAATACAGCACTCGCCGCAATGTAATCAATGCAGGTCAGCCGGTTAGCTGCTTCAAGATCGGATTGTGTCTCAACGGAGAGGCCAATCCATTTATCTTGTCCTACTAGCTGCCGTGCTTTTACAGGAGAACCGTCAGATTGCCCAAGATGAATGCCAGCAGCGTTCACTGCCACAGCAATATCAACATGATCATTAATAATAAGTGGGATTTTTAAAGGGATTAAAATTGACTGTAATGCGTGTGCCTGACGATAAATTTCCTCAGTATTGGTTGATTTATCGCGCAATTGAATAGCCGTTACGCCACCACTTATCGCCTGGCAGATAAATTGTTGGTATTGATCAAGCGTCTCGCCGAATGGCGTTGTGATTAAATACAGTTTGAGATGTTGTTGCAGTAGCATCACTTCTCCTATTAAACATCAGAAGAAGCAACGCGCAGACAAGGGGTGAAAATACCTGGAAAGCACGTTCACACTCCCTCCGCAGGCATTACCCAGTGCAGGTTATAAGGGTATTTCTCAGCTTTGATTTTGAAAACCAAAGCACCCCCGGTGAATAATTAACCAGTGATTCATCAAAAATGCATATTGAAGAATCACTGGTGGCAGTTTATCTATTTCAACCTATCAATACAAGGCAGCCATGATTTATTAATATCAATAGACCCTAACCATAGCGACGCAACAAATAATGCCCTACCGCCTGCATGCCCATGGCCTCACCGCCTTCCGGTTTGCCAGGCTTGCTACCGACATTCCACGCCATGATATCAAAGTGAACCCAGGATGGTGCATCATTAACAAAATACTGTAAAAACAACGCAGCGGTGATTGCTCCGGCATAAGGTGAGGCACTAGAATTACTAAGATCAGCAATATTTGAATCAAGCATGCCTGCATACCCGCCAAACAAAGGCATGCGCCACACCGGATCACCCGCATCAAGGGCTGCCTCACCTATTGCTTGTGCCAGCTTGTCATCATTTGTGAACATGGCAGCAATTTCCGTACCTACCGCTGTGCGAGCAGCACCGGTTAACGTGGCAAAATCCACCAATAGCTCAGGCTTTTCTTCGCAGGCTTTGACCAAGGCGTCAGCCAGCACCAGCCGCCCTTCCGCATCAGTATTATCCACTTCAACTGTTAAGCCATTACGCATGGTTAATACATCACCTGGACGAAATGACGTGGCACTGATTGCATTTTCAACCGCAGGAATCAAAACCTGCAAACGAATCGGCAAACGGCGAGCCATTAACCATTGCGCCAAACCAATGACTTGTGCGGCTCCACCCATGTCTTTTTTCATCAAACGCATGCCAGAGGCAGGCTTGATATCCAGGCCACCAGAATCAAAACAAACACCTTTACCCACCAACGTGACACGCGGGTGATTAACCTCGCCCCAAGTGAGGGACAACAAACGGGGAGCTGCCGCGGCAGCTCGCCCTACAGCATGAATCGCCGGAAAATTATCCTGTAGTAACTCATCGCCAACCCACTGCTTAAATTCAGCCCCAAATTGCTGCGCTATATCAGCAACCACCTCGGCTAATTCCTGCGGACCTAAATCATTGGTTGGCGTATTGATGAGATCTCGTACCTGAAATACTGCATTGGCCTCGGCTAAAACCTGAGGTAATTCCTGATTACTCACCATTAAGATGCGTGGTTTAACCTCTTTGGATTTATACTTATCAAAATAATATTGCGCAAGCGACCAGACCAGCAGGGCTGACTGGGGCAAGCGAGCCTGAGCCGTAAAGCTGCCAGCAGGTAGTTTGTTGACAGCCTGCGCAAGGGCCTGTGCCTCAGTCCCCTCACCCATACCAAGATAAACTTTTACCGTGATCCCTTCGGCATTGCTGACAAGTCCTACATCACCTAAATGGCCTTTAAACTGCTGGCTTGCCAGGCAATTGCGTTCAAAAGCAGTTAAGCTATTTAAATCATTTGCACACTGCGCTTTAGTCAACAGAATAAGTGGTAAAGTATTGTCCGGATTAGTTTGATAAAAAAGTTCAGCTCGCATACTTACTCCCTAAATTGACCGCGAAATTGCCCTGGTCGCATGCCGCATAAAGCCAGGGTTAACAAATAAACCAGCGATGCTGCCAGCACGTGCGCCAGCAACAGGCTAATGCGCAAAACCAATAGTTTCGCCATCCAGTACGACACATCACCTACCATCATGAATAAATACATGCTCATCACCAGGTTGGCAATTAACAACTGGACAATAAAACGAACCCATCCTGACATGGGTTGATAAATACCACGACGTAATAACAAATAAAGTAAAAGCCCACAATTAACATAACCTGCCAGGGTTGATGCCAATGCTAATCCCGCATGAGCCAATGGACCAATCAATAAAGCACAAAACACGGTATTAACCACCATCGCCAGCGCACCTACTTTAACCGGCGTTTTAATGTTCTGGCCCGCATAAAATCCTGATGCCAATACCTTAACCGTCATGAACGCGGGCACACCAAGCGCCAAAGTGAACAGACTTTTTTGCGTTTGCAGCACATCAACCACAGAAAATTCCCCATAACCAAAACAACTGGCAATCAATGGCATCGCAAATATCGCTAACCCCAAGCCTGCAGGTATACCAATCAACAACAATAATCGCAAACCCCAGTCCAATGCCTGCGAAAAAGAATGCGTGCTTTTTTCTGCATGCCGTCGCGACAGGTGCGGTAAAATAACCGTGGCAATCGCTACACCAAAGACACCAAGCGGAAAATCAGTCAACCGATCCGTGTAAAATAACCAGGACACACTGCCCACTTTTAGAAATGAGGCAAAAATGGTATCGATCAATAAATTAATTTGCGCGATCGATACACCAAACAACGCGGGAATCATTAACCTCATCACCCGTTTGACGCCCGGATCACTCATCATCAAACGGGGCTTAACCAACAACTTGCGATGGTAGAGAAAAGGAATCTGAAATAATAATTGCATGATACCTGCGATCAACACCCCCCAGGCCAGGGCAACCACCGGTTGTGCAAAATGAGGGCTTAAATACACTGCAGCGATGATCATGCAAATATTCAGTAACACCGGTGTGAATGCCGGCACACCAAAATACCCATAAGTATTAAGTATTGCCCCTGCCATGGCGGTTAAAGAGATGAGCATTAAATAAGGGAACGTCAAGCGCAACATCTCGGAAGCCAAGATTGAGCGATCGGTATTTTCCCCAAACCCCGGCGCAAATATAAAAACCAGAAAAGGCGATGCAATTACCCCGAGTAAGGTCACAAACGTAAGAATAGCGCTCATGCTGCCGGCAATCCGCGCGAGAAAAAGCCGCACTTCATCAACCGTGCGTGTTTTTTGATATTCAGCAAGCACCGGCACAAAGGCTTGAGAAAAAGCCCCTTCGGCAAACAAGCGCCGCATAAAATTGGGGATTTTAAAGGCAACAAAAAAAGCATCCATCCCAGCTTGCGCACCAAACAAATGAGCAATAACCATGTCGCGGGCAAACCCCATGATGCGCGACATGAACGTCATAACAGAGACTAATGACGTGGATCGTAACAAGCTTTGGCGTTTGGGATGAATAGATTCGCTCACAGACATATCAATTGATGGCCTAAATAAATGGCTTAATGATATACCTAAATGATAAAAGTTACACGACCATGAGCACAAAAACCAAAACATGGCCTATAATTGAATAAACCAATCAAATTACCTGCACCTACATGCCCTATCCTGTGAATTTTTATTACATAACGACGCAAAGTGGGCGCCGCCACCAACGGCGCGCAAGCGGCAAGCCTGATATTGCCCGTCTGGTTCGTGGCCACGCCGATTACTGGATTAGCCCCTCACTTCCTAAAGAAAAAAAGAAAAAAAAGTTAATCCTTGCCGACTGGAGTGCAAGTAACTGGTCAAGGGATAAAATACACGCGATACGCACGGCCCTCGCGCGTCTCATTGACCATGATTTTAAAGTTTATTTATGGCAAACAGGCCAGTTAAAAGCACTGATGAAAGAAGAGCTGGCATCACTTGATGACGCTGGCGTTCGCGCAGCCATGATGCCTGGAACATTAGAAGAGATAAATCTTGCCGCAGCAGCCCAACACCACCTTGCACGTGATGAAACATTAACATTAGATGATTACTGGGTTAACCAATTAGTAAATAAAGACAGTGAATTAAAACCCAGGAGTTTGAGTCTTTATGATCTTTCTGTACTGTCAACAACAAAGCAGGATACTGTTTTAAACCTGTTACAACAATCAACCCCCGCCATTGACTACATATCACTCGATGTATTTTCTGAGCAAGCAAAAAATACCATAAGAAAATTACAAGATCTGCTGCCGGTGGTTAGAAATAGGCCCGCACCCTGGCGTTATGTGCAACTTGAGCAACAAGACATAGAAGCCTTCCTGGAGTCGACTACAATCACCAAAGGTGACTTAACCCTAAATGGAACAATAACAACTCAAGCACTTAGTTTAAAAAACAGTGAGATCACCAGCAAAGCATTGCTATCATTGTTAATGAACACAGCTCAAGAACACCTCAAAAGCCTTGATTTAAGTGGATGCCATTACATTACCGAAAACATGCAATTTGTAAAAGGGAGCCTGCCTCACCTTGAGGCACTTTATTCAAGTTACAACAAACTATCTGCCGCAAGCCTTCAATCGTTATTAGCAGCCATCTCTCCCGGTGGACTTAAAATACTCGATTTAACAAGCTCCAAGAGCCTCGCCGATGCCAATAAATTTACCCCGGAAAACCTGCTCCTGCTTGAAGAGCTTAATTTAACAAGCAGCAACATCACGGCCGCAGGCCTTCAAGCATGGCTAACGGCCTGCACTCAAGGGCGGCTTAAAAAACTTGATTTATCTGGCTGCCAAGCGCTTGACGGCACTATTGAGCTTGCCCCTGGCAGTTTACCCTTGCTTGAAGAGATTAGTTTAACTCGGAGCAACATCACGGCCGCAGGCCTTCAATCACTATTAACTGCCTGCACTCAAGGGCAGCTTAAAAAACTTGATTTATTTTACTGCAAATTCCTTGACGGCACTATTGAGCTTGCCCCTGACAGTTTACCCTTGCTTGAAGAGATTAATTTAAGTCAAAGCAACATCACGGCCGCAGGCCTTCAATCACTATTAATTGCCTGCACTCAAGGGCAGCTTAAAAAACTTGATTTATTTTACTGCAAATTCCTTGACGGCACTATTGAGCTTGCCCCTGGCAGTTTACCCTTGCTTGAAGAGATTAAGTTAAGTCAAAGCAACATCACGGCCGCAGGTCTTCAATCACTATTAACTGCCTGCGCTCAAAGGCGGCTTAAAAAACTTGATTTACTTTACTGCAAAGCGCTTGACGGCACTATTGAGCTTGCCCCTGGCAGTTTACCCTTGCTTGAAGAGATTAATTTAAGTCAAAGCAACATCACGGCCGCAGGCTTTCAATCACTATTAATTGCCTGCACTCAAGGGCAACTTAAAAAACTTAATTTATTTTACTGCCAAGCGCTTGACGGCACTATTGAGCTTGCCCCTGGCAGTTTACCCTTGCTTGAAAAGATTACATTAGATGGCTGTAATGTCTCACCTGCCAGCCTGGAAAGTCTGTTTGCTGCAGCGCCCAAGCTAGATAAAGACGCAGTCATGCGACAATTGAGTCCCAGACAAATCAGCGCATTGATGGATTACAGGACGAGCGCCTCTGGCAGCAGTCCATTCGATGCTGAATCCTGGTACAAACCTGAACAAATTTCTAGCAGAGTAGGCAGCCACCAGGGACTGCCTCCTATAACAAGTGACCCTGGAGCAGATTCAACATCACCTCCTCAAACCACCCCAGCTTGTACCCCTTTTACCGGCATGCCCCTGGATGCCGACACCCGACGTGCCCCTGAGAAAGCCTTCCATCTCAAGCGGATTTTTTACCCCATGGGCCATGCCAACGACGCACCGGTAAATCACTATCGAATGGATGTATACCAAACGACCAAAATCAACCCAACTCAATGCGCACCAGGGCAGGCTTTTTCTTGCCAAAAAACAGGTGATTTAGGCCTGATAGCGCGCACCATCACGTGCGCACCCGGCACGCAGACAATTGCAACCAAACCAGACAGCCAACTATTTTACGGTAAACAAAGTCTTTCTCTGACAACTGACTGGCAGGCTCTGGCCTCTATTTCACCTGAAGAGGAAATACTCCGCTATCACGTATCACCTGAGACTCATGTTGAAATCCGCTACTCAACGCGCGATAGCCTTTATTACGTCCGCAGCAACAAAAGCCAATCCGTTGACATTGATTTTACCGTGCAAGTGCCTGCTAAAAAACCTGACCTACCCGCCAATATCCAGGCACTGGTCACGCATTTTCAAAACTTTGGCGCAGGCGAGCTGGTGCTGGAGGGTATCAAAGAACCCACCGGGAATGATTACTTGCAAGCCATGCTCAGCCAACAAAAAGGCGCCTGCCGCCATCGGGCATTTGCCTTTAAAGTGCTAATGGCACGCGAGCACCCCGAGATACCAACACGCATCATCACCAACGATTGCCATGCATTTGCTGAAGTGAAACTCAACGGCCAATGGGTTTGCTGTGATTTAGGCGGCTATGCAGCACGGCTTGAAATTGATGAGTCTGCAAAACCTGACAAACTGCCACACGAATCGCCGATAAAACACACGGTATTACACACACCAGCGGCCATTCCCTGCGCACTGCCACCAGCGCACCCCATCAATTTCGAACAAGCCCTACGCACCTGGGAGCGCAAGCAT
>Ga0209024_1001674_pt1 | contig 16547 bp, 11 predicted proteins | sample AutmiccommunBRH5_FD_187380 | JGI IMG/M metagenome (GOLD analysis project Ga0209024, IMG submission 187380) | Deep subsurface microbial communities from Mt. Terri, Switzerland - Autotrophic microbial communities BRH/5 (SPAdes) (version 2) | ecosystem: Environmental > Aquatic > Deep subsurface >...
CCACGCATCAAAACATTTTGCTGGGTATTACCAAGGCATCTTTGTCGACCGATTCGTTCATCTCGGCTGCTTCCTTCCAGGAAACAACCCGTGTCTTGACCGAAGCGGCCATTATGGGCAAGCGTGATGAACTGCGTGGCCTGAAAGAAAACGTAATCGTTGGCCGCCTGATCCCTGCAGGTACAGGCATGGCCTTCCACAAAGCCCGAAAGGACAAGGAAGGTCGCGAAGCCGAAGAGCTGCGTTTGATGGAAGCTGAGCACGATCCTCGAGCGCAAGCAGAGGCCTTGTTCAACCTGCCAACGTCCGAGGGCTCTGAAGAGTCTTAAGTCGTTGACTGGAATATGAAATGGCAAGATGAAAAGATTGTCATCGTGATTGACCCGCGACAGTATTTTGGAATACAATCGCGGGCTAAATTGGCTGCGGGCATGCCCGTAGCCCTTTTGTTTTTTTAACCGGAACTGGAACTATGCCAACCATTAATCAACTAGTGCGTAAACCACGCACCAGTGTGACCATGAAGAGCAAAAGCCCCGCGCTTGAGGATTGCCCTCAGAAGCGTGGCGTGTGTACTCGTGTTTACACAACAACTCCTAAAAAACCTAACTCAGCGCTGCGTAAAGTGGCCAAAGTTCGCCTGACCAACGGCTTCGAGGTGATTTCCTACATCGGTGGTGAAGGCCACAACTTGCAGGAACACTCAGTTGTCTTGATCCGTGGCGGTCGTGTAAAAGATTTGCCCGGTGTGCGTTATCACATCGTGCGCGGTTCACTCGACTTGCAAGGTGTTAAAGACCGTAAACAAGCTCGTTCCAAGTATGGTTCGAAGCGCCCCAAGGCTGCCAAATAAGGCGTTTGGGTTAATTTGAAACCGCATTCCGTGCGGCACACGTTTGGTGTGTCGAGTAAGCAGATGCATAAGTGGGGTTGCCCACGCTGAAGATAAAGGAATAGTCAAGATGCCACGTCGTCGCGAAGTGCAGCGCAGAGAAGTGCTGCCAGATCCAAAGTTTCATAGCACAGAAGTTGCCAAATTCATGAACGTTATCATGTTGGCCGGCAAGAAAGCTGTTGCAGAACGAATCATTTATGGTGCTTTTGACAGCATCTCAACCAAAGCTGGCAAAGACCCACTCGAGGTGTTTAACGCCGCGATCAACAACGTAAAACCCGTTGTTGAAGTGAAGTCCCGCCGCGTCGGTGGAGCGAACTACCAGGTTCCGGTGGAAGTTCGCCCCTCACGTCGTTTGGCGCTGGCTATGCGTTGGGTGCGTGAAGCGGCCAAAAAGCGTAGTGAAAAGTCCATGGATCTTCGCCTTGCAGGTGAACTGCTTGAGGCTGCTGAAGGTCGCGGTGGTGCGATGAAGAAGCGTGATGAAGTGCACCGCATGGCTGAAGCCAACAAAGCCTTCTCGCATTTCCGATTCTAAATTTAACTGGAGTAGCAAATGGCTCGTAAGACGCCCATTGAGCGATATCGAAACATTGGTATTTCCGCGCATATTGACGCTGGAAAAACCACAACGACTGAACGTATCCTGTTTTACACGGGCGTAAGTCACAAAATTGGTGAAGTGCACGACGGTGCGGCCACCATGGACTGGATGGAGCAGGAACAAGAGCGTGGTATCACCATTACCTCTGCTGCCACAACCTGCTTCTGGAAAGGCATGGACAATTCCTATCCAGAACACCGCTTTAACATCATCGATACCCCGGGGCACGTAGACTTCACCATTGAAGTTGAGCGTTCCATGCGCGTGTTGGACGGTGCTTGCATGGTGTACTGTGCTGTAGGTGGCGTTCAGCCCCAGTCAGAAACTGTGTGGCGTCAGGCCAACAAGTACAAGGTGCCTCGTTTGGCCTTTGTGAACAAGATGGATCGCACGGGTGCCAACTTCTTCAAGGTTGTTGAGCAAATGAAGTTGCGTTTGCGCGCCAACCCTGTGCCCATCGTGATTCCTATCGGTACCGAAGAGAAATTCCAGGGCGTAGTCGATTTGATCAAGATGAAAGCCATTTACTGGGATGAAGCTTCTCAGGGCATGAAGTTTGATTACCGCGATATTCCTGCGGAATTGCAGGCTGAGGCTGAAAAGTGGCGAGAGCTAATGGTGGAGGCTGCCGCCGAAGCCTCTGAAGAGTTGATGAACAAATACCTGGAAGAAGGTGAGTTGTCGGAAGCCGAGATCATTTTGGGCATTCGCACCCGCACCATTTCGACTGAAATCCAGCCGATGCTTTGCGGTACCGCATTCAAGAACAAGGGCGTTCAGCGCATGCTTGACGCCGTGATTGATTTCCTGCCGTCACCCGTGGATATTCCGCCTGTGTCTGGTACTGATGACGACGAAGAGCCTGTGGTTCGCCACGCCACCGACGAAGAAAAGCTGTCCGCTTTGGCGTTCAAGCTAATGACCGACCCCTTCGTGGGTCAGTTGACCTTCGTTCGTGTGTACTCGGGTGTCCTCAACAAGGGCGACTCCGTTTACAACCCCGTGCGCGGCAAGAAAGAGCGTATTGGTCGTATCGTTCAGATGCACGCCAACAACCGTCTGGAAGTTGAAGAGATTCGTGCGGGTGACATCGCCGCTTGTGTGGGCTTGAAAGACGTAACAACAGGCGAAACCTTGTGTGATCCATCCGCGATCATCACCCTGGAGCGCATGGTGTTCCCGGAGCCTGTGATCGCTCAGGCTGTAGAACCCAAAACCAAGACAGACCAGGAAAAAATGGGTATCGCCTTGGGTCGTTTGGCTGCTGAAGATCCTTCATTCCGTGTTCGCACTGACGAAGAGTCTGGCCAAACCATCATTGCCGGTATGGGTGAATTGCACCTCGAAATTATCGTGGACCGCATGAAGCGCGAATTTGGTGTTGAAGCCAACGTGGGCAAGCCACAGGTGGCCTACCGCGAAACCATCCGCAACGTGGTTAAGGAAGTGGACGGCAAGTTTGTTCGCCAGTCTGGTGGTCGCGGTCAGTATGGTCACGTGGTTCTCCGCGTTGAGCCCAACGAAGCGGGCAAGGGCTTTGAGTTCCTTGATGAAATCAAGGGTGGCGTGGTTCCTCGCGAATACATCCCAGCTGTTCAAAAGGGTATTGAAGAATCCCTGAGCAACGGCGTGTTGGCCGGTTATCCAGTGGTCGACATCAAGGTGGCTTTGCACTTCGGTTCATATCACGACGTTGACTCCAACGAAACAGCGTTTAAAATCGCTGCTTCCATGGGTTTCAAGGAAGGCATGCGTCGCGCAAGCCCGGTGTTGCTCGAGCCGATGATGGCTGTTGAAGTTGAGTCACCGGAAGATTACGCTGGTACTGTGATGGGCGATTTGTCCTCACGCCGCGGTGTGGTTCAGGGCATGGACGACATTCCCGGTGGTGGCAAGGCAATCAAGGCCGAAGTGCCGTTGGCTGAAATGTTTGGTTACTCCACAACGCTGCGCTCCCTGACTCAGGGTCGTGCAACGTACAGCATGGAATTCAAGCACTACAGTGAAGCACCCAAAAACGTAGCGGATGCTGTGATCAGCGCCCGCGCCAAATAATTCAAATTAAAGAACTGACGAGGTATTTGCAATGGCAAAAGAAAAGTTTGAGCGCAAGAAGCCACACGTAAACGTTGGAACGATTGGTCACGTAGACCATGGCAAGACAACATTGACAGCGGCGATCACAACCGTATTGGCCCGCCTGAGTGGTCATGGTGAAGCGAAAGGCTACGACCAGATTGACGCGGCGCCGGAAGAAAAGGCACGCGGCATCACGATTAACACAGCGCACGTTGAGTACGAGACAGAGGCACGTCACTACGCCCACGTAGATTGCCCCGGTCACGCCGACTACGTCAAGAACATGATTACCGGAGCAGCGCAGATGGACGGCGCGATCCTGGTGTGTTCAGCCGCAGACGGCCCCATGCCACAAACGCGTGAGCACATCTTGTTGGCCCGCCAGGTTGGCGTGCCTTACATCATCGTGTTCCTGAACAAATGCGACATGGTGGATGACGAAGAGCTGCTGGAGTTGGTTGAAATGGAAGTGCGCGAGCTACTTTCCAAGTACGACTTCCCGGGTGACGACGTGCCAATCGTAAAGGGTTCAGCCAAGCTGGCCCTGGAAGGTGACACAGGCGATTTGGGCGAAGCCGCGATCAAGCGTTTGGCCGAAGCGCTGGACACCTACATTCCAACACCCGAGCGCGCAGTTGATGGCACCTTCCTGATGCCAATCGAAGACGTATTCTCCATCTCCGGTCGCGGTACGGTAGTAACAGGCCGTATCGAGCGTGGTGTGGTGAAGGTGGGCGAGGAAATCGAAATCGTCGGTATCAAAGACACAGTCAAAACCATCTGTACCGGCGTGGAAATGTTCCGCAAATTGCTGGATCAGGGTCAGGCAGGTGACAACGTGGGTGTATTGCTGCGTGGTACCAAGCGGGAAGACGTAGAGCGTGGCCAGGTATTGGCCAAGCCCGGCTCAATCAAGCCGCACACCGGTTTCAGTGCAGAAATTTATGTATTGAGCAAAGAAGAAGGTGGTCGTCACACACCATTCTTTAACAACTACCGTCCACAGTTCTATTTCCGTACCACCGACGTAACGGGCTCAATCAGCCTGCCCGAAGGCAAGGAAATGGTATTGCCAGGCGACAACGTGTCGATCAATGTTGAATTGATCGCCCCGATCGCGATGGAAGAAGGCTTGCGTTTCGCGATTCGCGAAGGCGGTCGTACAGTGGGCGCCGGTGTGGTGGCCAAGATCACCAAGTAATTACTCGGGTTTTTTAGGGCAATAGCTCAATTGGCAGAGCGTCGGTCTCCAAAACCGAAGGTTGTGGGTTCGATTCCCTCTTGCCCTGCCAAATTTGGTAGGATCGTCGCCGCTGAAGCGATTCAGCGGCGGCTTACATTTTAAGAATATGGCGCAAAACGACATTCAAACAGTATCTACAGGGCAGGACAAGCTGATGCTTGTGCTGGCGGTTGCCTTTGCAATCGGCGGTGCGGTGGCTTATCAGGTTTTGTCAGCAGAAGATTTTTTCATCCGCCTCGGTGTGGTCCTGTTGGGCGTCGTGCTGGCTGTCGGTAGTTTTTTGCTGTCACAGACCGGGAAGCGATTCACGGGTTTCGCCAAAGATTCGGTGAACGAAGCCAAGCGCGTTGTTTGGCCCACCCGCAAGGAAGGTATGCAAATGACCGGCGTGGTCTTTGTGTTCGTGTTGATCATGTCGATCTACCTGCTTGCTGTGGACAAAACGCTTGAGTGGGTCTTCTACGATCTGATTTTAGGGTGGACTATATAATGTCAAAACGCTGGTACGTGGTGCATGTTTACTCGGGGCTCGAGAAAAGCGTGCAGAGATCGTTGCAAGAGCGCATTGACCGTTCTGAGTTCGCGGATTTGTTCAGTCAGATTCTGGTTCCCTCTGAAGAAGTTGTTGAAATCAAGGGTGGTCAGAAATCAATTTCCGAGCGTCGTTTCTTCCCTGGCTATGTGCTGGTTGAGATGGAAATGACCGACGATTCCTGGCACCTGGTTAAAAACACGCCAAAAGTGACTGGTTTTATTGGTGGTACGGGCAACCGTCCCATGCCGATTTCACAAAAAGAAGTCGACAAAATCATGAAGCAGATGCAAGACGGAGCTGAAAAGCCACGTCCGAAAGTGTTGTATGAGGTGGGTGAAATGGTTCGCGTCAAAGAGGGCCCCTTTGCAGACTTTAATGGCAACGTCGAAGAGATTAATTACGAGAAAAGCAAGCTCCGTGTGTCGGTGACCATTTTTGGTCGTGCTACACCCGTAGAGCTCGACTTCCATCAGGTCGAAAAAGTTTGATTTGCAAGTAGGTTTTTCCGCCGCCTGTATTTGATTGCTGACAGGGTGAACGGTAATTCAAGCAATACGAGGAGCAGCATTTGCTGCGTTTGAACTCACGGAGAAATTTCAATGGCCAAGAAAATTATTGGCTTTATCAAGCTGCAAGTACCGGCTGGTAAAGCAAACCCATCCCCACCCATCGGTCCAGCACTGGGTCAGCGTGGTTTGAATATCATGGAATTCTGTAAGGCGTTCAACGCCCAAACTCAAGGCCTGGAGCCAGGTTTGCCAATTCCAGTGGTAATCACCGCATTTGCAGACAAGTCTTTCACGTTCATCATGAAGACTCCTCCTGCAACAGTTTTGATCAAGAAAGCAGCGAAGGTCACCAAGGGTTCTCCACGTCCTCATCTGGACAAGGTGGGCAAGATCACCCGTGAACAAGCCGAAGAAATTGCAAAAACAAAGATGCCTGACCTGACGGCTGCTGACATGGATGCTGCTGTTCGCACCATCGCTGGTTCAGCTCGCAGCATGGGCATCGTGGTGGAGGGTCTATAAATGGCTAAGTTGTCCAAACGCACTCAAGCATTGCGCGCAAAAATTGACCGCAATGCCGTATATCCCGTGGATCAAGCCTTGGGCTTGATTAAAGAAACAGCAACCGCCAAGTTTGATGAGTCCGTTGATGCGGCCATTCAGTTGGGCGTTGATGCACGCAAATCAGACCAAGTGGTTCGTGGTTCAGTGGTTCTGCCTGCAGGTACTGGCAAATCAGTTCGCGTGGCCGTGTTCGCACAAGGCGCCAAGGCTGATGAAGCCCGCGCTGCCGGTGCTGACATCGTAGGCATGGAAGATCTCGCCGCCGAAGTGAAAGCTGGCAATATGAATTTTGACGTGGTAATCGCCTCCCCCGACACAATGCGTATCGTGGGTACCTTGGGTCAAATTTTGGGCCCACGTGGCCTGATGCCAAACCCGAAAGTTGGCACGGTAACTCCTGATGTAGCCACAGCGGTTAAAAACGCCAAGGCAGGTCAAGTACAGTTCCGTACCGACAAAGCCGGTATCATCCACTGCACAATCGGTCGCGCTTCTTTCGATGTTGAAAAGCTGAAGTCCAATTTGTCCGCTTTGCTGGAAGCATTGAGCAAATCCAAGCCAGCATCGTCCAAGGGTGTGTACCTGAGAAAGATTGCCGTATCCAGCACCATGGGTGGTGGTGTACGCGTTGACCAAACTTCGGTTTTGGGTCAATAAAGAACTTTGGGCTGCAAACGCTGATTTGTTGGTGTTTGCAGGTTGTCAAAGACCGTTGGAAATTGAAGGTTTGTTTTCAGGCCTGATTTTTTAAAAAACCATCCAACCTAGATGGCGGTCCCGAGTAAAAGTAATGAATGAATGTTCAAAGCTTGATTTCGGTCGCCTGTTTTAAACAGTGCAATAAGCGCTTCTTTTTGGAGAAAGACCATGGCATTAAATCGCCAAGAGAAAGCAGCAGTCATTGAAGAGATCACTAGCCAACTGGCCGGTGCTCAAGCGGTGGTTGTTGCTGAATATCGTGGTCTGTCTGTAGAAAGTGTGACGCAGCTCCGCAAGGATGCTCGTGCAGCAGGTGTTTATTTGCGTGTTCTGAAGAACACCTTGGCAAAGCGAGCCATTGCCGGTACAGCCTTTGAAGGCCTGTCCAGCAAAATGGTTGGTCCGCTGATTTACGGTATCAGTTCTGATCCTGTTTCAGCAGCCAAAGTGTTGGTCAATTTCGCGAAGACAAACGACAAGCTCATTCTGACTGGCGGTGCGCTGCCAGGTCAGCTGATGGGCGTAGATGGTGTGAAGGCTTTGGCCACCATGCCTAGTCGCGACGAACTTCTGTCGAAATTGCTGGGCACGATGCAAGCACCAATCGCAACATTCGTACGTACGCTCAACGAAGTACCTACGAAATTTGTTCGCGGTCTGGCTGCCGTTCGTGATCAGAAAGAATCGCAAGCTGCTTAACTTTTTTCAAGATAGCCGAATCAAACTTTTAACTGGAGAATACTCACATGGCCACTAAAGCCGAAATTCTAGATGCCATCTCTGGCATGACCGTACTCGAACTGTCCGAACTGATCAAAGAAATGGAAGAGAAGTTTGGCGTTTCTGCCGCCGCTGCTGCTGTTGCAGTTGCCGCTCCTGCTGCAGCTGGTGCTGCCGCCGCTGAAGAGAAGACAGAATTCGACGTAATTCTGACTGCTGCTGGCGAAAGCAAGGTAAACGTAATTAAGGTTGTTCGCGCACTGACAGGTCTTGGCCTGAAAGAAGCGAAAGACCTGGTTGACGGCGCACCCAAAGCTGTTAAGGAAGGCGTTTCCAAAGCTGAAGCTGACGACGTAAAGAAGCAACTTGAAGAAGCTGGTGCAAAAGTCGACGTTAAGTAATGTCGGTTTTTGAAATGCCCGGGGGTTTTTGCCTCCGGGCTTTTTGCGCTTGAGAAAGCGATTACAACCAGAGTGTGTTAAGCCATGTGTAGAACACATGCATATCGCTTAATCCGCTCGACATCAGGACAGAAAATATGTCTTACTCTGCCACCGAGAAAAAACGCATACGCAAAAGCTTTGCGAAACGGCCTCCAGTTTTGGATGTACCGTACCTTCTCACCACTCAACTTGACTCTTACACTGACTTTCTTCAACTGGGACTCTCGGTTGAAAAGCGCGCAGAACAGGGGTTGCAGGCAGCATTCCAGTCTGTATTCCCAATTGTTTCGCACAACGGCTATGCCCGCCTGGAGTTTGTGCAGTACGCGCTTGGCGAACCTGCTTTTGACGTCAAGGAATGTCAGCAGCGTGGCCTGACATTCTGTTCACCGCTTCGTGCGCGTGTTCGCTTGGTGCTTCTGGATCGTGAGGCAAGCAAGCCCACGGTTAAGGAAGTGAAAGAACAGGAAGTGTACATGGGCGAATTGCCGCTCATGACACAGAACGGATCCTTCGTGATCAACGGCACCGAGCGCGTCATCGTGTCGCAGTTGCACCGTTCACCTGGCGTGTTCTTTGAGCACGACCGTGGAAAAACACACAGTTCCGGCAAGTTGCTGTTTTCGGCCCGTATTATTCCTTATCGCGGCTCTTGGCTCGATTTTGAATTTGACCCGAAGGACGTGCTTTACTTCCGTGTTGACCGCCGTCGCAAGATGCCAGTCACAATTTTGCTCAAAGCCATCGGCATGAACAGTGAGCAAATTCTGTCCACTTTCTTTGATTTCGATCAGTTCGAAATCAAATCCGAAGGCGCATCGATGGAGTTGATCACTTCCCGTTTGAAGGGTGAAGTGGCCAAGTTTGACATCGTCGATAAAGCTGGCAAGGTGCTGGTTCAAAAAGACAAGCGTATCAATGCCAAGCACATCCGTGACATTGAAGCGGCTGGCTTGAAGAAAATTTCCGTGCCTGAAGACTTTATGATTGGCCGCACGCTGGCCAAGAACATTGTCGATGGCAGCACTGGTGAAGTGGTGGCGTCTGCGAACGACGAAATCACCGAAGAAATCATGGGCAAGATCCGTGATGCAGGCGTGAAAATTGTTGAAACCATTTTCACCAACGAACTTGATCACGGGGCCTACATTTCGCACACCCTGCGCACCGATGAAACTGCCGATCAAACTGCCGCGCGCGTTGCGATTTATCGCATGATGCGCCCAGGCGAGCCGCCCACCGAAGAAGCAGTAGAAATGCTGTTCAACCGTCTGTTCTACAGCGAAGACTCCTACGACCTGTCACGTGTGGGTCGCATGAAGTTCAACCGCCGTGTGGGCCGTCCGGAAGTGGAAGGCGCCATGGTGCTGCAAGACGACGACATCCTGGCTGTGATCAAGATTCTGGTGGATCTGCGCAACGGCAATGGTGAAATCGACGACATTGACCACTTGGGCAACCGACGTGTTCGTTGCGTGGGTGAATTGGCCGAGAACCAGTTCCGTGCCGGTCTGGTGCGTGTTGAGCGTGCCGTGAAAGAGCGTCTGGGTCAGGCTGAAGCCGAAAACCTGATGCCGCACGACCTGATCAACTCCAAGCCAATTTCCGCAGCAATCAAGGAATTTTTTGGTTCTTCCCAGTTGTCCCAGTTCATGGACCAAACCAACCCGCTGTCTGAAATCACGCACAAGCGTCGCGTTTCAGCCCTGGGCCCAGGCGGTTTGACCCGCGAGCGTGCTGGCTTTGAAGTTCGTGACGTACACACAACCCATTACGGTCGTGTGTGCCCAATCGAAACTCCGGAAGGTCCAAACATTGGTTTGATCAACTCCATGGCCATGTTTGCTCGTTTGAACGAGTATGGCTTCCTGGAAACACCTTACCGCAAGGTTGAAGGTGGCGTGGTTTCCGATGAAATCGTGTACCTGTCCGCAATTGAAGAAGGACGCTTCGTAATCGCCCAGGCCAACGCTGAAATCGATGAGAAGAAGCGTTTGGTAGGTGACCTGGTTTCCTGCCGGGTGGCTGGTGAATTCGAATTGATGGATCCCTCCGGCGTGGAATTGATGGACGTTGCGCCTGGCCAGATCGTGTCTGTTGCGGCCTCCCTGATTCCGTTTCTCGAACACGACGATGCGAACCGTGCCTTGATGGGTGCAAACATGCAGCGTCAGGCTGTTCCATGTCTGCGTCCTGAAAAACCGTTCGCAGGTACAGGCATTGAGCGTACCGTGGCCGTTGACTCGGGCACAGTGATCGTTGCTGACCATGGTGGTGTTGTAGACTACGTTGATGCAAACCGCATCGTTATTCGCGTGAACGACAACGAAGTGGAATCGGGTTCAGTCGGTGTAGACATCTACAACCTGACAAAGTACACGCGCTCCAACCAGAACACCAACATCAACCAGCGTCCAATCGTCAACAAGGGCGACATCATCGCCAAGGGCGATGTAATCGCCGACGGCGCATCCACTGATCTGGGCGAATTGGCCCTGGGTCAGAACATGTTGGTCGCTTTCATGCCCTGGAATGGATACAACTTCGAAGATTCAATTTTGATCTCCGAACGCGTGGTTGCCGAAGACCGTTACACCTCGATTCACATCGAAGAGTTGTCCGTGGTCGCTCGCGATACCAAGTTGGGTTCCGAAGAGATTACACGCGACATTTCCAACCTGTCCGAAGCCCAACTGTCACGCCTTGATGAGTCAGGCATTGTGTACATTGGCGCTGAAGTTCAGGCTGGGGACGTCATGGTGGGCAAAGTTACGCCAAAAGGCGAAACCCAGCTTACGCCGGAAGAAAAGCTGCTGCGCGCCATTTTCGGTGAAAAAGCATCTGATGTGAAAGACACTTCCCTGCGCGTGCCTTCCGGCATGACGGGTACCGTGATCGACGTTCAGGTGTTCACCCGTGAAGGCATCGTGCGCGACAAGCGCGCCCAGTCCATCATTGACGATGAATTGAAGCGCTATCGCCTCGACTTGAACGACCAAATGCGAATTGTTGAAGCCGATGCATTCAGCCGGATCGAGCGTTTCCTGGTTGGCAAGGTCGCCAACGGTGGCCCAGCCAAACTGGCCAAGGGCAGCAAAATTACTGCTGAGTACTTGAAGGAAGTGGATCATCACCATTGGTTCGATATTCGCTTGGCGGAAGAAGAAGCCGCGGGTCAGCTCGAAACATTGAAGAAGTCCATTGAAGACAAGCGTCACCAGTTCGATTTGGCGTTCGAGGAAAAGCGCAAGAAGCTGACGCAAGGTGACGAATTGCCACCAGGCGTTCTGAAAATGGTTAAGGTTTACCTGGCAGTCAAGCGTCGCTTGCAGCCTGGTGACAAAATGGCTGGCCGTCACGGTAACAAGGGTGTGGTCTCCAAGATCGTTCCTGTGGAAGACTTGCCACACATGGCCGATGGTCGTCCCGTGGACATCGTGTTGAACCCGCTGGGTGTTCCTTCACGTATGAACGTGGGTCAAATTCTTGAAACCCACCTGGGTTGGGCCGCGAAAGGCATTGGCGATCGCATCAACGAAATGTTGCGCGAACAAAACGCCGTGGCTCGTCTGCGTGAATACCTGCACAAGGTATACAACGGCACAGGTACCACTGTTGATCTCGATTCCTTGACTGATCTGGAAATCATCAACATGGGCAAGAACCTGACCAAGGGCATGCCATTCGCCACACCAGTATTCGATGGTGCGAACGAGGAAGACATTCTGGAAATGCTTCGCTTGGCTTACCCCGATGAAGACCCGCGCATGCAGGCCTTGGGCTTTAACGAGTCCAAAACCCAAGTGACTCTCTATGACGGTCGCACAGGTGATGCATTCGACCGCAAGGTTACCGTGGGCTACAAACACGTGCTGAAACTGCACCACTTGGTCGACGACAAGATGCACGCCCGTTCAACCGGACCGTACTCGCTCGTTACGCAGCAGCCACTGGGCGGTAAAGCCCAGTTTGGTGGTCAGCGTTTCGGTGAGATGGAAGTGTGGGCTTTGGAAGCATATGGTGCATCGTACGTTCTGCAGGAAATGCTGACTGTGAAGTCAGATGACGTGAATGGTCGTACGAAGGTGTATGAGAATTTGGTCAAAGGTGATCACACGATTGATGCCGGTATGCCGGAATCTTTCAACGTACTCGTGAAAGAAATCCGCTCACTCGGTATTGATATTGATCTGGACCGTAATTGATCGGTCGCGACGGAGGTATTTAAATGAAAGCTTTATTAGATCTGTTTAAACAGGTCCAGCAAGACGAGCAGTTCGACGCAATCAAGATTGCGATCGCATCGCCCGACAAAATCCGTTCGTGGTCTTTCGGTGAAGTTAAAAAGCCTGAAACCATCAACTACCGTACCTTCAAGCCCGAGCGCGATGGTCTGTTCTGTGCCAAGATTTTCGGCCCAATCAAAGACTATGAATGCTTGTGCGGTAAGTACAAGCGTTTGAAGCATCGTGGCGTAATCTGCGAAAAGTGTGGTGTCGAAGTCACCTTGGCCAAGGTGCGTCGTGAGCGCATGGGCCACATCGACTTGGCATCACCTGTTGCGCACATCTGGTTCTTGAAATCCCTGCCATCCCGCTTGGGCATGGTGTTGGACATGACCCTGCGGGACATCGAACGTGTGTTGTATTTCGAAGGTTTTGTAGTTGTCGAACCCGGCATGACTCCGCTGAAGCGCGCTCAGTTGTTGACGGAAGAAGACTACCTCGCCAAGCAGGAAGAGTATGGTGACGACTTTGTCGCATTCATGGGTGCCGAGGGCATTCGCGAATTGCTGAAGTCTATCGACATCGACCGTGAAGTGACTACACTGCGCGAAGAGTTGGGGACCACCAATTCTGAAGCCAAGATCAAGAAAATCGCCAAGCGCCTGAAGGTGCTTGAAGGTTTCCAGAAGTCTGGCATCAAGCCCGAGTGGATGATTCTTGAAGTGTTGCCCGTGCTGCCGCCAGAATTGCGCCCATTGGTGCCGCTGGATGGTGGCCGCTTTGCGACTTCTGATCTGAACGATCTGTATCGTCGCGTAATTAACCGCAACAACCGTTTGAAGCGTCTGCTCGAATTGAACGCCCCCGACATCATTGTGCGCAACGAAAAGCGCATGTTGCAGGAAGCCGTAGATTCATTGCTGGACAACGGTCGTCGCGGCAAGGCCATGACAGGCGCCAACAAGCGTCCATTGAAGTCATTGGCCGACATGATCAAGGGCAAGGGCGGTCGTTTCCGTCAAAACTTGCTGGGCAAGCGCGTGGACTACTCCGGTCGTTCCGTGATTGTGGTGGGTCCACAGCTCAAGCTGCACCAGTGCGGTTTGCCCAAGCTGATGGCCTTGGAATTGTTCAAGCCATTCATTTTCAACCGTCTGGAAGTGATGGGTATTGCAACCACCATCAAGCAAGCCAAGAAATTCGTTGAAAACCAGGAACCGATCGTTTGGGACATTCTGGAAGAAGTGATTCGAGAGCATCCGGTCATGTTGAACCGTGCGCCAACGCTGCACCGTTTGGGTATTCAGGCTTTCGAGCCCGTATTGATTGAAGGCAAGGCCATTCAATTGCACCCGCTGGTTTGTGCTGCGTTCAACGCCGACTTTGACGGTGACCAAATGGCGGTTCACGTGCCATTGTCAATCGAGGCGCAAATCGAAGCGCGTACCTTGATGTTGGCCTCGAACAACGTGCTGTTCCCTGCCAACGGTGATCCTTCGATTGTTCCTTCACAAGACATCGTATTGGGTCTGTACTACACCACCCGCGACAGGGTGAATGGCAAGAACGAAGGCATCATGTTCTCCGACGTGGGCGAAGCAAACCGTGCCTACGACAACAAAGAAGTGGAATTGGCCACCCGAGTCACCGTTCGCATCAATGAATACGATGTGGACAAGGAAACGGGCGAAAAGACATCCAAGCGCACACGCTACGAAACAACCGTTGGCCGTGCCTTGCTGTCAGAAATTTTGCCGCCGGGCCTGCCGTTCTCCTTTATCGATCGTCCTTTGAAGAAGAAAGAGATTTCCCGTTTGATCAACGCGTCTTTCCGTCGCTGTGGTCTGCGTGAAACAGTAATTTTTGCTGACAAACTGATGCAGTTCGGTTTCCGCATGGCGACGCGTGGCGGTATCTCCATCGCCATGGGCGACATGGTGGTTCCAGCTCAGAAGCAAGTCATCATCGCTGCTGCTGAAGCAGAAGTGAAAGAAATTCAGTCCCAGTACACTTCAGGTCTGGTAACCCAGGGTGAGCGTTACAACAAGGTTGTTGACATCTGGGGTCGCGCAGGCGACCAGGTGGGCAAGGCCATGATGGAACAACTGGCGACTGAGCCAGTGATCGATCGCAACGGCAATGAAGTGCGTCAGGAATCGTTCAACGCGATTTACATGATGGCCGACTCCGGTGCCCGTGGTTCTGCTGCCCAGATTCGTCAGCTCGCTGGTATGCGTGGCCTGATGGCCAAGCCAGACGGCTCCATCATTGAAACGCCGATCATCGCGAACTTCCGCGAAGGTCTGAACGTGTTGCAGTACTTCATTTCAACACACGGTGCGCGTAAAGGCTTGGCCGACACGGCGTTGAAAACAGCGAACTCTGGTTACCTGACACGTCGTCTCGTCGACGTGACCCAAGACTTGGTGGTGGTAGAAGACGATTGTGGCACTTCCAATGGCGTGGCCATGAAGGCCTTAGTCGAAGGCGGTGAAGTCATCGAAGCCCTACGCGATCGTATTTTGGGTCGTGTTGTGGTGTCCGATGTGGTCAATCCTGAAACGCAGGAAACTGTGTTTGAAGTGGGCAAGTTGCTCGACGAAGATGCAGTGGAACTGATCGACCATTTGGGTATCGATGAGGTTCGCGTTCGCACACCATTGTCTTGCGACACGCGTTACGGCCTGTGCGCCAAGTGTTACGGTCGTGATCTGGGTCGTGGTTATCTGGTCAACAACGGTGAGGCTGTGGGTGTTATCGCTGCTCAGTCAATCGGCGAACCCGGTACACAGCTGACCATGCGTACGTTCCACATTGGTGGTGCGGCGTCTCGTGCCGCGGTCGTGTCCAGCATCGAAGCCAAGTCAAACGGCGTAATCCGTTTCACAGCCACAATGCGCTACGTGACCAATGGCAAGGGCGAGCAAATCGTGATTTCCCGTTCGGGCGAAGTGCTGATCACCGATGACTTCGGTCGTGAGCGTGAGCGTCACAAAGTACCTTATGGCGCGACACTGGCTGTGCTTGATGGCAATCAGGTTAAAGCGGGCACCATGCTGGCGACCTGGGATCCTTTGACGCGTCCAATCGTGACCGAGTACGCCGGCAAAATCCGCTTCGAGAACATCGAAGAGGGCGCGACCGTTGCCAAGCAAATTGACGATGTAACTGGTTTGTCTACTTTGGTGGTTATCGATGCCAAGCGTCGTACCGCAGGCAGCAAGGGCGAGCGTCCCCAGGTCAAGTTGATCGACCCGCAGGGCAATGATGTGAAAATTGCCGGCTCCGATCACTCTGTGAACATCAGCTTCCCGGTTGGCGCACTGATTACTGTGCGTGACAACCAAGACGTGTTTGTGGGTGAAGTTCTGGCGCGTATTCCTCAGGAAAGCCAGAAAACTCGTGACATTACCGGTGGTCTGCCCCGTGTGGCTGAACTGTTCGAAGCCCGTTCACCGAAAGACGCAGGCATGTTGGCCGAAGTGACAGGTACGGTCTCTTTCGGTAAAGACACCAAAGGCAAGCAGCGTTTGGTCATTACCGACCTTGATGGTGTTTCACATGAATTCTTGATCCCCAAAGACAAGCACGTTTTGGTACACGATGGTCAGGTCGTTAACAAAGGCGAATCGATCGTAGACGGGCCTGCCGATCCGCATGACATTCTCCGTTTGTTGGGCATAGAAGCTTTGGCCCGATACATCGTGGACGAAGTGCAAGACGTTTACCGCCTACAAGGTGTAAAGATCAACGACAAGCACATTGAAGTGATTGTTCGTCAAATGTTGCGTCGCGTGAACGTGGATGATCCCGGTGAAACCGGCTTGATCCCCGGTGAGCAGGTCGAGCGCTCTGAGTTGTTGGATGCAAACGACAAAATGCGCAGTGAAAACAAGCGCGAAGCCACGCATCAAAACATTTTGCTGGGTATTACCAAGGCATCTTTGTCGACCGATTCGTTCATCTCGGCTGCTTCCTTCCAGGAAACAACCCGTGTCTTGACCGAAGCGGCCATTATGGGCAAGCGTGA
>Ga0209024_1001676_pt1 | contig 16523 bp, 18 predicted proteins | sample AutmiccommunBRH5_FD_187380 | JGI IMG/M metagenome (GOLD analysis project Ga0209024, IMG submission 187380) | Deep subsurface microbial communities from Mt. Terri, Switzerland - Autotrophic microbial communities BRH/5 (SPAdes) (version 2) | ecosystem: Environmental > Aquatic > Deep subsurface >...
TTCCATATTGAAAGCCAACTCCATTGATCAGGCATTGTTAATTTTGAATATATGTCCATCATCAGATAAAGTAGCTGTAGCGAGGAATAACAGAAAATTCCTAATACTAGTGAATATAATCCAAACTTGAACGAGCCCCATTTGGAGTGAGTGGTGATCTTATCGAAAATTACTGCAGCTAATATGCCAGGGAGCAAAATCACTATAATGGTTATCACAAGCTGATTCATAATGCTTCATCTTCTCCAATACTTCCTTTCTGACGACGAACAACTCTTAACTTTCCTGCGCTCGGGCATACCATCGCCTAGCTACTTTCCGTGTGATTGCTATCCCGCGCTGGGTTGGCTCAAGTTTCGGTTGGCCTCGTCGTAGGCCGGGCTGGTTTGTCCGGACTCAGGCATGACCTCTCCGGTCGCCAGCCACCATCTGTAGCGAGGAAACATCGCATTCAGCTGCTCGATTTCCTCCGCACCCAACCTCGCTTTTCCCCGTTTGATGTTTGACCAGCGGTAGTACTCCTTCGAGCGCACCGGCGCAAAGGCGTCTAGTCCTGCGAGGTCAATCAATAGCACCGCTCTATCAGTAATGCTCACGTCGTTCGGCAATTTTCTTTGTTGGTACTGTTTACAAACGGGATGGCGATGGTACTATCTACTCACAGGTGGTACATAGTACGAACAAGCCCCGTTCGATTAATGCCGAACATAGTGGAGTAAAGCGGATGGATACGGAAGGTTTTGACCCGCAAAAGCTGCACGGCGCCCCGCCCTTGATGCCGTGGCCGAAGTTCGCCGAGTGGATCGGCATGGGCGACGAACCCATCGTCGTGCGCACCTGGTTGGAGCGCGGCTATCTGCCTTCGAAGAAGGTAGGCAAGCGCACGATGGTCAACGTGGCCCTGCTGCATCAGCAGCTTCTCGAACAGGAGTGGACGCTATGAGCAAGGCAGACGACAGCCTGGACCTGTGCAGCCTCAAGACCTTCGCCGAAATGAGCGGGGTATCCGTCGAAGAGGCCGCCGATTGGGCCGCCACCGGGACCATCCCGACCATGCGCCTCGCCGACTTCCGCATGGTCAACCTCGCGCGCCTGCGGGCCGACCTCAAGAAAGGCAAAAAGGAGTTCAAGGAAGGAGACTACAGCCATGCGTAAGCCCGGCATCACCCTGGATACCCAAGCCGCCATGGGCTACATCGGCCATACGGTTCTCGTTGAGCTGCACTGGGATGATGAGCCCGAGTCCTTCTGGTACTGCCTGCATATCGTCGGCGTGATGCTGCCCGTCGAAGGCGTGTATGAGCATGGCTGCTTCATGACCCTGGAGCTGAACGCCCAAGACGATTTTCCCAACGAAGTGTTCTTCTCGAACATTCGCACGATCAGGGTGATGCGGCACCGCGACCGGCATGGTTCCGGCAACGTACTGGGCCGTATCGCCCTGCCCAACTCTGCAAGGTCAAGGGCCGCGCTCCCGGCTCGTCGGGACAGCTTCACCGTCCCGTCGAACGGAAGCACGAGCGCAGCGCACCCTTGACCCTGCACGAACATGAAAAGCCTATCGCTGGGAGTGTGGGGTAGCTTCTCCACCCCACGCTCCCGAGCCCTCGGCGGCAAGAGCGGGATGACAAGGGCAGCGCCCTTGGTGTTATTCGTCCTCGCGCGCCGCGCCGATCTCAAACTTCCCCACCTGCTCGCGCTGGCCAGCCTCGCGCTCTGCATCGCCTGGGTCAGCACGCCGCCGCCCGAACGTCCCCACCTGATGACCTTCATCCAGGAACAAACCTGTCCTGAAGATCCGACCGCGTTATTCACCGACCCCGTTACCGCATTAAAGCTCTCTGGCGCGCGCACGGCAGCACAGCTCTACGCCGAGCGTAGCGAGCGCGTCGCCTGTGCCGGCGTGCGCGCGCCGCCTCGCTGACGTCCCTGTAACACGTCAGATAAACGAAGGTTGAGAACCGCATTAATCAGCATTAGGAAGTGAAACCAAATGGCCAAACCAAAAGATTTTCTCCGTCTCGATATGCTCGCCCGCGAAGATCGCAACGGACGCTTGTTCGTCGATCCGGGCACAGCGGCAATCGTCGATCTGTCCAAGGTCCGTTTGCTGCGTTGCGGCGTCGATACGGTCCGTCAGCTGTACCGCGGGCTGATTCGGCCCGAAGTCATGGCGCTATTCGAGAAGCCGGGCGCGATGGTCGAGTTCGCCGGGGAGATCTGGCACTCGGGGCGAGTGGGCCGCGACTCGGGCTACCAGTACAAGCTGCAGAACGCCGACCTCGGCTTCGTCCTGCTGATCAAAAACTTCAACGCCAAGCTAGAGCAGATCGGCCCGCACCTGAAAATCGAGGTGTCACCGCACGCGATCGACGCGCTGTCGCCTGAGCGCCTGCAAGAGCGGATGGACTACTACGCCGCCGCCGTGATGACCCACCGCGAACGCAACCAGTGCGCCGTCCATCTGGCGTTGGATCTTCAGGGCTGGAAACCGCCAGTGGATCTGGTCGCCCGCCTGCATTGCCGGGCCAGAACACATCGGGATATCTCGGGCATCAATCAGGTGGAGTGGGCGACCAAGTCCAGCGTCTACGGTCGCGGGGAAACGTCCATGTTTGGCTCGGCCGGTGGGGTGCAGCTGTGCATCTACAACAAGACCGAACAGGCCCGCGCAACGGACAAGCTCGACTACTGGGAAAGCGTCTGGCGTCGCCGGGATTCGTTCGATGCCAAAGATCCCGAGAACTACAACCCAGCCCAGGACGTGTGGCGCGTCGAGCTGCGTTATCACCACTCGATCATCCAGCAGTTCGCCAGCGGCTCGGTAGACGTGAAGACCGGGCAAGCCATCGATACGGACTCGTTCGCAGCGTTCTCGGCACACCTCGACGGCCTGTGGCGCTATGGCCTCAGCCAGTTCAAGTTGCTCGCCCGCCCCGGCTACTTCGATCCGATCTGGACGCTCATGCGCGACGACGCGCGGGTTGATCTGCCGGTCGATTCCCTAGTCGATGAAACGGAGTACAAGCGCTACTACAAGACCTCTCGAGGCTTCTCAGGCAAGAACGTGGAACTGTTCCTGGGAAACTTCGTAAGCCTGCTGGCACGGGAGCGAGTGGGCGCTAAGAAAGCATTCGAGACCCTGAAGCAATGGGATTGCTGGCCGGTCATCCGTGATCACTACGCCGCCAAGGATATGAGCGAGCGGGATCTGTACAAGCACATTAAAGACCTGCTGCAAGAGCGTCATGTGAGGTGGGGCAGGGCGATCTAATGGCGATCCAGCAAACCGACGATGGCCGCTGGAAAGTCGATGTAGAGCCGATCAAGGGCAAGCGCTTCCGCAAGACCTTCAAGACCAAGGGCGAAGCTCAGCGGTTCGAGGCGACGTGTCGGGCGAAGGTGATAGAGAACCGGGAGTGGTCGCCCAGCACGGCAGACACGCGACGGCTGAGTGCGCTGATCGAATCCTGGTATGACCTGCACGGCCATTCGCTGAGAGACGGTCTGCGGCGTCGCAAGAAGCTCGATGCGTTGGCCAAGAGGCTGCGAGATCCCATCGCCTCACGGATCGATCCGCAAGCCTATGCCCATGATCGCCGTGTTCGCATGGAGGCAGGTGCTTCGCCGAAGACGCTCAACAATGAGCTGGGCTATCTGCGGTCGGTGTACAACGAGCTGCGTGGCTTGGGTGTCATCAAGTACGAGAATCCGCTCGCCCTGGTGAAGCCATTGAAGATCCAGGAGCGTGAGCTTTCGTGGCTGACAAACGAGCAGATCGCCGAACTGCTGGAGTCGATCCGCAACGGCTGCGATAACCCGCATGTCGAGCTGGTCGCAATGATCTGCCTGGCAACCGGGGCACGATGGTCCGAGGCCGAGAGGCTGCAACCGGGATCTATCCGAAACGGCGTGATCACGTTCAGCAGGACCAAGAGCGGCAAGGTGCGGTCGGTCCCGATCTCGCCAGCGCTGGAAAAGAAGATTGGCCAGCACTGGAAGCGTCACGGGCACTTCACCCCGGCGATAACCTCGTTCCGACGTGCGCTGGCAAGAACCACGATCAGGCTACCGAAAGGGCAGGCCGCGCATGCGCTGCGGCATACCTTCGCCAGTCACTTCATCCAGAACGGCGGAAACATCCTCACGCTGCAAAAGATCCTGGGCCATTCGAGCTTGGCGATGACGATGCGGTATGCGCACTTGGCGCCGGATCACCTCCAGGATGCGGTACGGTTAGGGCCGGCTTTTTCCTAGAGTGTCATCATTCCATTGATGGAATATTCCATAGGGGCTATATTTCGCATGACTTGGGACGTTGAGTACACCGATGAGTTTGGTGACTGGTGGGAGTCACTCACTGCGGACGAGCAGGAGTCCATAGCGGTCTCCGTGCATTTGCTGGAAGACCGTGGGCCGTCGCTCGGATTCCCACATAGCAGCGCTATCAATGGGTCACGTCATGGTCATATGCGAGAGCTGAGAACCCAGCACAACGGGCGCCCGATACGAACGCTGTATGCATTCGATCCCAGGCGCTCGGCGATCCTGCTGATTGGCGGAGACAAGACGGGCGACAACCGCTGGTATGAAATCAACGTTCCGTTGGCAGATCGTCTCTATGACGAGCACCTGGAACAGCTTGAGAAGGAGTGCTGAAGATGGCCAAGAAATTCGCAGACTTGCGCGCAAAGATGTCGCCAGAGGCTCAGGCTCGCGTGGAAGCCAAAGCCCAGGAGCTGCTTGCTGAAATGCCGCTGAACGAACTGCGCCAGGCGCGTGGCTTGTCGCAGAAAATGCTAGCCGAGCTACTGCACGTGCAGCAGCCGTCGATCGCGAAAATGGAAAAGCGCACCGACATGTATATCTCCACGCTGCGTAGCCACATCGAAGCAATGGGCGGGCAGCTCGAGGTCATCGCCCGATTCCCAGATGGTTCGGTGAAGATCAGCAACTTCGCCGAGATCGAAGCTGCCGCTCAGCAGGCGTGAGTCTTCGACACTTCTTCGACACCCGCTACTCCAGAAAGCAAAAACCCCTGAAATTCTCTAGGAAAATCAGGGGTTTAAGTGCTTCTAATTGGTGCCGGGGTCACCTTAACTCGCTGCATAAGCGATTGATAAATAGGACATTTTCATCGTTATAAATCTTGAGGGATACATGTAGGGATACATTTTCACGGCCGCTGTGGTTGTTTTTCGACTTTCCAGCCGGCTGTGGAAGCCATCCGCCAGTCACGATTCGCGGGAATCATCACCCGGTGCTGGTACGTCGGATGCCTGTTTCGGCGGGTCCATCATGATGCCGGGGCGACAAGTTCCGTCAGTCAGCATGATGCAGTAAAAATTTTCAGCATACGCCCGATCCTCCGCCGTAACTGTTTCGTCCCTGTTTGGCTGCTCTTGGTTTATCGCGGCGGCGCGGCGCTGTTTAGTGCGCTGTCGGAAATACAGCAGCAGGCCGAGTGAGATGAAGCCTAGAGTTAGGATGATGCTTGCGAGCGTGAGAGTATCCATGATGTTTTCCGGCGATTCCATGCGATGGGTAAGGAGCGCAGCTGTGTGCCCCAAATCATAGTAGCTCTGCTGGCCTTAAATACTCTTCCAATAGGCCCGGTATGACTTCTATCGAGGCATCTGAACCGGCGTCGGATGTTTGCGTAGTAACAGCGCATGCCTTCATGCTTTCAGCAGGGCAATACCGTGTTAACCGGCTTGTTAATCGGCGTTTGTTAACTGATGCCGTGCAACTCGTCTAACTATATGGTGCGCAAAATGGCTGATTCCGTGCGTACCGGCTTGCGTACCAACTTTGCGTACCACTGCCAGAGACTACGGGTCAGATGTCGCCCGCAGTCTCTGTCGGGTCAGGTCACGGGCAGCAACTATTGCTTGCTGCGCTCCAGGTTGAGCGCTAGCAGGCGGTGGAGAATGTCCTCGTCGCTCATCTCCGGGGTGTAGTCCGTCCAGCCGTAGGCGTCGGCCACTGCCTTGTCGAGCACCTTGTGGGCGTTGTCGAGCCAGGCTGGGCGGGCGTTGTAGAGGTTGGTAAGGGTGCGCTTCTTCAGCTCGGCGGCGTATTCGGGCTTGGCGATGATGCGTTCGGGGTAGCCGGCGATCACGTCCGGCACGCGGTCCACCCACTCGGCCGGGTTCAGCCAGTTCTCGCGCAGGCTGGCGAGTCGCTGGGCCGCCTTGGCGATCTTCACCGCCGCCGGCAACCGCCCGGCCTCGACCGGTGGCAGCAGCAGCTCGCCCTCGGCCATCGGTAGGCCTTTGGTATCGGCCGGCGTCAGCCCTGCTGGGAAGGGGAAGGTCTCGAAGGTGCTGCTCGGGGTGTAGCGCGGGTCGTTGCCCACACCGAGGAAGGTGCAAAGTCCCAGCGACCAGAGTTCGTGAAAGCGTGAATGCAGGATGCCAAACGTGGTGTCGTCGGCGCGGGCAATGGCGACAACCGCAGAATCGGGCACGGTGACTGACGCGAACCAAGAAAAAACGCGGTGCTTTGACACGCGGGGCGACAGAATGCAGCGCGGAAGGTCTTGCAGGTTACGCTTCATCGCAGGGCGAGGATCGCCATGACACCACCAATGGGTGCGATGCCAGTCACGGCGCAAATGCAGCCGTGTCGGCTTGACCTGCTCAACAACATGCTCGAACGGTTTCTCATACAAGGAAGCGTCTTCTTCGGACATCTTGTCGAAGTCGATTACCCACGTATCTGAAGGGCGCCGTGTAATGTCCATGCCATTAGCCCATGGCCGGACAACATCGCTGCTAGGCCGACCATTGGGATTTGGCAGGGATAGCCAGGCTCGAGCAGTGTTTCCAGGAATATCGAACGGGCCGTTCTTTTGTGTGCCTATGAATGATGCGCCTTCGTTTTCTGAAAGACGCATCGCCTTGGTCAAGTCCAACTGCTTGGCTGCATCAACGGTAGCCGTTAAATCCGCATTGATCCGCCCGACCTGTTGTCCATTCAGCCATGTCCCGCTTTCCGGCACGGCGGCAGCAAACGCTACCAGCGAAACGCGCACCGCCGCGCCGTCATTGATCCAGTCTTCATCGCCCCAGGCATTGAAGATCGCCAGATCCTCGACAATGGCGTCCAGCACCTTGCGGTTGGCGCCGCCACGGATGCTGTTGGTGGATACCAGCCCGGCGCGTTGCGCCTGGCCAGCGAGAATCTGCTCGCGGGCCTTGTGGAACCAGTAGCAGACCAGGTCGGCGCCGCCTGGCACTTTGCCAGCGTACAACTTACGCAGGCGTCTGGTGTAGTCCTCTCCCAGCTCACGAATCATCTTGCGGTCGCCAAGGAACGGCGGATTACCGACGATCACGTCGGCGGCCAGCCACTCGGCCTCGCTGCCATCGGCAGTGATCAGCGCGTCGCGGTGTTGGATGCCGTCTAGGGTACGCAGGATGGGGTTGCGGGCGATCGGCTGGCCGTTGCGCTGGCTCCACTGGATGTCGCCGATCCACACGGTGACGCGTGCCAGCTCGGCGGCGTACTCGTTGATCTCCAGGCCGAGGATGTTGGCTGGGCCGGCCTCGATGCCGATCTGCCGACCGAAGCCGAGCAGTTCGGCGTCCACCTGGGCGGCGTGTTCCAGATCCTTGAGGGCGTGCATGGCCAGGTACAGGAAGTTGCCGGAGCCGCAGGCAGGGTCCAGCACGCGGAAGTTCTTCAGGCGCTCCAGGTAGCGCTGGAAGGCAACCACCGCGGCCTTGTGAGGCGCCGTGCGCGGGCCTTTACCCTGGGCGGCCACCAGCAGCGGTTTGATGGCGGCCCACTCGGCCTCCAGCGGCTCGACGATCAACGGGTGAATCAGCTTGGCGATGGTTTTGACATCGGTGTAGTGTGCGCCGAGCGGTGCGCGGGCGTCCGGGTCTAGGCCACGCTCAAACAGAGTGCCGAAGATGGTCGGGTCGATGGCGCGCCAGTCTAGCTTTTCCGCCGCCTCGCGCAGGGCAGCTAGTTCGTCAGCCGTCAGCGAAGGCAGATCGACGACCTTGAACAGACCGCCGTTGAACCAGGCGATGTCGTCGTTTCCGTAGCTGCCGCCGTTCTGCATGGCGATGAACAGGTTGGCGATGCGCTTGCCGGCCCGCTCGGCGTCCTCACGAGCGCTCTTCAGGATGGCGGTGAAAATCTGCGGGTCATCACTGATGCCCTCGTGCAGCAGCCCCTCGTCCTCGGCGTACATGCAGAAGATGCACTGGATCAAGAAGTGGGCGACCTGCTGGCTGTCCAGCCCCCGGTCGCGCATGGCCTTGGCGACCTTGGCAAACTCGCCCGCCGCCTCGGCGGTGATGGCGGCATTGGACTTGAGCGGGCGCAGCCGGTGGATGTCTTCGACGGAGAACAGCCAGCGCAGGGTCTGCAGGTTTTCCGGCTTGCCGATATCTTCGAGCTGGATGATGCGTGGCGTGCTGGGGTAACCGGTGAAGGAGGGATGGATCTCGATCCGTTCGCGGTTGCAGACCACCAGCACCGGCGGGTTGTCGAGGGCGCCGGCGTAGTTCTTCAGCTGCATCAGCGCCGGGCCGAGATCCTTGTCCGGCCCCTTGTTCTCCCAGGCGAAGCACCCGCGTTTCCAGACGTCGGCAAAGCCGTTGCCGCCGTGCATCTTGCGCAGGTCCTGCTCGTAGCAGTACTCGCCGTACTGGCGCGGCGGCTCAACCCTCAGCAGCCGGCAGAGGTCTTCGAAGTGCGGCTGCGCGCCACCTTTCTCGGTGAGGGAGTTGTTCTTCCAGGTGGCGATGAACTGTTCGGGCGTCACGGGCAATACCAGCGAGGACTGCCGGGGTCGAGCGGAACCGGGCGATTGCGACAACATCCTTTGACCCCGGCAGTGAATCCGGGTCGCAACGCCGGGCGCATTATCAACGTGCCAGCATGGGATGGGGAAGCCTTGGTGCGAGCTGAAGGACAATCCTCTGCCATGAGCGGACCTCCTAGCCAACAGCGTTGATCCAGGTTTGCTCGCCAAGCGTGACAGGGCGGCACTCATCCATGCGAACCTGCGTCCTATGCACATGGGGGCAGACTCATGGTGTATCAGGCGCCCCGTCTGCGAGCGTCACCGGGCTTGCATCGGCAGCAGTTATTTCCGTGGATACCAGCTTGGATACCGTATCCGGATACCGCTTCACCCAGCGCGAACTGTAGGCATCCTTAACAACCAGGACGGGATGCATGCGGATGCGGCTAACCGTTCGCGGCTCAGACAACTGGTCCGCGGGTACGTATGCAGACTAGCGTCAGGATGAACGCCAGTTGGAGCGGTCTGGAACACCCAGCCGTCGCCGCATCACTCGGCGCTGTTCTCCAAGAGTCCGCAGGGTACCAGCGGTTACCATTTACGGCTCCATGGGGATGGCGTCGTAGCTGGCGCGCAGCTCGGCGCCGGTCGGGCAGTGACGGCCAGTCGGCGCATGGCAGGCGCAGCAGGTCATGACGTGGCTGATGTACTGATCGCGTGCTGCTCGCCACTCGGGTGTGGCCGTGGCGGCAGTACGGATGAAGTGCTGCGGCTCGCTGGCGCTCTCTGCGGCTGGCGCAGGGGTTGGAGTGGGTGCCGGTGCCGGTGCTGGTGGTGCGTCTGCGGCGGTCTGCGGGGTGGGGATCTCCACCATGCGCAGGTCTGGCCGCTCGGCTGCTGGCTTGTTCAGGCCGGCGATCAGATCGAACAGGTTGCCCATGATGTGTGTTCGCCCTTTGACGTTTTGTGCAGGGAACATAGGGAACGCAGGGGAAAGCCAGTAACTACGATGGTTGTAGGTGTTCCCCGCGTCATTTCCCGGTAGGGAACACAGGGAACAGCGGTCGAAGCCTGCTCCCTGTGTTCCCCGGGCCGTTTTACGCCAGGGAACAGCCGGAAGCCGCATGGCTCTGGGCTGTTCCCCCTGTTCCCCGTGTTCCCTATCCGAAACAGCTAGCGCGATCAGCTCACGCCGTCCAGCCGGGCCGGGTTGATCCAGTACAGGCCGGGATTTCTGCCGTCTGGAAGGCGCCTGCGGTGCTGGTATTTGCCGTCCTCCTTCTTGGCAATCGCCCCTATGCTGTCTAGGGCACGGCCCACACGCGCCAGCTCGAAGCCCTGCGCTGCTTCCTTTAAGCCGTCGCTGGTGAACAGGTACAGGTGCTCGCCGCCGCTCTTCTCCCAGTAGCCTGCACGCTCGCGCACTTCTGGAGCGCCAGTCTCGACAGACTGAAAACGGCTCCCGCCGTGGCGGTCGATGAAGTCCGCAATGGCGCGCAGAATCTGCCTGTCCTCGCTCGGGCCTTCGCCACGCTCCCCGCGCCAGCCCTCGAACAGCCCGACCATGCTGGAGGTCGCCTCGCCCCGTTCCAGAGGCAGCAGCTCCATGCCGGCAGCCAGCTCCAGCGCCAGGGCGACGATGGCGAAGCGTTCCGCCACGCGGGCCGGTTGGCCAGGAGTCGCCGGGAAATGCGCGCGGATCGTGTCCAGCATCTCCGGCAGCTTGCCTATGTCGCCGCTCTCGATCAGCAGGCGCACGAACTCCGGGCCGGCATGGCCGTAGTGGGTAGAGCTTGCACGCTTGAGCGCATCGGACAGGCTGGCGCCGCTCGGGTGGCCGTGCAGTTTGTCCCAGGCGCCGAAGGTGCGCCCCGCCGATACTGTGACTAGGCGGACTTCCTGCCCTGCACGTATGCGCTTACCGACCTCGGCCATCTTTGTTTCGAGCGTCACCTCGCCGGACGACAACAACATCACCCGCCAGCGGCGCACCCGACGCGCCGCACTCGACCGCCCGGCGCGCTGCTTGCCGATGCCGTCCGCCACGCTGTACACCACGTCGCCGACGTAGCGCGGATCGGCCTGCCCCAGCTCATCCAGCGCCAGCAGCCCGTCATTGCGCAGGGCGGCTATGCCCTCCAGGCCGTTGGCGGTGGCGTTCCACTTCAGGGTGAAGTGGGCGCCATGTCCCCAGGCCGATGCTGCGCATAGCACGGCGGTGGTTTTGCCGTTGGAGCTGTCCCACAGCAAGTGGAAGCCCCCGCCCGTATGGACGTTGAGCGGCTCCAGCAGCGGGCCGGCCAGCGCCGTGCCGATAGCCAATTGCAGGATGGGATTGCCCGGCAGCAGGGCCGCGATGCCGTCGCGCCAGCCGTCTAGGGTGCCGGCCTTGCCGTAGTCGCCATCGGCGTTGCTCTCGGCCTGATGGATGGCGTCGCCCTTGCCGATGCTCTCCAAGGGCGTGATGAACAGCTCCGGCCCATGCCAGCCGGTCGCCGTGGCGGCGGTCACGCGGCGCTTTGGGCTCTGCTCGGCGATGTACTCAACCACTCTGGCACGGTGCCGGTGGGCGATCTTAAGGCCCATGTTGAACAGCACGCGCAGCACGTCGGCGGGCTGGCCGGCCAGCAACTCGCCGGGCATTGCCCAGGTCAACCAGCAGTCGTCCAGGTTGCGGAAGCGCAGCAGGCGGCCATACTCGGCCTTCTTCGACTCACTACGCGTTACGGCCTCCACATGAAGGGGGCCGCACAGCCATTCATCCACGGGGATCAGGTTGCCATCCGCATCGCGCTTGTTGCCGTGGTGCCAGACGCCCGGTTTGAGCGGCTTGCCGTCCAGGGTGGTGGCGTGGTCGTAGGTGCGGAAGCACGGGCGCTTGAGCGGTGCCGCTTCGGGATCGGAGATCATCTCGATGACGTTGCTCACTGGTTCGCCTCCCGCCACTGGCGCAGATCGTTGAAGTCGGACAGTTCGAGAGGCTCGTCGCCGCTCCATTTTGGGAATACCAGCTCACAGCCGAGGGCGTCGGCGGCCTTGGTGGCAGCAGTACGCCCACGGTTGCCCTTGCCCTCGGCTTCGGTCTTACGGTCGTCGTCGCCTGCGATGACCAGCGGGTTGTCCGGGTAAGCAATGCGCAGGCGGTCGCCCACGGCAAACAGGTTGTCGGCACTCATCGCGCAGGCCACGGCGACGCCGTTGTGTTCGTGGATCGTCGCCCCGGTCGCCCATCCCTCGCAGACGAAGATGCGCTGTTCCCTCTCCAATCGCCCGAGGGGCGAATAGCAGCCCGTTACCCGGCCACCAGGCAGGAAGCGCTTCTTGGTGCCATCCAGGTGGATGCGTTGCAGGTTCACCAACTGGCGCCCCAGATACAGCGGCACCAGAAGCACGTCGCCGAGCTGGCGCAGGGCGTGCGGCTGGCAGCCTTTGCGGACCAGGTAGGGGTGATCCGGGGCGGCAGGCCCGGCGACGGTCCACAGCCCAACAGCTTCAGCAGCGGCGACCTGCTGGCGCTGGTGCTGTTCGGCTTCACGTTGACGACGGGCCTGCTCGATACGCTTGGCGATCATGTCCGCCTCCAGATAGTCGGTAGGCTTGCGGCTGCTCCAGGGCTGCCAGACGCCATCCTTCCAGCTCCCGAACCAGCCCGAAGCGATGCCGTCCAGGTACAGGGCATAAGCGCCATTGCGGGAGCCGGCACGGTCGCCGGGTACGTGGAAGCGGTGAATCTGGCCGTCAGGAATCGGCAGGAAGTCCAGCGGGCCGAAAGTGGCAGCCATCACCTCGCGGAACAGCATCACGGGGTCAGTCATGGCGGCGGACCTCTCGCTCGGTTTGGTGCATGATGGCGACCGCCAGCGATTCGGCAGCGTTTAGCCAGGCGCGCTGCACTTCCTGCCTCTTCGGGCCGATGGTGCATTCGGTCACGCTGCTTGCCCTCCGACCAGGTGCTTGGTCTGCAAGCTACGCACATACCCCAACAAGTTGGCCTTGCGCTCGGAATAGGCCATGCCGCTGCCGATCAGCACTGAATCGCGCAACTCGGCCAAGGTGATAAGCTCAAGCTCCGCCACGCTCAGCTGCTCGCGGCTGCGCCCGGTGAATGCCCCGGTGGTGACCTCGTTGATAAGCCGGGCCTCGTTGATGAAGTGGTGGCGCTGGGGTGTCTTGCCGCGCGCCTCGCAGTTGAGCGCCAGCGCATCGCACACGGCTCGGTAGCCGAGGGCAGCACCGCGGCGGGCATCTCCCCATGACTGCCCGGCGCCACGCAACAGAGCGTCTATCTGCATGTCGCACCAGACGGCGAACTTCGCATCGAGCCAGCGCGCGAACATGACCGCCAGCTTCGGGTGGAGCCAGGTTCCGCCGTTGTTGCCGCGTCGAGTTTTCAAATACCCGGAATTCCGGGTATTTGATATTGCTGGCAGCTCTGCGCCGGGGTTCTGAATTTCGTCCAGGGCGCGGACGTACTCCAGCGTCTCGGCGTTCTCCAGCCAGTGATCCAAACGCTTGCCGAACCGCTCGGCGACCTCGGTCGCATGAAGCCAGCCATCGCGGTTGAACTGCACCGGCTGTCCGTCGTAGTCGAAGGGGATGATGCGTGCGCTCATACCATCTCCTCGCTACGCAGCGCCAGGCGCGAACGTACCCACGTCTGAACCTCACCCAGCACCCAACCAACCGGCGCCCCTCGGGCAGTGCTGTCGGTCAAGGGAACGGGGCGAGGAAAGGTCGGGTCGTCCTTCAGGCGCTTGTAGATGGTGGTGCGCTTCAGGCTGGTGATCTGCTCGACCTCGGAGATGCGGATCAGCATCAGCGCTGGGTCGAACTGAAGGCTTGCCACGCAACTGGCGGCCTTGGTGGGTTGGTTATTGTACATGTCGGTTCCCCGTTGTTCGGTTGGACGGGGAATATGCTGGCCGGCGAAGTTATCCACAGAATAGGCCGGGTATTCCAGAAAATAGTCCGGGTATTTGGCAGTTGATTGCGTGTAAAAACCCCGCAAAGCCGCCGACTTCGGGCCTTTGAAATAGTCCGGGTATTTTATTTGGAGCGGATTGCGCCCGAGCCGCGTTTGCGCCAGCTCACTACCGCAAAAAGCCTCTCTGTTTCTGTTGCGTTGAGTTTGAGTCCGCTGCGCTTCAACCAATCAGCCACTAAAATATGAACTCCACGCCCGCCAGGGCCGGCCGGGTTGTGTGTGCCGTCTTGAGTGATCTCTCGCCAGCATTGGAATGCCGTTCTCAGCTCTGGCGGCGATACTGCGTTATCAGGTCGCAGGCACTCGGCAAACGCCATTGCGTCCTCTAGCTGCTCCTCCATGCGAATCATCTCGTCTTCGGCCGCCCGCTTGATTCTGCGGACGTCGCTTAGCTCACGGTGCAACCGCTCGGATTCCTCTCGAAGCTGGAGTACCTGGGTATCCTTGATGGCGAGCAAAGCGCGCAGCTCGATCAGCTCGCGCATATCCTGCTGGCGCGCGATCCGCTCGGCGTCCAGCTGCTCGGCGGCGCTGCGCTCGCCTTCCTTACGCTGCTGCGCCTGCCGCATTTTCAGATAGCCGGGTTCGCTGCCTGTTAGTGGCGGGGTCTGGTCGGCTTGCCGGATGGCTGGCAATCCGTTGGCAACCTCTGCAGCGCAGACGCTGTCGTTTGCCGGCATGGCGAAGCCTGCCACCAGAGCGGCGCGAGCCGTGGCCTCCCTAGCAAGATCGTCGAGCCACTGGCGCCAAATGAGCACATGGGAGGCAGGGACGGGGCCGGCGCTGGTGGCGATGGTTACCGCGGTCCGTCCCTGGCCGGCGCTGTGGAAGTATTCGGCCAGAGCGCCGAAGGTCACAGCGTTACTCCCTTGAGTAGAGGCGCCCAAGATGGCGGACGCGCGGGCTTCCTGAATCGGATGATCGGCGGGCGCCATCGTACGTAGCACCTCGGCCACCTCGCCGGCCAGGAGGCGTGGATTGATCGGGTGGCAGTCCGTCCATTCGGCGGTGATCCTGTCCAGCGGAATGCGCCCGAAGCGTGCCGTCATTGCGTTGCGTCCCCAGTCATTATTCGGCCAATCCTTGGCATTGATCGGCCGCCCCTGGGGCGCGCTCCACGACGCGCCAGTTACCTAGATGGTCGGCTGGTTATTGCTGTACATATCTACAGCATTGGACAGGATTGTACTGCAATCGAAAAGAGGGGCGCGCTGGGCGATGAAAATTAGAGTTTGTGCCGGCGCGGGGCTCAGGCGCGGCGGAACTCCACCACGTTGCCTGCCGCCAGCCTGTCCAGATGGTCGGCATACCAGGCCATCATTCCCCGTCGCTGCTCCAGATAAGTGCTCTTGTCGTAGACGCCCCGGACGCCCTCCTTGACGTGAGATAGCTGAGCCTCGACGTGCTGCGATTCGAAGCCGTTTTCGTTGAGGATGGTGCTCGCCAGGTGGCGGAAGCCGTGGCCGGTCTGTCGGCCTTCGTAGCCCAGGCGGCGCAGGGCCATCAGGAACACGGTGTTGCTTCGTGGCTTAGTGGTGTCGCTGCGCCCGGGGAACAACAGGGGATAGGCACCAGTCAGGTGACGCAGATCGCGAAGCAGTTCGGTTGCCTGCGCCGGCAGTGGGACCAGGTGTTCACGGCGACGCTTCATCCGCTCGGCGGGGATCAGCCACAAGCCGGCGTCAAGGTCGAATTCGGACCAGCGTGCTTCCCGAATCTCGGAAGGCCGGCAGGCCAGCATGGCCAACAGTTGCAGGCCAATCCGTACGTCAGGGGTACCGTAGGCGCGTATAGCGCGCAGCAGCGCCGGCAGTTCCTCAAGGGATACATGAGCGTAGTTCTCGGCGGGCCGTGTCTGGAGGAACTTGTGCAGCCCTTCCAGCGGGTTGTGCTGCGCTCGCCCGGTGACGCGGGCCAAGTCATAGATTTCCCGACACATGCCACGTACCCGGCTGGTTTGTTCAATGATGCCCTTCTGCTCCATGCCGCGCAGGAACTCCATCCACTCCATCGGCAGGATGCCGTTGTATGGGCGCTTCCCAAATACTGGGAACACATGCAATTCCAGGGCGCCGATGGTTCGCACCGACGTTCCATCCGTCCAGCCCTTACGCTTGGTGGCGTACCACTCGCGTGCTAGGTGCTCGAAGGTATTGCGGGCGGCCTCCGCCTCGGCAACCTTTCGGGCGCGTTTGGTGGCCAGGGGATTGCCACCCTGGGCGGAATCGTCGCGCAGCTTGGCGGCCTCCCTGCGGGCCTGCTCGCCGGTCAGCTGGTGGCTGCCTTTGCCGTAAGCGCCTAGACCGATCCATGACCATTTACCGTCCGGCTTCTTATACCGGAACTGCCATGACTTCGAGCCATCCGGCTTAACTCGCAGATACAGGCCGCGGCCGTCGTGCTCGCGGTACTCCTTCGCCTCTGGCTCCAAGCCGGCAAGCACGGTATCAGCCATCGGGCGCTTCTTGATCTCGCTGCGCTTCACCCTTGTACCCCTCAGTTTCAAATTTCAGGCCGGGTACACCAAAGGATACACGGCTGGCAGGCATAGAGGTATACAAGGGTGAACAGTCAGAAACAAGAAAGCCCGCACGGGGCGGGCTTCTCAGGGTACTTTGCGAACTGTTCTAAACAGCTCTGAATTTGCATTTGGTGGAGCCGGGGGGATTTGAACCCCCGTCCGCCAGCTCTCCGCTATCGGTTCTACATGCTTAGCCAGATCTACTGAGTTAACTCCGCGCCGCCCGATTGGCAGGGTGCTTGGAGCGAGCTGTA
>Ga0209024_1001677_pt1 | contig 16517 bp, 19 predicted proteins | sample AutmiccommunBRH5_FD_187380 | JGI IMG/M metagenome (GOLD analysis project Ga0209024, IMG submission 187380) | Deep subsurface microbial communities from Mt. Terri, Switzerland - Autotrophic microbial communities BRH/5 (SPAdes) (version 2) | ecosystem: Environmental > Aquatic > Deep subsurface >...
CAATGTTTCCGGCAGGCCATCGATCGCTGCCCAGTCGAGCTTTATTCCGGGACAGACGATCAGCACGTCATAATGGATGTCCTGCCCGTCGGCGGTCGTGACGGTGTTGTTTTCCGGGTCAAAGGAAGCCGCCGCAGACTTTATCCATCGCGCCCTGGCCGGGATCAGATCCTTTTCCTTGCGGTGCGTAAACTCGGCAGAAAAGGCGCCGCCCCCGACCATCGTCCAGCCGGGCTGGTAATAATGGTCGTCGGCTGGGTCGATAATCGCCAGCGATATTTCTCCGTTGCGCTTCAGCATGCTGGCCGCGGTTGCGATGCCGGCGGAGCCGCCGCCGACAATGACCACGTTAAACCGGCTGACGCTGGCTGAGGGGGAAGATTTTTTCCGCGCCGCTGCCTGCGCCATTTCAGTCAATTTGGTCGAGCGTGCACCCGATCGGCAATAGGCCAGCGCGGGGGCAGGAAGGTCGGCGAGCGCCGCAGCCATTTTTTTGCCGTCCTGATCGGTGATCGCGCCGGGAACTGCCGGCACATAGGCGAAGTGCAGACCCGATTTTTCAGCGATCTCCGCGAGAGCAGCCGAACGCGGATGATCCCCATCTTCCTCGTCGGGCCGGTTGCAGATGATCGATTGGAAGCCGGCCTTGGCCAGAGCCGGAACGTCGTCAAGCTTCAGTTGCGGGGCGACGCTGACGGCGTCATTGAGCTTGGTAATTTTCGGCTTGCTTGTCATCGGGCATCCCTTTCGATCCTGTCATTCTAACTTGTCACCCGATGCGCGATCATCCCCGCCAATAATGCGAGCACAAAGGCCAGCGCGGGCAGGGGGTTGAGTGCCAGATCGGCCAGTCCCGGGCCCGGACAGAGGCCGCTTATACCCCAACCGGTGCCAAATAGCACCGCCCCGATCACGAGCTTGCGATCGACAAGCGATGTACCGGGAAGCGAAAAATGCGCATCGGCAAAGGGCTTGTCGAGCCGGCGCTGGATGATCCATGCCACGGCCATCGGAATCATCGCTCCGCCCATCACGAAGGCGAGAGTGGGGTCCCATTGACCGAAAAGATCCAGAAAGCCCTGCACCCGGGCGGGATCGGCCATGCCCGAATAGGCGAGGCCGGCGCCGAACAGCGTTCCGGCGAATAATGCGACCAGAATCTGTCTCACAACACGCCTCCCGCGCGCATCAGCGCGACCGTGACAAATCCGCTGGCCATGAATATCGCCGTGGCAATCAGCGAACGCGGGGACAGTCGCGACATGCCGCAGACGCCGTGGCCGCTGGTGCAGCCCGAGCCCAGTCTCGTTCCGTAGCCGACCAGCAAGCCGCCGATCAGCAGGGGAATGACCGAAGGCGGAAAGCGGGTTTCGACACCGCCCGCGATCCAGGACAGAAATAAGGCACCCACCGGCAAGCCGATAACGAATGCCGCCGCGATGCCGCGTGGCGCGCCGCTGTCGGCAATGCCGGTGGCGCGTGCAGCCAGTCCGCTGACTCCGGCTATGCGGCCGAGGCCGAGCAGCATGAGGGCGGCGGCGACGCCGATCATCAGTCCGCCGATCAGGCCTTCCAGCGGCATGGCATGGGGAAAGGCGGCGAGCATCAGACGCCGTTCAACGGTACTTTGAGATAGCGCACGCCATTGTCCTCCGCTGGTGGCAGATGCCCGGCGCGCATATTGACCTGGACCGACGGCAGGATCAGCCGCGGCATATCCAGCGTCTTGTCGCGCTCGGTACGCATCTTGACAAACTCGTCTTCACTCACCCCGTCATGCGCATGAATATTGCCCTTCCGCTGCTCGGCAACGGTGGTTTCCCAGACATATTCGGTCCGGCCGGCGGGCAGATAATCATGACACATGAACAGGCGGGTGGTCGGTGGAAGTTCCAATATGCGGCGCAGTGACCGGTAGAGCTGTCGCGCATCGCCGCCCGGAAAATCGGCGCGGGCGGAGCCATAATCGGGCATGAACATGGTATCGCCGACAAAGACCGCATCGCCGATGACATAGGCGATATCGGCCGGCGTATGGCCAGGCACATGCATCACGGTCACGTCAATATTGCCGATCTTGAACGTGTCACCATCGGCGAACAGATGATCGAAGTCCGAACCGTCGCGCTGAAATTCCGTGCCGGCATTGAACAATTTTCCGAACACATCCTGCACCGTCTGTATATTCTCGCCAATGGCAATCTTGCCGCCCAGCTTTTCCTGCAGATAGGGCGCTGCCGACAGATGATCGGCATGGGCATGGGTCTCGAGCAGCCATTCGACCTTCAGGCCCTGTTCCTCGACATAGGCAATCACCTCGTCGGCAGACTCGAAGGACGTCCGTCCGGACGCCGGATCAAAATCAAAGACGCTGTCGATGATGGCGGCGCATTTCGTGGCCGTGTCGTGCACGACATAGGTCACGGTATAGGTTGCCTGGTCGAAAAATGACTGGATCACCGGGATGCTTTCCTGCGCCCGGCGGATTTGCTCGGTTGCATGAATCAGGGTCGAATCGGTCATGGAAAACTCCTCATATTCATATTTACATAAAGCATGTAATACATTATACGTGTTGCGTCAAGATGCCAACACGGGCAATTCTTACCAGAGGTGACACTAATGACAGATGCGTTGCAGAGTAAATCCGGTTCATTGCGTATTGGCGACGCTGCCCCGGATTTCGAGGCGCGCACCACCCATGGCCCGGTCAGGCTGTCCGACTATCGTGGACGATGGCTCATCTTCTTTTCCCATCCGGCCGATTTCACGCCGGTATGCACCACCGAATTTGTCGCAATGGCGCGCCACAAGGACCGGTTCGACGCCATGGACTGCGCCTTGCTGGGCCTGTCGGTCGACAGCCTCTATTCCCATCTCGCCTGGGTGCGCGCGATCGAGCAACGGTTCGATGTCACCATTTCCTTTCCGATCGTGGAAGATCCGAGCATGGCGGTCGGGCGTGCCTTTGGCATGATCGATGAAAGTGCCGCCGATTCGGCAGCGATGCGGACCAGCTATTTCATCGATCCACAGGGAATCATCCGCGCGACAACCTGCTATCCGCACAATGTCGGACGTTCGGTCGACGAGATGATCCGCCTGCTGGCGGCGCTGCAGCTGACAGACGAGAAAGAGGTGCTGACGCCGGAAGGCTGGCAGCCGGGTGACGATGTGCTCGCGATACCGCCGCTGTCAGACCAGCATGTCAGCCGCGCGGATGACTGGTTCTGCCATTTGGTTGAAAGCCCGTGACGGCGTTTTTTGAAAGCCGCGACCGCGCCGATGCCGCGACCGAGAAGCTGAAGGTCTATGCGCAGCCGCAGCGGCTGATGATCCTGTCCTATCTCCTGCGCGGCGAGAGCAGCGTCAGCGATATCGACAATTCGACCGGTATCGGCCAGCCGGCGCTCAGCCAGCAACTGGCGGCCCTGAGACAGGCAGAGGTTGTAAAGACCCGTCGGGCAGGAAAGCAGATTTGCTATGATCTTGCCGATGAATCCGTTCGGCTCTGCGTCAGGACGATGGAGGCGCTGCTGACCGACCAACCGGATCTGCAGCAGATGCTGAAGGCTGCTGCTGCACCGGACATGCCGGCTGACCGCTCCGTGACTGTTACCGGAACCGCGGGTTTTGCAAAAATTCTATAGAATGGGAAAAATCTCCATGAACAATAACCACGTCGATCCTGCCTCCACGCCCGAAGAGCTGAAACCGGAAGACTGGGCAGGCGACATGGGACTGAAATGGCTGGCCAGCCTGCCGCTGTTCGAAGAAATGATTGCCCCGATTGGTGACGCATTGCTCGAGCGGGCCGATTATCGGGACGGCGAGAAAGTGATTGACCTCGGGTGCGGCGGCGGCGCCACGACGCTGGCAATCGCGCAGAGCGTCGCGCCTACCGGTACGGTCATGGGGGTCGATATTTCGCCCGATCTGGTCGCGGCCGCGCGGGAGCGGGCGGACCAGAGCGGCGCGACGAATATCGCGTTTACCTGTGCCGATGCGTCGACCGTTGCATTGGCCGACGCGCCCTATGACCGGCTATTCTCTCGCTTCGGCAGCATGTTCTTTGACGATCCGATCAGTGCCTTTTCCCACCTGCACGGACTTCTGCGGCAGGGCGGCCGCATCGATCTCGCGGTCTGGGGGCCGCCGCGCGACAATCTGTGGATGATGGCAATGATGGGTGTGGTCAGAAACCATATCGAAGTCCCTCCCGCGGTGCCGCGCGCGCCGGGTCCGTTCGCCTTCGAGGATCGGGAATATCTGGCGGAGATCATGGACGGCAGCGGTTTCACCGACCTGAACGTGGTCGCCTATGACGGTCTGCAGCCCGTCGGCGGTATCGGCGCAACGCCGGAAAAGGCAGTAGAATTCGCTTTCAACTCTCTGGCGGTCGGTCGCCTGCTGAACGAAAAGAGCGATGCCATACGGGAAGCCGCCCGGAAGGAATTGACGGATGTTTTTGCTCGGCACCATGTGCCCGGCGAGGGCGTCATGATGCCCGGCAAAGCCTGGCTGGTTTCCGCGATCGCCTGAATGTTCCGGAGAGCGTAACCCCGTTTCTGATCGAAGCGCTGCAGCGGCCGGCTTTCCGCCTGCGGAGGCCAGAAATTCAAAGACCCTAAAGATCGGGCAGCCGCTGATCCTTCTTGCACCAGTTGCGCAAGTCCGGATCGTTGGCGCGTTCGATCAATAGCGCTGCATCAGCAATGGAAAAATGGCCGACATTGTCATAATCGTCCAGTTCATTCCAGCTGACCGGCACCGCGACCGGAGCGCCGGTTCTTGCGCGCGCGGAATAGGGAACCACCGATGTTGCACCGCGCTGGTTGCGGAGCCAGTCGATGAATATCTTGCCCTTCCGCTTTTCCTTGGACATCGTGGCAGTGTACCGGTCAGGCTGCGACTGGGCGAGAGCGATGGAGAAGCGGCGGGCAAAATCCTTGACCTCGGGCCACTCGGCCTTCGCCTCGAGCGGCACAACCACATGAACGCCCTTGCCGCCCGATAGCATCGCGAAACTCGCGAGCCCGAGATCGGCCAGCGTCTGGCGAATGTCCCTGGCCGCCTTTTTGACTTGACCAAAGTCCAGCCCTTCGTCCGGATCAAGATCAAACACCATCCGGTCGGGCTGTTCGAGCGATTCGATCCGCGCTCCCCAGCCGTGAAACTCGATTGTTCCCATCTGGACGCAGGCCAGCAATCCCGCGACATTTTCGATATAGAGATAATCCTCGACCCCGCCGTCCTTTTCGGTGATCGGAACCCCTTTCACATGTTCGCCAAAGCTGCCCGGGTCATGTTTCTGGAAGAAGCATTGCTTCGCCCGGCCCTGCGGACAGCGCACCAGGCTGATGGGGCGATGGGCTGCCCAAGGCAGCATCAGTGCGCCGATATGCTCGTAATAATCGGCCAGATCGCCTTTGGTGGCCTTGGCATCGGGGAATATGATGCGATCCCGGCTTGAAATCTTGACCATCGGCTGTGCTTTCTGAGGAGTGGAGGATGCCGGGCTTTCCGGAGTAACCTGGCTGGCATCCTTGTCCTCGCGCAAGCCGAGAAAGCTGCCATGGCGCACCCGCCCGTCGCCGGTAAATTCGGCAAAGGCTATTTCGGCGACCAGTTTCGGCGTAATCCAATGGGCATCCCGGCTCTCCGCTTTCGGGACGTCGGCTGGCGGTGTCTTGCGTGCCAGCTGACGCATCTTGCCTGCCAGCTCTTCCATCATCTCTTCGGTAAAGCCGGTCCCGACCCGGCCCTTGTAGACGAGGCGATCGCTCTCGTTCTGGGCAAGCAGCAGCGAAGCAAAAGGACGTGCCTTCTTGTCCGACTTGCGCCAGCCAATGACCACAAACTCCTGCCGCCGCGTGCATTTTATCTTCAGCCAGGTTCGGGTACGCCGACCGTGATAGGATGCATCGGCGCGCTTCGAGATGATGCCCTCCTGTCCCGCCTTGCACATCGCATCCAGCAATTTCTCACCCCCACCGATCAGGTGATCGGCAAAGCGAATGCTGTCCTCGCCTTCTCCGAGGACCGAGTTCAGTCTTTCCTTGCGCTCAATGTTGGTTAACCGAGTCAAATCCTCCCCATTGCGTTCCAGCAGATCAAAGGCAAACAGCGTCAGATTGCCCTTTTCTTCCTTCAGCACCTTCTGCAGGTTGGAAAAGTCGGGATTGCCCTTGCCATCGAGCGCGACAATCTCTCCGTCGATCAGTGCCGATCCTGAAACCCGGTTGACGGACGCCCGGGCTAATCCCTGGAACTTGTCGGTCCAGTCCTTTCCGGATCGCGTATATATCCTCGCCTTGTGTCCATTCACGGCCAGCAGACAGCGATAGCCGTCATATTTTATCTCATGGAGCCAGTTATTTCCGGCCGGCACCTGATCGACAAGGGTTGCCAGCTGCGGCTTGCGGAATTTTGGCAATGCGTGATCGGCCGCTCTGGTTTTTTTTACATTCGATTTAGCGTGACGCTTCTTCTTCTCTGCTGCTTCCTGCATTGCCTTTTCGAAGGCCTCGCCCTGTTTGCCCTGCAGGGAAATCTCGCCTCCCTCCTGGGCAGCTATTTCGGCCATGCTCCGCCCTGTCTCGACGCTGGTCAATGCGCGGGAGACCAGGTCATCGCTGCCCCCGGCAAAACCATCGTCAATTTTGCGCAACAGCCAGTTTTCCCGCTTCTCTCCCGGTTTCTTGCGCATCCGAACAAGCAGCCATTCCCCCTTCATGCGTTCGCCATCCAGGATGAAATGGAGATGACCCTTTTCGAGATCCTCGGCGCTTTTGCCTTTCACTGGTGCCCAGCTTCCCTTGTCCCAGAGCATGACCGTGCCGCCGCCATATTCCCCCTTGGGGATCGTGCCCTCAAATCCGGCATAGGACAGGGGATGGTCCTCGGTCCGCACCGCGAGCCTCTTGTCATCGGGGCTGAGGCTCGGCCCCTTGGTCACGGCCCAGCTTTTGAGAACGCCGTCCAGTTCCAGACGAAAATCATAGTGCAGGCGACTGGCAGCGTGCTTTTGCACGATGAACCGGTTGCCGGAGCCCTTTGCGACCTTGCCAGCGGGCTCGCGGGTTTTGTGAAAGTCGCGCTTGAGATTATAATCGGCAAGAGGATCAGATTTCTGTGCCATGGCTATCCCGTTTTGCGCGACTTGCCCTTGGACGATTTCTTGTCCGAACCACTATCGGTTTCCACAGATTTTTTCAGCGCTGCCATCAAATCAATTACATTGCCGCCCGGTGATGCGCCGTCATCGACATCCTCCAGTATCTTCTTGCCACCCGACTTTCGCTTGCTGGCAATCAATTGTTTCAGGGCATCAATATAGCGGTCATGATATTCGTCCGGTTCAAATGGTGCGGCCTTGTCCTTGATCAGCTTCTCGGCCAGGCTCAGCAATTCCTTGTCCGGCTTTATATCATCAATATCTTCGAAATAGCCCTGCGCTTTCCTGACCTCGTCGGCATAACGCAGCGTCTCCAGCACCATTCCGTTGCCGCAGGGCTTCAGACTGACGACATGTTCCTGTCCGCGTACCGCAAGTTGGCCCACCCCGATTTTCCGGGTTTTCCTCAGAGCATCGCGTAACACCACATAGGCTTCCTCAGCCAGATCGTCGGCGGGGACGACATAATAGGGTTTTTCGTAATAGAGCACATCAATGTCGGAAAAGTCGACGAATTGGGTCAACACCAGGGTCTTCTTGCTCTCCAGCTTGACCGCATCGATTTCGTCCTGGTCGAGCAGGACATAGCTGTCCTTCTCATATTCAAAACCCTTGATGATATCGTCCCGGTCCACCGGCCCGATGCCCGGCACAACCTTTTCATATTTGATCCGCTTGCCTGAAGGTTCATGGATCTGCCGGAAAGATATTTGCGCACCGCTTTTGGTGGCCGGATAGATTTCGACCGGGATCGAGACCAGGGCAATTCTGATCTGCCCTTTCCAGTATGCACGCGCCGCCATCAGAGACCTTCAGGGAGAAAGCTTGTCATGCCCGTCGCATCAGATGGGTAATGAGACTGGCGAGAAAAAGCACCACGAACAGGTAAAAAATGATCTTTGCAATGCCGGTTGATGCTCCTGCAATACCGCCGAAACCGAGGATCGCGGCGACGAGAGCGACCAGCAGAAAGATTATGGCGAAGCGTAACAATGCGCAGGGTCCTTTCACCGATTGCCTGTTCCAACGCCCGATATCGCAATTGGTTGCGGTAGCGAATTCCGGGCTTGCTTGCCGGGCAACAAAGGCTCGCATCTGCCAGGTTCGACCAGCCTGTCAGACGGACATATCTGAAGCAGCCACGGTTGCTGTCACCCGGCCTCCCCGAGCTTGTCATTGAGACTGTCCAGAGCATCGCTGACCAGTCGTTCCTCCTCGGCGAGGCGGGCTTCGTCCTGCGCGCTGATCGGTTCGGACTTGCTCATGCCTTCGGATTCGGCATAAAGTCTGCTGTCGAGGTCCATCTTCCAGCCTTCGAGCAATTTTTTCTTCTCGCTGTCGGGCAAATTGTCGTCATTGATGATATCGGTCGGGCTGTCATAATTATAATGGGCGCTCTCGCCGTCATCGCCAGAGCCTCGGTCATGGGTCATCATATCTTCCTTGGATCATGTTCCCGACCAACACGCGGCCGTCTCGTCGGTTCCGGCCGGGACTGATTTTATTTATGGCAACTGTCCGTGCCCGCAGACGTTCTGTCAGGAAGATCCGGAAAGGAAACATCGCAATGAGGCCGAAGCGGCGAGAATGGCACGGAGGCGGACGGAAGATGCCGGGCACGGCATCGCGAGCGAAAGGCGGTTGGCGGGTCAATGAGGCTGCGCCTCGCGGCCTGCTCCTTGGCTGGAACAGTTCCGGTCCTATGCCAGTACAACCCCTTCTCGCGGGAGGTGCCGGTGTCGGAACCTAACCCTGGTGCGGCGCCGCTGACGGCCGAAATTCGCTTCTGGTGGCCGGACCGGCAGACTGGCGTACTCAGCGCCTGGCTCGACGAACAAGGCATCACGCTCGCCGAAGCACGCCAGCGGACCGACCTTTACATTCCCACGGGGAGTACGGCGGTCAATATGAAGAAACGTGATGGCGAGCAACTGGAGCTGAAAGCGCTGGTCCGCGAGGTGCCGCTCGCCGCCGCTTTCGCCGGTCAGCAGCAGTGCGAAATCTGGGTGAAGCTGGCAATTTCCGGTTCGGCAATCTCACCGGAACGACAGGTTGCCATAAGCAAGACGCGCTGGCTCGCCTGTCTCGATGGCAACGGGGCGATGACGTCAGGCGAAAAATTGTCGGCGGGTTGCCAGGTTGAGTTGAGCGAGGTGCAGCCGGAAGGCGGGCAGCGAACCTGGACCAGCTTCTGCCTGGAAGCCTTTGGAGATCCGGATTCGCTGACGCAATGCCTGCAGACGGCGATCGAAAAACTGGAGGATCTGCCCTGCGCGCACGAGCAGCCGCTGGTGGCGAGCTATGCCGAGTGGCTTTGCGGAGAAGACTATTTTGATCGCGATTAGCTTAGCAATGGCCGGTTTTTTAGTCAGGCCAGGTCACTGCTCGTGTTCGCGGCCGCGCACGACCCGCTTGCCCTTGTTGCGGCCTGATGTTTCCGTGACCACGGTAGATTGCCCTTCCGGTTGGCGATCGGCACTGAAAAATATGATTACCCAATCATCGGTGCGGCCCAGTTGATGCGCCCGGGCGGTGTTGGAATAGAGAGCAGTAAAGTGCCACGGTCCCCTTTCCGTGTGCAGAATGGGGAGCCAGGCCTTCCCCTGAGGATTGAAGCGCCGCGGGGCGATGGTTCGCAGATCTCCGGCATCGGCGCGCATGCGATATTCACGGTCGACATCCAGCAGAACGTCGGTCGGTGGGGGAGGAGGAACCGGTGAGACAAGTCTGCCGCCGCCCCGGTTCGACAGCAATCCCGCCAGGCCATTGCGGATGATCGACAGCCGCCGCTCGCCAATGCCCGGTACGCTGGCCAGCCGCCCATCATAGGCCGCGACCTCCAGCGCTTCCAGCGTATCGATCTCGAGATGCTCGTGAATGAGATGCGCCAGCGTCGGCCCGATACCCGGGATCGCGAGAAAAGCCGCTTCGGGTTCGAGGCTCCCGCGCAATCGGTCGAGCTGTGGCCATCGTCCGGTCGCTGTCAGCTGGAGAATGGCGGTCCCGATGGCCGGCCCGACATTGGGTATCGCCTCAAGCGCCTCGATTCCCCGTCCGGCCAGCACGGTGATATCCTGGGGGAGAGCTTCGACGGTAGCGGCGGCCTTCAAATAGGCGAGACTGCGAAACGGACTGGCATTCTGGCTTTTCAACAACTCGCCCGCTTCGCGCAAGGCCGAAGCAACCTTCCAGTTGGCGGGATACAGGAAGCTTTGTGATCGGTTGGGCTGAGCAGCGGTCATCGTCTCCAATCCTGATTGCCTGCTTGCGGCAAGATGATCCTAGATTATCAAAATAGCGCGGCCTGCACAATTTGCGTAACTGATCATCCTTGCGCGGCAGTCCCTGTGCAACCGCCGCCGCCGATCTTCCCGATGCGAGCGGTCTATTCGGTCGTTACCCCATCGAAATGTTCGTGCGATGCATCGGCATCCGCCCTGGTCTTGTGGAGCGTGCCGTCAACATGTTCGGGCGGACCATAGATCGTATAGAGACGAAGCGGTTCCTTCCCGGTGCAGACCACATTGTGCCGGGCACCTTGCGGAACGACGACCCCGTCGTCTGGCTTGACGCTGGTGCAGCATCCGTCAATCCAAACTTCTCCCTCGCCCTTTTCGATGCGGAAAAACTGATCCCGGTCTTCATGGACTTCCTCGCCGATCTCCTCGCCGGGAGCGATGGCCATGAGCACCAGTTGCAGATTGTGGCCGGTGTACAGGACTTTCCGAAAATCCGTATTTTCTTCGGTCAGCCCCTCGATATCAGCAATGAATCCCTTCATGGCGTGATCCTTTCCTTATCTTTCGGAACGTTCGATCGTCGGCTCCAGCTGGTTGATGACTTGCCGTGCATCAAAAGCACGGCTGTTACCAAGCGGGATCGGACCATTGAACATCTCGATATCGGCATGGGCCTCGAACTTCTCGATCGTGCGCATGTCGACCCTGTCCGCCCAGAACGGGCTGCCCCACTCGGGATGCCACCAGCGCCAGCCGCCGCCAGGACGGTAGTAACGCCAATGCGGCCGCCAATAGCCATAGAGGCTGCCATAATAAGGCTCGTAGAACGGATCGGGGGCGACGTAGGTGCGCACGTCCCGTTCGGTCAGCCGGTCGTTGATCCTGAACCAGTCATAGCCCTTGTCGAGCGTCAGTTCGGCCGCCCGATAGAGCAGATAACCCTCGACACGATCGCGCGAAGTGAGGCTGTTATCGGCAAAATTCACCTGGTAGCGATTATCCGCCATCCGGCTCTCTGAATAGCCACCCGAGATTTTCTGTCCTGCAATATCGGGCTGATAGGGGGTTGCGGTCATGCAACTGGCGACCAGCGCCGTGCAACAGAGGACCATCAGGGTCCTCCAGAAAGATTGCGGCATCTTCTCCGGCGCGGATTCCTGATCGACACCGAGGTTTGGAGGGAATATTCTCGCTAAACCGGAAACAAACATATTCATGACCTCCCGACTAGTCTGGGCTATCGATGTCCGGCGAAAATAGGTCGCAAAAGGAGCGCAAGGTAATACGTAATCTTACCGATGACTCCGACCGGAGATGTCGAGCACAAGATGAAACGCAGCAATAGCCAGTTCAGGAGACCTAAAAATGCCCGAGCCATTGAAAATTATCTGCCCGTCATGCGATGCCGCCAACCGTTTTCCGCAAGACAGGCTCAAGGATCGGGGGAAATGCGGGAAATGCGGCAATTTGCTGTTCCCCGGGAAACCAGTGAACCTGACGACTGCCAATTTTGACAAGCACGCCGGCACCAGTGATATCCCGTTGCTGGTTGATTTCTGGGCCAGCTGGTGCGGGCCGTGCCGCCAGATGGCCCCAGCCTTTGCGGCTGCGGCGGCGCAACTCGAACCCGACGTCCGTCTGGGCAAGCTGGACACAGAGGCCGAGCAGGCCATTGCCGCCCGCTATCAGGTCCGTTCGATTCCGTCGCTGATTCTGCTATCTGGCGGACGCGAACTGGCCCGCACGGCCGGTGCCATGCCGACCGGCTCGATCGTGCAATGGACGAGAAACGCCGTTCGGGTCTAGGTCACATACCCATAAAAGGGATTCCCAAAATGTGTAATATCTGATTCAGTCTTCTGCGAAAGGAGACTGGGTAATGGGACGTTTTGATTTATCGGATTTTGAGTGGAGTGTGATTGAACCATTGTTGCCGAACAAGGTGCGAGGCGTTCCGCGTGTGGATGACCGGCGGGTATTGAACGGGATATTCTGGCGGCTACGCACCGGGGCGCCGTGGGCGGACATTCCGGCGCGCTACGGGCCGCATACAACTTGCGTGAACCGGTTCAACCGCTGGCGCAAGGCAGGTCATTGGGCACGGATATTGGCGGCAGTATCGGAAGCTTATGATGGTAATATCCAGATGATCGACAGTTCATCCATTCGCGTGCACCAGCATGGTGGCAACGCCAAAAAAAAGACGGTCGATCCAGTTGCATGGGCCGTTCGCGTGGGGGGCTGACCACCAAAATCCATGCTATGGTCGATGCCAATGGCATGCCAGTCACGCTCCGCCTGAGTGCAGGGCAAACCTATGATGGCCATAGTGCCTTCGAGATGCTGGACAGCCTTCGTCCCGAAAATATCCTGCTGGCGGACCGCGCCTATGATGCCGACAATCTGCGCGATGCTATTACCGCCAAAGGCGCGTTCGCCAATATCCCGCCCATGCCGCATCGACGGCGAAAGCCCGCATTCAGTCCATTCCTCTACAAATATCGCAACTTGGTCGAGCGTTTCTTCAGCAAACTCAAGCACTTCCGAGCCGTTGCCACAAGATACGAGAAGCGAGATGACAATTATCTCGCCTCGGTCCAACTCGCCTCAATACGCATCTGGTTGCGTTTTAATGAGTCGGTGACCTAGCCCGGCAAGTTCACAATGGCAATTGTCTCCTGACTATGCTTGAAGCATTCCCATGGAAATCAGTGACCTTCGCATTGCCCTCTACAGCGGCAATTACAATTTTGTGCGCGACGGCGCCAATCAGGCGCTTAATCAGCTGGTGGACTATCTGCTACGCCAGGGCGCAGCGGTCCGGGTATATTCGCCCACCACCGATACACCCGCGTTCGAACCCACCGGTGACCTGATCAGCGTACCGTCGGTGGCCTTTCCCGGAAGGGGTGAATATCGTTTCCCAACCCGCATTTCGGCGGAGGTCCGAAGGGATCTCGAGCGGTTCAACCCCAATATCCTGCAGATCTCGAGTCCCGACCGGGTTGGCCACCGGATGGTCTCCTGGGCGCGCGGTCGGAATATCCCGGTCCTCGCTTCCGTGCACACCCGTTTTGAAACCTATCCCCGTTACTATAATCTGGCCTTCCTGGAACCGGTGATCGAAGCGCTTTTGCGCCGACTGTACCGGCGATGCGACGCGCTGGTCGCACCGTCGGAGTCGATGGCCCAGGTGCTGCGTGACCAGCGGATGAATTATGATGTCGGGATCTGGTCCCGCGGCGTTGACCGCGAGATTTTCAATTCCGGTCGCCGCGATCTGCAATGGCGCCAGTCACTGGAGATAGCCGATGACGAACCGGTCATCGGCTTTCTCGGACGGCTGGTGATGGAAAAGGGGCTGGACGTCTTTGCCGATGTGATCGACGACCTGAACAGGCGCAAGATTGCTCACAAGGTGCTGGTGATCGGGGAAGGTCCTGCGCAACAGTGGTTCGAAGACCGGATGCCCGACGCGATCTTCGCCGGCTTTCAGCAGGGCAGTGATCTCGGCCGGGCAGTCGCCAGCATGGATATGCTGTTCAACCCGTCTATTACGGAAACTTTCGGCAATGTCACACTCGAAGCCATGGCTTGCGGCCTGCCGGTCGTGGCGGCCAAGGCGACCGGCAGCCAGAGCCTGGTGAAAAACAACGAGTCCGGCAAACTGGTCGCCCCGGGAGCAGTCCGGGGTTTTGCCGATGCGCTGCAACTCTATTGCGAGAATCTCGACCTGCGTCATGCCCATGGCGCGGCCGGTGAAAGCCGCGCGGAAGAATATAGCTGGGACCAGATCAACAATGTTGTTGCCCAGACCTATTTGCGACTGGTCCGTCGCCGGCAATCGGGTCATGGGCCGATCAAGCAAGCCACCGTCCGCTAGCCATGACTGGCCTGTTTGACGACAATGACGACCGGCAAGAGGGTTCGCATGACACCCCGGAAGCGCCGCTAGCCGACCGGTTACGCCCCCGGCAGCTGACCGACATCGTGGGCCAGGACCATCTCGTCGGCCCGGAAGGTACGATTGGCCGCATGATCGCCGTCGGACGCTTGTCCTCGATCATTCTCTGGGGGCCGCCGGGCACGGGCAAGACCAGCGTCGCGCGATTGCTGGCTGACCAGACAGAATTGCATTTCAAGGCCATATCGGCGGTATTTTCCGGTGTCGCCGACCTCAAGAAGGTTTTTGCCGAAGCGGAGATGCGTTTCCAGTCCGACAAGGCGACCCTGCTGTTTGTTGACGAGATCCACCGTTTCAACCGGTCGCAGCAGGACAGCTTCCTCCCCTATGTCGAGCGCGGCACCGTGGTGCTGGTCGGCGCGACGACCGAGAATCCGTCCTTCGAACTGAACGCCGCCCTGCTCAGCCGGACCCAGGTGCTGATCCTCAACCGGCTTGATGCTGGTGCTCTTGGCCGGCTACTGGAACGCGCTGAAAAACTGGAAGGGAAAAACCTCCCTCTGACCGCAGACGCCAGAGAAGCGCTTATTGCCAGCGCCGATGGCGATGGCCGCTTTTTGCTCAACCAGGCCGAAACCCTGTTTTCGCTCGCTATCGACGAACCCCTCGATCCACCTGAACTGGCAAAGACCCTGCACCGCCGAATGCCGGTCTATGACAAGGATCGCGAGGGGCATTATAATCTGATCTCCGCCCTGCATAAGGCATTGCGCGGGTCTGATCCACAGGCAGCGCTATACTATCTTGCCCGCATGCTGGTAGCGGGGGAGGAACCGCTCTACGTTCTGCGCCGGATCGTTCGCTTTGCCAGCGAGGATATCGGCCTGGCCGATCCGCAAGCGCTGGTCCAGACGCTGGCAGCAAAGGAGGCCTATGAATTTCTGGGCAGTCCCGAAGGCGAGCTGGCTATCGTGCAGGCGTGCCTCTATTGCGCGACCGCTCCGAAATCCAACGCTTCCTACAAGGCCCAGAAAAAGGCCTGGAAATCGGCCCGGGAAACCGGCTCGCTGATGCCGCCGCAGAATATCCTGAATGCTCCGACCAAGCTGATGAAAGACATTGGTTACGGGACGGGATACAGTTACGACCATGAAAGCGATGAAGGTTTTTCCGGTGACAATTACTGGCCGGACGACATGGAACCAGAAAGTTATTACCAGCCGGTAGACCGGGGTTTTGAACACAAGATCCGGGAGCGACTGGAATTTTGGGAGAATTTGCGTGCGAAAAAGACTGGTTAGCATTTGGGCCGTCAGTGCGCTGTTTGCAACGAGCGCGATCGCCCAGACAGAGGAAGCGGCGCGCTACGACCGGGCCCTGGCCGCCGGTTACAAAGCCCAGTTCACCTGCTCGGGACTATGGAATGGCGGAAAGAACCTGGCCGATATCAAGGCTGACGAGCTGAGCGGCATCTACGACCGGATTGCGGATATTGTTCCTGCGCTGGCGGAAGAAGTGGACGAGAGCCAGCGGCAGGTGCGCGTCCACTTTGCCGATGATGCTCCGCCGCGTGTTGCCGTCTGGAACTACAAGACCGGCTGCACCGCGATGCCGATCGGATTTGACGGAGTCAGAACCGGAAGTGCCCCGCAGATCAGAATTTTCGCCGACGATCAGGCCTGGCCGATGGGAGACCTGAACGCAGTCGCACAACCCGCGACCCGGTCGACCGGTTTGAAAATTGCTACAGAACGCGCCTTTCAGCCGGAAAGCTATGGCGGCAAGACCAGCGCGGTTCTGGTCCTGCATAAGGGCAAGATTCAGGCGGAAAAATACAAGGCCGGTCATGACCTGCACACGGCACAGCGGACCTGGTCGGTCGCCAAGTCGATCGCCGGCACTCTGGTTGGTCATTCCGTCCAGCAGCAAATTGTCGACATCCATGCACCTGCGGGGATAAGGGAATGGAAGCAAGCCGGTGATCCCCGGACCATGGTCACCATCGACCAACTGATGCGGATGAGCAGCGGGCTGACCAGCGACACCGCGGGCAATCGTACCGATCCCGTCTATATGGGCGGCGCGAGCGTGGCCCAGCGCGCGACCAGCTGGCCGTTGCTGTATCGACCCGGGACCCGCTTTCGCTATGCCAATAACGATATCCTACTCGCGGTCCTGGCGACCCAGGCCCACCATC
>Ga0209024_1001680_pt1 | contig 16505 bp, 15 predicted proteins | sample AutmiccommunBRH5_FD_187380 | JGI IMG/M metagenome (GOLD analysis project Ga0209024, IMG submission 187380) | Deep subsurface microbial communities from Mt. Terri, Switzerland - Autotrophic microbial communities BRH/5 (SPAdes) (version 2) | ecosystem: Environmental > Aquatic > Deep subsurface >...
TGTCCAGATCGGCGTCCACGTTCGTTCTCCAAGGTTCGGCGTTTGGGTATCAACGCCGATTCTGGGCACCCGAGCACCCAAACCTCAGCAGCAACACCCGTAACACCCCTTGGAATCATTCATCTAGGATGACAACCGTGGCCACCAGGAGCGTGCTCGTCGTCGACGACGAGGCAAACATCAGAGACCTCGTATCGCAATACTTGCGGCGCGAGGGCTTTGATGTCGTTCAGGCGGCGTCCGGAGAGGAGGCGCTTGTCGCCATCTCCCGTGCCATGCCGGACCTTGTCATCCTCGACGTCCGCCTGCCCGGCATCGACGGCTTCGAGACCCTGCGCGAGATTCGCCGCACGTCCGACGTGTACGTGCTGATGCTGACGGCGCGGTCGGAAGAGGCGGACACACTCATCGGACTCGAGGTGGGCGCCGACGACTACGTCACTAAGCCCTTCAGCCCGCGGGAAGTGGCGGCGCGAGTGCGGACGCTGCTCAGGCGGCGCGACGGTTCCGGCCCCGCCGACGAGCGGCTGCTCTTCGAGGGTCTCGCCGTCGACATCGCGCGTCACGAGGTCACCACGAACACCGGCGCCGCGACCCTGACGGCCCTCGAGTTCGACCTGCTCGCCGCGTTGACCTCCTCCCCCGGCCGGGTCTTCACGCGTCGCCAACTCATCGAACGAGTGTGGGGATGGGACTTCTACGGCGACGAGCGCATTGTCGACGTGCACGTGCGCAAGCTCCGCCAAGCGATCGGCGACTCCGCCGACAACCCGCGCTTCGTGGCGACGATTCGTGGCGTGGGCTACAAGTTCATCGGGACCGCCTCATGAGGTCGACATCTTGAAGACAACTCTGCGACGACGTCTGCTCGCCTCGCACTTCGCCGTGGCGCTCGTGGGCGTGGCCGCGCTCATCGGCGCCGGATTTGTCGTAGGCGGCACGTTGCTCAACCGCCAGGGCGGAATGATGCGCGGTTCCGGGATGCGGGTAGACGACGCGCGTGACGTCGTCGGGGACCTCCTTCCGGGAGTGCTGATCGTCGGAGGCGCCGCGGCGCTGGCGGCCGCCGCAGTGGCCGCAGTGCTCGTCACGCGGACCATCATGGGACCGCTTGGCTCCATTCAGGAGGCGTCACGGCGCGTCGCGAACGGCGACTACACGCAGTCGGTGCCCACCCCGCGCGACGAGGAACTCGCGGCGGTGGCCCACGACATCAATGCGCTGTCGCAAAGGCTCGCGGAGACGGAGGCTCGTCGGACCCGACTCATCGACGAGGTTGCTCACGAGATGCGCACGCCTCTCACCACGATCAAGGGCTCGATGGAGGCGCTTCTCGACGAGGTCGTCGACCCGGGTCCCGAGGTGTACGCGCGGGTCGCCGATGAGGCCTCCCGGTTGCAGCGCCTGGCGGAGGACCTGTCGACGCTGTCGCGTGCCGAGGAGCACACGCTCAGCATGGAGTTGTCGCCGATCGACGCCGCCGACGTCGCCTCGGAGGTGTGCGAGCGCATGCGGCCGCAATTCGAGCACGATGGCGTTGCCCTGCTCGTGGAGGGCTCGAGTGCGCCCGTCGAGGGCGACGCGCACCGCCTCGCACAGGTGGTGATCAACCTCGTGGGCAACGCACTGGGACACACGCACGCTGGCGACACCGTCACGGTCACGTCGGGAAGCGACGCGGCCACGTCGTGGGTGTCCGTCACGGACACTGGCCAAGGAATCGCCCCCGACGAGCTGGGTCGCATCTTCGAGCGCTTCTACCGCGTTCCCGATGCGTCAACGCCGGGCGGACGCGGCATCGGACTCACCATTGCGCGATCGCTCGCCGAGGCGCACGGCGGCACGGTGAGCGTCGCGTCGGAGGGGGTCGGCAAGGGCGCCGTCTTTGTCGTGACGCTTCCGCGACCCGACGCTCGTGAGGCTCTCAGTTAGCGAGTCTCCCCTGAAAGGACCATACTTCTGCCATGAGCACGCAAAGACTTTCTCTGTTAACCCTCCCTGTCGACGACCTCGGTGCCGCGATCGATTTCTACCAGAGGGCCATGGGCTGGGTCATCAAGATGCGATTCGGTGACGACATCGCCTTCGTGCAGATGAACGGCTTCGTCGTGGCCCTATGGTCGCGCGCCTCCTGGGAGGCGGAACGCCTCGACTTCGAACCCCCTGGATATACCTCGTTCGCCATCAACTTCACTCGACCGCCGGAGGTGGACGAGGTGGCCGCGCGGTGGGCCGAGGCCGGTGGCGAGGTCGCGAAGGCGCCCAGCACTGTGTATTGGGGCGGGTACTCGGGGTACGTGCGCGACCCGTGGGGAAACCTCATCGAACTTGCGGTGAACGACGCTCTCTTCATCACCGACGAGGGCTACACGGAAGTACGCGACAGCTAGCGCGCCGGTGGTGGCGATATCCCGGCCGGTCGCGCGTGACCGCGGGACCCCCTCCATGGCAGAGTAGGGCCATGGAGATCTTCGAGACCCCACTGCCGGGCATCGGCGTGCGCTACGAGTTCACCTCGGAGCTTGGCGACCACGTGGGCGTCGTGATACGCCGCGACGGCAAGCGCGACGTCGCGCTCTACGACAGGCAAGACCCCGACTCGTGTCGCGGCACCATGGAACTCACGGACAGCGACGCGAGCAAACTCGCCGAGTTGCTGGGCGGGACCAACATCACCGCCAGGCTTGACTCGCTCCGTCACATGGTGGAGGGCCTCGCGATTGAATGGGTGACGATGCCCAAAACGGGTGGACTCACCGGCCAGACCATCGGCGATGGCCATATTCGCACCACCACATCAGCGTCCGTGGTGGCAGTGATCCGTTCGGACTCCGGCATCCCTGGACCCGGACCCGAATTCAGACTCGAGCCCGGCGACACAGTGCTCGTGATGGGCAGCGAGGACGCCGTCAGCAAGGCCCGTATCATTCTGATCGGCTGAGCCGTGTTCACCCCCGCAGGCGTCCACTTCGCGGTAGACGCCGCCCAGCCGGCCCACGCGTCCGTGGTGTTGATCGAGTTGGGAATCATCCTGCTGGTGCTCGCCGGCCTGGGACGACTGGCGGCGCGCATAGGCCTTCCCTCGGTGCCGTTGTACCTGCTGGCTGGCCTCGTCATGGGCAAGGGAAGCTTCTTCAAGGTCGATGCTGGCGAGGAGTTCCTGGCGATCGGCGCGCAGATCGGCGTCGTCCTCTTGCTGCTGCTGCTGGGTCTGGAGTACTCGCCAGCCGACCTCAAGCACGGGCTCAAGACCACCTGGCTGGCCGGGATTCTCGACGGCTTGGCGAACACCATCCCCGGCATCGCCTTCGGACTCATCCTCGGCTGGTCTCCCGTGGCCTCGCTACTGCTCGGCGGCGTGACGTACATGTCGTCATCGGGAATCATTGCCCGCTTGCTCGACGACTTCGACAGGTATGCCAACCGCGAGACCCCCGTGATCCTGAGCCTGCTGGTCATGGAGGACATCGTGATGGCGGTGTTCTTGCCGATCGTCGCGGTGCTCCTGGTCGGTTCCAGCCTCGCTCAAGGAGCCATCGCCGTGGGGATCGCCCTCGGTCTGGTGGCCATCGCGTTCATTGTGTCCTTTCGCTTCTCCTCTCACGTGTCACGTGCGGTGCATTCGCGGTCGCGCGAACTGCTGTTGCTGTCCGTGCTCGGCCTCAGCTTCCTGGTCGCCGGGGTGGCCGAGGCCGCGCAGGTCTCCGCCGCGGTGGGCGCGTTCCTCTTGGGTCTGACGCTCTCTGGACAGGTCGCCGACGAGGTCCGCACCCTCCTCCCGCCCCTGCGAGACGTGTTCGGCGGGATCTTCTTCGTGTTCTTCGGGCTGACGATCGATCCCCGCGACCTGCTCCCGGTGCTCGTGCCTGCGTTGATCCTTGCGGTGATCACGGCGTTCACCAAGATCGCGACCGGATCGTGGGCGGCGGCACGGGCTGGCATCGGCCCCAGGGGCCGATGGCGTACGGGACTTTCGCTCATTCCCCGCGGTGAGTTCTCGATCGTTATCGCGGGCCTGGGGGTTGCCGCTGGCGCCGAGAGTCAGTTGGGCCCGCTCGCTGCGGCCTACGTGCTGATCCTCGCTGTGGTGGGCTCCGTGCTCATGCGGATGGCGGACCGCATCCCAGTACCGGGCATCATCAAACCCCGGACGCAACCACCGCGGCCGTAGTCAACCCTCGCGGTATGCGAGAATTGCTGGTCGCCCGGCGCGGCCCGCACTCGCGTGGCCCCGGGATGATGCGCCGGTCACATCGCGCGGGTGGTGTGACACAAGCGCCCTTGGGCGCTCTTGAAGTCAGTTTCGGAGACGTGTGATGTTTGCGCGCTATCGCGAGATCCTGGCACTGCCAGGCGCGTCAGCCTTTTTCTGGTGGGGTCTCGTCGCCCGCATGCAGATGGGCATGACCGGACTTGCGACGTTCCTGCTTGTCCAAATTGAGTACGGGTCGTACGCCCGCGCGGGGGCCGTGCTGGCCGCCGTCTCCGTCGGCAATGCGTTCCTGGCGCCGCAGGTCAGTCGCCTGATCGATGAGTTTGGGCAGTCGCGAGTGCTCAGGGTGGGCTTCGCGCTGTCCGTCTCGGCCCGCATCGGCCTGGTGGTCGCGGCCGTGACGCACGCACCGCTGTGGGTGCTCCTGACGGTGGCGCCGCTGGTCGCGCTGAGCGGCAGCCAATCCACGCTGACTCGCGCCCGCTGGACACACATCGTGCCTGACAAGCACAGCCTCAACACGGCGTTCTCTCTCGAAAGCTCCCTTGAGGAGGTGCTGTTCATCGCCGGCCCGGCGCTGGCCACCGTCCTCGCCACGACCGTCGTGTCGTGGCTGCCCAGCATGATCGCCGCCGTCACGATGCTCGTGGGCGGCTACGTGTTCCTGTCGCTGCGCGCCACCGAGCCACCCGCCCGTCGCGCCGACGCGGGAACGGTCCCGCTGACCATGGCGCCCGTGGTCGACGGCGCTCTTCCGCGCGTCGGCCTCATCCCGGAGAGTGCGCGCGCCCGCATCCGCCCGCGCCGGTACCGCAACCCGTTGCGCGGCCACCTGCTGGTGACCACCCCCGCGCTCATCATCACCACGGTGGTCTTTGCCACCCAGGGCGCGCTGTTCGCGTCCGTCGACGCGTCCACGGTGGCTCTTGCCGAACAGATGGGCCACAAGTCATGGTCCGGTCCGGTGCTTGCAGTCTTCGCATTGGGGTCGCTCATCGGCGGCCTCACCTACGGTGCGCGCATGTGGGCGGGATCGCTCGCGTCCAGGCTGCTGTGGGGCGTGACGGGAAGCGGCGTCGGGGCAGTGACGTTCGCGTTTGCCCCCAACCTGCTCGTGCTGGGCATCCTCATGTTCATGACGGGGTTGGTGATCGCGCCCACCATGGCGGTGGGAGACGGCATGGTGCACGCGTTGATTCCCCGCTCTCGCCTCACCGAGGGCATGGCGTGGACTCGCGTCGGCCTCGACCTCGGGGTCGCGTCGGGCGCGTGGCTGGCGGGCGTACTCCTGGAGCGTGGCGGGCCGTCGCACGGCTTCGCCGTGACCGCAGCGGCCGGTGTCGCCGGCATCGTCATCATGGCGTCGTCGTGGAAGTACTTGCGCCGCAAGCGCTCCTATGAGGAGACGGTGGTACGCGAGCCCGCCGTGGCTACTGGTGCGCAGCACGTTCCCGCTGGGATGATGACCTCATGACTCGATCCTTCACGGTGCGGCCCGTCCGCGCGGACGACGCCAGCGCCGTCGCGGCGATCTACAACGTCTACGTGCTCGACACTGTGGCCACGTTTGAGGTGGTCCCCATCGACGCACAGGAAATGGGCCGACGCATCGCCAAGGTGTTGGCCTTGGGGCTCCCGTGGGTGGTTGCCGAGGATGACGCCCTCGCCGCCGACGGAGGCGCCGACTCCGCGGTGCTCGGATTCGCCTATGCGGCGCCGTTTCGGGACCGTGCGGCATATGACCACACCCTCGAGACGACGGTCTACGTTCACTCCGGCGCACGGGGACGAGGCCTGGGCACGGCACTGTACGCGGCGCTCTTCGCGGCGCTCTTCGCGGCGCTCTTCGCGGCGCTCGAGGACCTCACTCCCGAACAGAGCCCGCACGCCCCCATCCACGCTCTGCTGGCCGTGCTGGCCCTGCCGAACAAGGCCTCAGTCGCTCTCCACGAGCGGTTTGGCATGAGCAAGGTCGCCCACCTTCCCGCCGTGGGCCACAAGTTCGGTCGATGGGTCGACGTCGGCTACTGGCAGTTCACGTACGACGCGTGAGAGCCTGTCCACGCCACGCCACACGCAAGGAGATCTAGTATGAGCGCCGGCTCGATGAGACACCGGACTACCGAGGGCTTCGCCTGGCCGAAGCTCGTCGCCGTCACCGCCATCGTTGGACTGCTCGCCGCCATCGCCATCCCGCTGTACCTCGACCAGGTGAAGAGGGGTCACGACGCCGAAGCAAAGTCGGACCTCAGCGCCGTCGCGGTCGGCATCGGCGCCGCGGTTGCTGAAGACCAGACCGAGGCCCCCCTGCTGGTGGTCTCCGGCGACTCCGTCACGCTCGACGGCCAGACCATCGCGACTCTGTCACCGGGTGTGGTGCTGGGGGAATTGCAGTGGGTCGGCGCGGACGACTGGTGCATCGACGCCAAGGATCCTGATGGGAAGCACGCCGAGAGTCCCGGCTACAAGTACGAGGGACCCGATGGGGACACGAAGACCGGCCAGTGCTCGTGACCGTGGCGGTGTGTGGCTCATCGCGGCGCAGCGGCAAGTTCCTCGGCTGGAATCCACACCACCGTCCAGGCCCCGAGATCCGGCAATGCGAAGCACACCCCAGACTGGCCAGCGCTCAGCGAAGAGTCCTGGCTTCCCTGTTGTTCGCCTATCTCGGCCAGGAGTTCGAGGGTGGGCGATTCTGGCGACGCTGCGAGTACGCGCGCGCCTGGTGCCACGAACGAAAGTGACAGCGTTGCCGCGTCGACGCTTCGAGTCGGTTGCTTGACAGCATCCCACGCAACCTCAGTCTGGGCAACGAGATTGATCACGTGAACGACGATGCCACGAGGTACCCTGACGACTCGGAGCCACAGCGAGCCTGGTTGGGCCTTCGTCGACACGCCCACACCGCCCGCGTCGAGCACTACGTCCTCGTTGATACCGCCGGCGAAGAACTCCGTGACGTCCGCCCGGTCGGCGCCGTAGAGGAGGTCGCCGTAGCGCACCGCGAAGTCGTACCACTGGGCGAAAACGTCGATCGCGTCGTCTGAGAGAACGTGATTTGTCGGGTAGTACGGGTCCACCAAAGCGCTACCGGCCTCGCCCACCAGGAGGTGTGACGCGCCGTGCGAGAACGCGGTCGCCATCACCAGGGTCGCCGCTTCGGTGGCTCCGAGCTCGGCGCCCGTCACGTAGCAGCTGAGGTAGGCAGACAGGATGGGTGGGTGATCCTTCCTCACCATCCAGGCGCTGGTCGCGAGCGCCCCGAGGTCTCCCAACGTCGAATGAGGCTCCCACACCTCGATGTACGTGGCGTCTTGCTCGAGCGGCGCCGTCGTCTGGGTGGGAAAGTCGTTCACGTTGTTGAACATGAACGGCACATCGGGTAGCCGCTTGCGGACGGCCGAGATCACTCTGGCGAATGAGGAGGCCAGGTCGATCCGTTCTCCATCCCCCCGTCGGGCAAACTTCGGCCAGCCGTACTGGTCAAGATGGAACCCCGCGATCTCGCTGTCGGCGACGACCCGTTCCAACTCGTCGAGATAGTGTGCGAGCCAACGCTCGTGCGCGGGATCGAGCAACACGAGGAAGTCCTCGCCGAGCCGATACGGAGAGCCGTCGGACTTCAGCAAGAGCGCGTCCGCCCACTCGTCGGCCTCCCCGTGGCCGACGGCGTAGACGGCCGAGTAGCCGAGCGGCGTCACGCCAGAGGTGGTCAAGGCGGCGCACATCTTGTTAACCAAGTTCATATCCCTCGGCTGCCCGAGCGGATCCACGTAATGGCGGGCCGGCGGCATCAGCGTTGAGTGACGGTAGGCCCAGTCGTAGAGTTGCGCGGCGTTGAGGTGAAGGCGGCGGAAGAGGCGGGTGACCGCGATCTCGTCCACGTCGCCCGCGAGGCGCACGACAAACCCGTAGCGCGGTCGATCCCAGCGGCTCGCCAGCACATCGATGGCGGTCGAGTCTCGCCCGAACGTCACACCGTAGCCGCCGATCTCAAAGGGTCCGAGATCCACGCTGAGCGCGCCAGGCTCGATCGTCTTCCTGGCAACGCACGTGTCGAGATGGAGGACTTGTAGCACTCCACCCGTTGCAGGCTCATCGAATTCGATGATCACGGATTCGTCCGGGCCGTAGGTCGCCTTGTCAGGAATCACGCGTGCACCTCGCTCTCCATCAGAAGATACTTGGCGTGCGACCACAGCAGCGGATTTGCGGCGGCCCCCCACCTCGCCACCCACGGCGCCACCGAGGCGGGATCTTGCGGTTCGTCGGTGATCTGTTCCGCCATCCCACCATCCTGGCCTGCGTGGCTCTCCACCCAAGCGCGGGCGGCTCGGTAGCCTTCGTCGTCTCCCGCGATCCGTAGATGCCAGCCGAGCCAGGCGGTGAGGAGCATCCAGGGACTTCCCCCAAAGTAGGTGTCTCCGACATAGCGCCGGACGCCGCCTGTCGGCGACACAAGTTCGGTCCGAATCCGCTTCACGGTGGCGCGCATGATGGGATCCTCGACATCCACGAGTTCAAACGGCGTCGCCAGCGACAAGAGGCTCGCGTCGACCCGTTGGTCGTCGGGTCCCTTCACAAATGACCCGTCCACGACACATTCCCTGTGCACAAACGCCGTGATCGTGGCTGCCTCCTCCAAGAATTCCCCTCGGTCGAGGATGCGCCCAGCAGCGTGCAGGCCCGCGGCAATCGCCGCCAGAGTCGACGTGTGAAGCTGGTCCCCGAACTCCTCCCAGTAGTCGTAGCACGGCATTCTCCACGACGCCGCAAGATACGAAGCGGCCAGTTCGACGGCCTCGCTGGTCGCGTCGTCCGCGCTGGCGCCACCCATATGGCGTTCAAGTGCGAAGAGCCACGTGCCATAGCCATCAAGCTGGAAATTGGGCCATGCGTCGTCCGGGTCAACGCCCTCACGTTCTCCGTCGAGGGTGTACCGGGTCGGCAGCATCATTCCGGGCGCAACCTTCTCGCCGCGATCGAGCGAGGCAACCACGCGGGAAATCTGCTCCCGCTCGCCCAGAACCACGTCAGTCGCCCATCTGTGGAATCGTGCGGCGGACTCCCGTTCGCCAACGGCGTCCATGGCGAGGGCGCAGTACGCACCGTCCCGGAGCCACGCAAAGCCGTACTGCGAGAAATTCGGGCTGGCGACGTACGCCCCCGAGGCGGCTTGCCCTTCCGAGATGACTCGGATGGATGCATCGGCCAGAACGGTCGAAGGGGCTGACATCAGTGCTTCAGAGCTCCTGTAGTGAGGCCAGCGACAAAGTTGCGCTGGAAAACGATGTAGACGATCAGGACGGGCACAATCGCAATCAGCGAGGCGGCGAACACGAGGCCCCAGGACGTCGAGTGCTGGCCCTGGAACAGCGCGATCGCAATCGGCAACGTGCGATTGTCGACGTCATTGAGCACGGTGAGAGCCCAGGCAAACTCGTCCCACGTCCCCAGGAAGGAAAAGATGATGACGGTGCCGACCGCCGGCTTGGAAAGGGGCATGATCAAGTCCCAGAATCGGCGCCATGGTCCGGCGCCGTCGATCATCATCGCCTCGTCGAGTTCGCGGGGAATCTGCTGGAAGAATCCCGACAGCAGGAACGTGTTGAAGGCCAGGGCCGTGCCGACATAGAACGGAACGAGGCCCGGCAGAGAATTCAACAGGTGGAGATCCCTGGCGAGCAGGAATTGGGGGATGATCAGCATCATCGTCGGAATGGTCAGCCCGACAATGATCAGGGTGAAGAACGTTCTCTTTCCAGGGAACTCGAGCCTCGCAAAGGCGTACGCCATCATCGAGGACAGCAACACGATCAGCGCCGTGCTCACGATGGCTACCCCGGCGGAGTTGAGAAAGTACCGTCCGAAGTTCTCGGTGCCGAGCACCTGGATGTAGTTCTCCAGCGTCGGGTCACTCGGCCACAAACTGGTGGGGTCGCCCAACGCAAGGGAGCGCGACTTGAATGAGGTGGACACCATGAACAGGAACGGGTACACCATGACGAACGCCGCGAGGCCAAGGATCAGGTAACGGAGTCCGTACAGAACGGTCTTGCGCCATGCACGTGTCATGTCAGTCCGCCATCTTTCGCCGGGACCACGAGTACTGCAGCGCGGATGCCGCGAGCACCACCATGGTCAGCGTGAAGGAGATCGCGCTCCCGTATCCGAAGTCCAAGAATTTGAATGCCTGTTGGTACATGTACGTCAGGGGGACTTGGGTGGCGTTGCCGGGCCCGCCCCCGGTCATCAGCAATACCGAGATGAAGACGTTGAATCCGCCAATGAAGAGCAGGATGAACACGACGGACAAGGCAGACCGAATGGCTGGCATCGAGACATGCCGGAAGCGTTGGACGGCGTTCGCGCCGTCGAGCTGGGCGGCCTCTTTGAGGGCTTCCGGCACCGCCGTGAGCGCCGCAAGGAAGATCAGCATCGACCATCCGATGCCCTTCCAGACGCCCAGGACTGCGATCGCGAAGAGGCCCGACCAGCGCTCTTGGAACCAGCTCACGTTCTCCGGGGCAAGTCCAAGCAGGTCGACGACAACATGGTTCGCCAGACCGTCCCCGGAAGCGAAGATGTATTGGAACAGCAGTGACACGACCACCCAGCTGGTCACCACCGGAAGGTAGAAAAGCACTCGGAACCCCACCCTGCCGGGCAGCTTTGCATCCAGCAGCACGGCCAGACCAAGTCCAACCACCATTTGGAGCGGCACGGTGAATGCGGTGTAGGCCGCGGAGTTGACAAGGGAGTCAACAAAGACGGGATCACCGAAGGCTCGAATGTAGTTGTCGAGACCGACCCAAGGGCTGGGTTGATCCGGCGCGATGTTCCAATCCCGGAAGCTCAAGAGGAGCGTCTGGATCGCGGGGTAGAGCATGACGAGCGCGTAGATCGCAAAACCTGGGAGGACGAATGTGTACGCAGCGAAGGTGCTGCGCCGTCTCCCGGCAGCCGCGACGTGATGTCGCGACCGCCGGGACCCCGAGCCCGCGGAACGGGGGGGTGCCGCAAGGCTGTGGGGTGTCGACATGGCAGTTGTTACTTCCTCGCTAGTTGAACTCAGCCAGCAGGGCGTCCGCCTGCGAGGCCGCCTCGTCGAGCGCTTCTTGGACCGTCTTGTCGCCACGGATCGCCGCTCGAATCTCGTCCTGCATGATCGAATCGATCTGCGACCACGCCGGCGTCGGTGGGCGAGGCTTGGCGGTCTGGAGCTGCTCGACGAACTGTGCGTAGTACGCGTTGATGGAGGTGAGCTGCGGACCGAGGTCGGACAGCACCGGCATCTGGCCGACTTCAGCCATGGCGAGCTGCGACTCCTCGGACAGGAGGTAGCGCATGAACTCCATCGCCGCATCCTTGTTGGTCGAGGACTGCGTCATGACGATGTCCTCGCCGCCGACGACCGACACGCTGCCCCCGGGGCCCGCGGGCACCTGAGACGCCGACACCGTGAAGTCCGGGTATTGCCCCGCGAAGATCGGATACATCCACGGACCATCGAGAATCGTGGCGTACTTGTCGGTTGCCAGACCATCACTGGTCTGCAGGCCACCGGAGTCACCGAGGATGATGTCGGGCAGGTAGCCGGCGTTGTACATGTCCACGAGGTTCTGGATGCCCTGGACCGACTCAGCGCTGTTCAAGTAACCCGTCGCAATGGTCACGTCGGGGTCGGTGATGTCACCGCCTGCGCTCCAGATCCACGGCAACATGTTCCAACCACCCGCGCCGTTGTCGGCAAACGCGAAGGCGCCAGCCTCCTTGAGCGCTGGTCCGGCGGCCATCAGTTCGTCCACGGTCGTGGGAATCGCGATGCCTGCCTGCTCAAAGAAGGAGGCGTCGTAGAGCAACACTCTCGTGTTCGTGTCGAGTGGGAGACCGTAGTACGTTCCCTTCCACAGGTTGGTCGCCAGCGTTCCCGGGTACACCTGGTCGGCGTAGGTCTGGAAGTCCGGCATCGACGTGCTGAGCGCGTCGAGCACGCCAAGGTTTGCCAGTTCCGGCACCCAGCCGATGTCCGCGCGGACGAGGTCCGGCAGCTGCTCCCCGGCGGCGGCCGTGATCAACTTCTGGTGAAGTTCATCGTAGGGAATGGGGACGTCCTCGACCGTCACCCCTGGATGGAGCCTCTCGAATGCCGGGATGATGGTGCCCTCGAGGGTGGCGACCTCGGGTGAGTCGGCACTGTAGGCGTGCCAGTACGTGACGGTGCCCGTCAGCTCACTTGCTCCATCGCTTCCGGTCACTTGCGTGGCTTCCGGTGACGACGAACTGCACGCGGCGAGCGTGAGCGAGGCGAGTGCGGCGGTCACCGCTAACCCCGATTTCGAATACTTCATGGTGAAGGCCTTTCTATGAACCCCATTGTTCGACGCGCCCAACGCACGCCTGTCCTGCTGTGATTAGTTCTACCGCGAAACTATTGGACTGTCAAGGAGGTGTTCAGGAAGGGTTTCATCCGTTACCATATTGATGCGCGGAACTAATTAGACGTGATGTGAGGAGAATCGGCATGCGGCTCGCAACTCCATCATGGACTTCACATCGCGGCACCGCCTTGGACGTTGCGCTCGAGGTGCTGATCAACGGACCCGTCTCCCGCGCCCAGATAGCCCGCACACTTGACCTGTCGGCGGGATCGCTGACCCGTCTCGCACAGCCGCTCATCGAGTCGGGGTTGCTAGTCGAGGTCGGTGAACAATCGAGCGGTCACGTGGGCAGGCCCTCTCGGTTGCTCGACGTCGTCGCGGACTCGCGTCACTTCATCGGCATCAAGCTCACGGGAGACAGCGCTCTAGGCGTGGTCACAAATTTGCGCGCGCAGGTGGTGACGCAAGCGAGCACGCCGCTCGAGTCGCGGGAACCCTCCGCCGTCATCGCCGCGCTGGGCCACCTCGTGGGCGAATTGCGGGAGAGCGTGCAGGAGGTGACGGCGGTCGGCCTCGGTATCGGCGGCCTCGTCGCGCCCGACGGCACCGTGTTGGCGGCCCCCTTCCTCGAGTGGGTCAACATTGACCTCGGATCTCGTCTGGAGAGGGCGACCGGTCTCCCCGTTGTCGTCGCCAACGACTTGGTGGCCTTCACCGAATACGAGAGATGGTTCGGCGGCGGTCGAAACCTGGAGCGCTTCGCGGTCGTGACCCTCGGCGCGGGCATTGGCTACGGGCTCGTCGCAGGGGGGCTCGTCGTACAGAGCGACGATGCAGGCCTGGGCCTCATCGGCCATTGGCCAATCGACCCCTACGGACCACTCTGCGAGGCGGGACACCGCGGCTGCGCGAGAACCATCCTCACCCAAACGGCCATCAGCGGAGCGGTCTCCGAGGCGCTCCACCGCACGGTGTCCTACGACGAAGCCCTCGACCTCGCCGCCGTGGGCGACGTGGCAGCGCGCACGGTCGTGGACAACGCAGCACGAGGGCTTGGCCACCTGATCGCGGCAATCGCGAATCTCACGATGCCTCAGTTGGTCATCCTGGGCGGCGAGGGAGTGCGGCTCGTCTCCGTCGCAGAACCGGCCATCCGACAAGGCCTCCGCGAGCGACGCGATCCGCGAACCGCAGACGTCGCGCTTCTCACGACGTCCGGCGACGACGCCGAGTGGTGTCGGGGTGCGGCCGTGCTTGCGCTGCAGGCCCACGTACTCGGCGCCGATACGTCAACGGCCGACAGTGCGCACGAGAAGTCGGCCCGACGATCTGGGGCCGTCAGCGCAGCTCTCGACTCCTAGCGCACAGCCTTCGTGGCCGCGATCAGGTTCTCGAGGCTGGCCGTGGTCTCGGCGTAGCCGCGCGTCTTGAGGCCACAGTCGGGGTTGACCCACAGCTGCGTTCCGGGGATCGAGTCCTTGGCGAGCGTGAGCAGCTCCGTGATCTCCTCGGTCGAGGGAACGCGGGGGCTGTGGATGTCCCACACGCCGGGGCCGATGCCGCGGGCGTAGCCATGCGCCTTGATCGCGGGCAGCACCTCCATGCGCGAACGGGCCGCCTCGATCGAGGTGACGTCCGCGTCGAGGCCGTCGATCGCGTCGATGATCTCGCCGAACTCGGAGTAGCACAGGTGCGTGTGCACCTGAGTGTCGTCCTTGGCGCCGGAGGTGGCCAGCTTGAAGGAGTTCACCGACCAATCGAGGTATGCGGCCTTGTCGGCATTGCGCAGGGGAAGCAGCTCGCGCAGGGCGGGCTCGTCCACCTGGATGATCCCGATGCCGGCCGCCTCCAGGTCCGCGATCTCCTGGCGGAGCGCGAGCGCGACCTGGTTCGCGGTCACGCCGAGCGGCTGATCGTCACGCACGAACGACCACGCCAGGATCGTCACCGGGCCGGTGAGCATGCCCTTGACCGGCTTGTCCGAGAGCGACTGCGCGTACTGCGCCCAGCGCACGGTCATGGGCTTGGGGCGAGCGACGTCGCCCCACAGGATCGACGGGCGCGTGCAGCGCGAGCCATACGACTGCACCCAGCCGTTGACGGTGACGTCGAAGCCGTCGAGCAGCTCGGCAAAGTACTGCACCATGTCGTTGCGCTCGGCCTCGCCGTGGACCAGGACGTCGAGTCCCAGGTCCTCCTGCATCTTCACGACGCTGGCGATCTCGGCCTTCATGGCGGCCTCGTAGTCGGCGTCGCTCAGCGTGCCCTTGGCCCACGCGGCGCGCGCCTTGCGGATCTCAGGGGTCTGGGGGAACGAGCCGATGGTGGTGGTCGCCAGCTCGGGAAGAGCGAACCTGTTCTCCTGCGCTGCCGCGCGGATCGAGTAGTCGGTGCGCAGGAAGTCGCCCTCCTTGACCGCAGCCAAGGCGTCACTCACGTCGGCGCGGTTGGTGCCCGGGTGGACCTTGCGGGAGGCGAGGGCTGCGCGGGCCGCGGCCAAGGCGTCGGCCGCTGCGGCCTCACCCTCGGTGAGCGCGGTGGCGAGGGCGGCAATCTCGGCCACCTTCTCGTCGGCGAAAGCCAACCAGCTGAGCAGTTCCGCACCCAGGTGCTCCTCGCCCTTGAGGGTGTGAGGAAGGTGGAACAGCGAGGTTGACGTCGACACGGCGACCGTGGCGCCAAGCGCCTCGACGGCCTTGAGCGTCGCCAGCGCGGCGTCCAGGTCGGTGCGCCAGATATTGTGGCCGTCGACCACTCCGGCGGCGATGACCTTGCCGTTCAGGTGGACACCGACGGGAAGGTTGCCGCGCACCAGGTCGATGCCGATCGCCTCAACCGGGGTCGCGGCGAGCACCGGCAGGGCGTCGTCGAGCGAGCCCATGGGAGCGGCCACCAAGATCTGCGGCCGGGCGGTCTGCTCGCCCAGCGAGGCATAGACGCGTTCCGCGTTGGCGAGCACCTCGGCGCGGTCTGCGTGGGTGTCGGCCACCAGGATGGGCTCGTCGATCTGGACCCACTCCACTCCGGCGGCCTTGAATGCGGCCAGCAGCTCGGCGTACACGGGAAGCAGGTCATCCAGGCGGCTGATCGGGTCAAAGTCGCCGTTGGCGTCGTCGGAGGCCTTCGCAAGATAGAGGAACGTGAGCGGGCCGGTGATGACGGGGCGGGTCACGAACCCCGCGTTCTTGCCCTCGACGAACTCGTCGACCCAGCGCGTGCTGGACAGCGCGAACACCGTCTCCGGGCCGATCTCCGGAACCAGGTAGTGGTAGTTGGAGTCGAACCACTTGGTCATCTCGAGCGGGGCCTTGTCGCCCTCGCCGCGCGCGATCGTGGAGTACGCGGCCAGGCCGACCGTGCCGTCGTCGCCGCGCAGGTCCGCGAAGCGCGTGGGGATGGCGCCGAACGTGGCGGCCGCGTCGAGCATGTGGTCGTAGAAGGAGAAGTTTGAGGGGATGGCGCTCGTGTCGGCGCCCAAGCCCAAACCGGCCAGTCGCTCGCGAGTGACGGCGCGCAATGCGGCGGCCGTCGCCTCAAGGTCGGCCTCGGTGGAGGCGCCCTTCCAGAAGGACTCAAGCGCCTTCTTCAGCTCGCGATTCGCGCCGATGCGCGGGTAGCCAAGGATGGTGCCGGTGGGAAAGGGAGCGGGGGTGACGTCAGACATGTTTCCTCAAATGAGTGCATGCGCGGCGGGCTCGCCATTGCGCTTGGTCGACGCTCATATCTGCGCCGAGACAGCGCCGCACAGTCTAGCCCGAGAGGCCCGCACGGGCCAATGCGGCTCCTAGATGAATGATTCCAAGGGGTGTTACGGGTGTTGCTGCTGAGGTTTGGGTGCTCGGGTGCCCAGAATCGGCGTTGATACCCAAACGCCGAACCTTGGAGAACGAACGTGGACGCCGATCTGGACA
>Ga0209024_1001681_pt1 | contig 16490 bp, 20 predicted proteins | sample AutmiccommunBRH5_FD_187380 | JGI IMG/M metagenome (GOLD analysis project Ga0209024, IMG submission 187380) | Deep subsurface microbial communities from Mt. Terri, Switzerland - Autotrophic microbial communities BRH/5 (SPAdes) (version 2) | ecosystem: Environmental > Aquatic > Deep subsurface >...
GTCCATCGTCTGGACGAGGCGGCCGATGCGCCGTGAGACCTCGTGGAGTGCTTTCACGAGGTACCTGCGTCGGTCTCCGTGCTGGGCGACGACGTACTGCGGCATGCAGTGATGGTGACATAGCCGAGGCATCCGCGCCTACCATCGACGTGCTCCGAACCAGTGCAATTCCACCACTACGGTTCGCGGCGCGTCGAGCGATGACGACCGATTGAGGGTGACTGTGGCGCTGCTGGGCTCGCTCGACCACCTCGTGCTCCGCGCAGCCGACGCCGACGCCCTCGTCGAGGCCTACCGGGACGCCCTCGACGCCGTCGTGTTCGAGCGGGAGGCGTCCGGCAGTCCGGAGGGCGTCCGGATGCACCTCGCGAACATCGATGTGCTCGTGACCGCCGGCGAGCCATCCTCGGAGGTCGTGGCCGCCTTCCGCATCCAGGACGCCGAAGCGTTCCGCAACCACCTCGCGACGACCGCCTTCGAGGTGGAGCGGGTGGAGGACGTCCCCGGAGGCGTCGTCCTGACGTTCCGCGACCCTTCGGGGAACCGGCTGCAGGCGGTGCGCTGGGGCGGGCGCGTCGAAGACCTCGTCCCCGACCGCTGATGGAGCGCACCGCCTCGTTCTCGCGCGACCGTCGCTACCGGTACGCCCTCGGACGGCGTTGGGGAGAGGGCCCGACGCTGACGTGGGTGATGCTCAACCCCTCGATGGCTGACCACCGTCGCGACGACCCGACGATCCGGCGCTGCATTGGGTTCTCGCAGGCGTGGGGCTTCGGAGCCCTGCGCGTCCTGAACCTCTTCGAGCTCTGCTCCCCCGAGCCCCGCGCGCTCCTCGACGCTGACGACCTGCTCGGCCCGCGCGGCGAGCGAACACTCCGCGAGGCGCTCGGAACATCCGAGGGCGACCGCCGCGTCATCGCGGCGTGGGGCAACGTGCACCCTCGGCTGGCGGCTCGTGCCGAACGTGTGCGTGCGCTGCTGCCGGCCGGGACGTGGTGCCTCGGCGTCACGGGACGAGGTGAGCCGCGCCATCCGCTGTACGTCCGAGGCGACGCGCAGCCTTCGGAATTGGCGGCTACGTTGAGCGTATTCCGGGCCGCGCCGACGATGGCGGCGTGAGCGCCGCATCCCTCCCCTACACCGTCCTCCTGCTGTTGGCCGAACTGGCTGTCGGCTCCTTGATCATGGTGGTCGTCTTCGACCGCCGAGGGCAGGTGACGCTGGGCTACGTGAAGGCGAGCGCGCTGACCCTCGTACCCCTCGCCGTCTTTGCCATGTGGACGTTCCTCGCCACGAGCCCGGGCGCGGACATCGAGGGCTACCGATTCGATGACAAGTGGTATCGCCCGTTCGGAGTGGCGTTCGCGCTGTTCCTCGCGGGGAGCCTCGGCCACCTCGCATTCGCGATGATGGGCGAGCGCCAGCGGGCGATCCAGGTCGGGATCGCGGGCAGCGTCGCCGGCGTGGTCGCGATCATGCTCCTCGGGCTGTTCATCGCGCCGCCGGTCTGGACGCCACTACTCGCGGTGCTCAGCGTCCTCGCGTCCACCGCCGTCCTCGGCGGTGCGTTAATGGCGATGATGTGGGGGCACTGGTACCTGACCTCCGGCCGGCTGCCGAAAGAGCCGATGGAGCAGATGTCGTTGGTCGTCCTCGGCGCGCTCGCGCTGCAGACCGTGCTCGTGCTCATCGGGACGTTCGCGCCGGCGCAGGAGGTGCCTCTGTCGGACGGGCTCGGCGTGAGTCTCGGGGCGAATCCGGCGTTCTGGCTACGCGTCGGCGTTGGCCTCCTGTTCCCGATCGCGGTGACGTGGCTTGCGTTCCGGGCAGCGCAGATCCGCGGCATGATGTCGGCCACGGGCCTGCTCTACATCGCCCTCGGCGCGGTCCTCGCGGGCGAGGTGCTCGCCCGGGGCCTGCTCTTCAGTACGGGCCACGCGGTCTAGGGGGCCGCTCAGGGCACGTTTCTGACGACTCTGGGCCGCGCCTCTCGCTCGCGAGATTGGTCAGATTGACGCGCGCCAGTTCCGGTATGATCGCGCCGCACGTCGAGACGGTTCTCCCCCCATCGCTCCCCCCAACGCGAGGCCCAGTGACTGATCCTGCGCCCAGGCGCGAGCCACCACGAGTACCGGAAATCCGGCGGCACCTCCGCGACGTAACGTCTAAGGACGGTACTTCGTCGCGTGCTCGACCTCGGACGGTTGGTCCGGAGCGCGCCGCCGAGGATGCCGCCCTGATGGAGGCCCTGGGCCGTGGTGAGATCCACGCGCTGGAGCAGCTGTACGACCGCTACTCCACGCTGGTCTTCTCGGTCAGCCTCCGGGTCCTGCACGACGCTCAGCTCGCTGAGGACGTGGTGCAGGAGGTCTTCCTCCGCCTGTGGCGGCAGCCGGCCTCGTTCGACCCGGTGCGAGGGCGGTTCATCTCGTGGTTGATGTCGGTGACCCGGAACCGCGCGCTGGACGAACTCCGCCGCGTCTCCCGGCGAAGCCGGTCAGAAGACCAGGAAGAGGACGAGTCCAGCCCGCTGGATTCGCTCGCGACCACGGACCGGATGGACGATCCGGCACTGGGCGCGGAGCTGCGAGAGCAGCGCGAAGCGGTGCGGATGGCGATGACGCGGCTGCCTCCGGAGCAGCGCCGAGCGATTGAGCTGGCGTACTTCTCCGGGCTGACGCAGGCGGAGATCTCGGATGTGACCGGGGATCCGCTGGGTACGGTGAAGACGAGGATCCGGCTCGGCATGCGCAAACTTCGGGAAGCGCTCGACGAGTACGTCGACAATGGTGACAACGACGAGGGCAACGAGGGGGCAGGCGCGCCGTGACACCGGAAGAGCGCGAGGCACTACTGGCCGGTTACGCCCTCGGGTCGCTGAGCGACCCTGACGCGCGTGACGCCGAGCGCCTGATCCGCAACGACGCCAGCGCCGAGCGCGAGTACGAGGCGTACCTCGAACTCGCCGACATGATCGCGATGTCCGTCCCGCTCCGCCGCGCAGACCCAAGCCTGCGCTCCCGAGTCATCGAGGCAGCCCGCCGCACGCCGAGCCCGTGGCGCTCCGGGCCGCACTGGCGGCGCTTCCTGCCCGCGGCCGGCCTCGCCGCGGCGCTCCTGCTCGTGACGGTCTGGGCGGTGTCGCTCCAGAACACCATCACCGGCCTCCGCGAGGAGCAGTCGGCCCTCGCCGCGGTCGTCGAGGCCAGCGCGAAGCGTCTCGACACGCTCGACCAGACCACCGTGAACGCGCAGCAGGCGGAAACGCTGGGTCTGCGCCTCGAGACGGCCATTAAGGATCAGCAGACGCTGCTGGCGGTGCAGGCGGCGGATGACGTCCACATCGTGACGCTCGGCTCGACGCCGGCTTCACACGGTGCACACGGGCAGTACGTCTACAGCCCGGAACAGTCCGCCGGCGTGCTGCTGGTGTACGGCCTGCCGCCGCTGCCAGTGGGCGCTTCGTACAAGGCGTGGCTCGAGGACAAAGACTCTGAACTCGTCATGGCCAACACGTTCCTACCGACCTCGAACGGGGACGCCACCGTGGTGCTCTCGTTCGACCGGGAGCAGACGCCGGTGCGGGTCTTCGTGGTAGCGAGCAACACCGGCGGCTCGGATGGGCCGGTCGTCCTACGCGGGACGATGGCCAACAACTAGGTTCGCCTACACCCGTGATGCGTCCGGCGGTTCGGAGGGGCCCGCCGGACGCGTCACTTCTCCACCTTCGCCTTGGGCGACGCGCTCCTCGCCTGCTGTGTCGCGCTCAATGCCGTCCTCGTACTGCGCATCGTTCGTGGGATCGAGGGCGACAGCGGCGTCCTCCGCGGCCTTCACGGTCGCTTCATCCACCTCGGCATCCAGCGGCATGTCCACCTCCTGCGCGCCCACATGGCTCGCGGCGAACGCAGCGTCCGGGGTCGCGCCTCGGAGGCGGCGGTCGGCGTACCAGAAGAGTTCGCGGACGATGGCCGTCACGGGGACGGCGACGATCATGCCGATGAGCCCCCAGATTGCTCCGAACACGACGAGGAGCATGATCACCATCGCTGGGTGGATGTCGACCGCGTTCCCCTGGATGCGAGGCACCAGGAGATTGTTCTCCAGTTGCTGCACGACGAAGTAAATGAGGATCACCGGGAACAGCAGGTCCGGCGCGGTCGCCAGGACGATGATGACAGCAGGGATCCCACCCAACCACGGCCCGAGGATCGGGATGAGTTCCGTGATGCCCGCCCACAAGCCAAGTCCGACCGAGAACTGCACGTCCAGCAACGTCAACGAGACCCCGACGGCCACGCCGACGATCACGCCGAGGAGCAACTGCGCACGGATATACCGCCCGAGCAGCACATCCGAGATGCGGGCCACATGCGCGACGTCGTCGCGCATGGGCGGCGGGACCGCCCGCATGAAGTTGCGCTCGATGAAGTGGCGGTCGCGGAGGGCGTAGAAAAGCCAGAACGGGATGATGAGGAACCCGGCGATCAAGGCAATGGCGCTCGTGAGCGAGCCTGCCGTTCCTGCGATGAGGCTCCCCACCATCTCGGTAGCCTGGCTGCTCATCTCCTCGGTAGCGCCGTCGATCTCGCCGCGGAGGTCGTCCGGTACGGATGCTCGGAAGCGGTCAGCCCACCCCGTGAGCTGGATCCTCGCCTCCTCCGTAATCGCGGGGAGCTCGTCAAAGAAGTCGGTTGCCTGGTTGATGGCGATCGGCACGACCGCGACGCCGATGCCGCCGAGCGCGCCGAAGAACACCGCGTAGATCAGTAGCACCACGGCGCCACGTCGAAGGACATCGTGGCGGCGTGTGCGGGCCGGCACGATGCTCGCCAGACGGTCGACGACGGGTGAGAGCGCGTACGCGGCGATGGCGCCCACGGCGAACGGCAACAGCGCGAGGCGAGCACTCCACACCACCCAGAAGGTGAAGAGGAGCATGGTTGCCCAGAGCACCACTCGCCAATGCTTCGCTGTCACGGCTTCATTGTGCCTGCTCGTCCTCTTCGTTGACAGCGTTGCGCCCCGTCGGGACGATGGATGGAAGCCAGCCCTCGTCCCACACCCCCGAGTTGTCCCATGAGCCAGGTCAGCCCCGACGCTATCGAGCGCCTTCTCTCGCGTCGCGGGTATCGCCTCACCACGCCGCGTCGGAACCTCCTTGAGGTCATGGCCGGCCTCGGTGACCACTTTGTCGCCGAGTCAGTCGTGGGATCCGCGCCCGAGGTGGGACGGGCCACGGTGTTCCGGACGCTGCGCTTGCTCCAGGATCTCGGTGTCGTCTGCCAGGTCGTCCTCGACGACGGCACGCTCGCCTACCGCCTCGCTCCGGAAGAGCACCACCACCACGTCTTGTGCGTCGAGTGCGGCGCCGCCGAGGACTTCTCGTCGCCCGCGCTCGAGTCCGTCCTCCGTGAGGTCGAGGAGTCCACCGGCTTCACCGTGGAGGCCCACCGGCTGGAACTGTACGGCCGCTGCGCCGCCTGCCGGGCAGGGGCGAATTAGTCTCGAACTCGGCCTGAGCCGACCCAACAGTTGCAATTGACACGGAGTATCGATAAGTTCGCCCCAACGAACCGATACGAAGTGTCAGTAGGAACTCATGCTTGGTCGTCGCCTTCTCATTCCCAGCGCTAGCGCAGCGTCGCTCGTTGCATTGCTCCTGCTCTCGGTGGCCTGTGGCTCCGCGGATGGTGAGTCGGCGGGCGAGGGGGGCAGCGGCCTCCGCGTTGTCACCACCACGCCATTGCTTGCCGAGTTCGCCGCTCGCGTCGCTGGCGACGACGCCGAGGTGAGCGCGCTCATCCCGCGTGGGGTCGACCTCCACAGTTGGCAGCCCTCGACCGCTGTCGCCCGAGACATCGCCGGCGCGGACGTCCTCATCGTGAACGGCTTCAACCTCGAGGAGTCACTGCTGAGGATCGTCGAGCAGAACGCCGCCGAGGGCGCTCCCATCGTGGTCGCTGCTGCGGGCCTCGAACCCCTCGAGGGCGGGCACGACCACGCCGACGAGGATCACGCCGACGAGGATCACGCCGACGAGGATCGCGCCGACGAGGATCACGCCGACGAGGATCACGCCGACGAGGATCACGCCGACGAGGATCACGCCGACGAGGATCACGCTGACGAGGACCACGCCGACGAGGACCACGCCAACGAGGAGCACGCCGAGGGCGACCCGCACCTCTGGCTCTCGGTGCCGAACGCTATCCGCTACGTCGAGAACATCCGGGACGCCCTCGTCGCGGCGGATGCGGAGCGGGCGGCGGGGTACGAGGAACGCGCGGAGGCGTTTATCGCAGAACTGACGGAGCTCGATGCCGAGATCCGGGAGGCGCTCTCGGCGATCCCCGAGGAGCGCCGGACGATCGTCGCGTTCCACGACGCCTACCAGTACCTGGCGCACGAGTACGGGCTCGAGGTCGTCGCCTCGGTCGCGCCGGCGAACCCGAACCAGGAGACGAGCGCCCAGGCAATCGCAGAGATCGTCGAGGAAGTGCAGGCGCTGGGTGTCGCCGCCGTCTACAAGGAGCCGCAGTTCAGCGCGCAGTCCCTCGAACTGATCGCGCAGGAGTCGGGCGCTCGCGTGCTGGTGTTGCGCAGCACGCTCTCCGATGACGTCCCAACCTACGCCGAGATGATGCGCGCGAACGCCGCTTCGCTCGTGGACGGCCTCGGCGGGTGAACGAGCAGGGGGTCCCCCTCGCGCCCCTCGCGTCTGGCGAGTACGCCACTACGCTACGAGTCCCGGAGGCGGTTGGTGCCGGGATAGGAGCGCCGGTGTCCGACTCGCTGCCCGCGCAAGATGCGCCGCCGCACGTCCCGGCCCGCGAGCCACTCGCGCCCGAGCACGAGCATGACGGCTTCGCGCTCGTCGTCCGCGACCTGAGCGCGGGCTATCCCGGCTTCCCACCGGCGATCGAGGGCGTCAACCTCCGCGTGCCCGTCGGTGAACTCGTCGGGCTCATCGGCCCCAACGGCGCGGGCAAGTCGACCCTGTTCAAGGCGATGCTGGGCCTGATCCGCCCGCAGCGCGGCGAGGTGCTCGCCTTCGGCCGCCCCGTCGAGCGCGCTCGGCGCGATATCGCCTACATGCCGCAGGTCGAGGAAGTCGACTGGGACTTCCCGGCCAGCGTCCTCGATGTGGTGCTGATGGGCCGGTATCGCTCGCTGCGTCCGTTCGGCCGCTGGTCTAAGGAGGACCGCGCCGAGGCGATGGGCGCGCTGGAGCGCGTGCAACTTCTCCCGATGGCGAACCGCCAGGTGGGCCAGCTGTCCGGCGGGCAGCGCCGGCGCGTCCTGATGGCGCGCGCGATCGCTCGAGGCGCGCGACTGCTCCTCCTCGACGAGCCGTTCGCCGGCCTCGATGCCGGCGTGCAGCACGACCTCGTCGCGATCCTCGACCGCCTCGCGAGGGAGGGACGCTCGATCCTCATCGCCACGCACGACCTCACCTGTGTCGCGAACTCCTGTGACGAAGCGATCTGCCTCAACCGCCGCGTCATTGCCGCCGGCCCCTCGGCCGAGGTCCTCACCGCCGAGGTACTCACCGAGACGTTCCAGCGTCACCTGCTCACCATCCCGGACGCGGCGACGGCGATCGCGGCGATCACCGGCCAGCCCCAGCAGGCCACGCACCATCATGGCGAGTCGGGGTTGCTCTAGTGGAGGCCGTCGTCGACTGGATCATCGGTCCATACGAGTTCGCCTTCATGCGTCGCGCACTGCTCGTGCTGGTGGTGATCAGCGTCGTGGGCGGCGTCGTCGGCACGTTCGTCGTGCACAAGGGGCTGGCATTCGCCGGTGACGCGCTCGCGCACTCGACGCTTGCGGGGGTCTCGGTGGCGTTCGTGGCGGGGATGAACATCTCCGCGGGCGCCCTCGGCGCAGCTGTCGTCACCGCGCTCGGCATCGGGTGGATGCGGGAGCGCGCCCGCGTCTCCTACGACACGGCGATCGGCATCCTCTTCGTGGCAATGTTCTCGATCGGCATCCTCGTGCTCTCGACCCGCACGAGCTACACGCCTGACCTCTTCTCGTTCGTCTTCGGCGACATCCTCGGCGTGTCGCAGTCGGACATCGTCGGCGCGCTCATCCTCGGCGTGGCGGTGGTGCTGTTCGTGGTGGCGTTCTACCGCGAGTTGCTCTTCGTCGCGTACGACCCGGCGATGGCGCGGACCGTCGGCCTGCCGGCGCGATTCTTCGAGTACGCGCTGGTCACGATGGTGGCCGTGGCGGTGGTCGTGGCGCTGAAGGCCATCGGGATCGTGCTGGTGAACGCGATGCTCATCATCCCGGCGGCGACGGCCACGCTGCTCGTCACGCGGTTGCAGCGCATCATGATCCTCGCGGTTGGGATCGCCCTCGTGTCGTCCGTCGTGGGGCTGCAGTTGTCGTTCCACGCCAGCGTCGCCACCAGTCCCGCGATCGTGCTCACGGGCTGTGCGCTCTTCGTCGGTGCGGTCGGCCTCAGCCGGTGGCGCGGACGCACCCCTCGAGGGGTGGACGCGCCGGAGAGCCCCGTCGAGGCGCTCACCGCCCCGTAGGTCGGGAGAGCCTGACGCCACTAGGATGCGCGCATGGCTGACACACCTCCCAACACCACCGAGACCACGACGAACGGCGCTGAGAAGGACTGGCTCGCGCTCCCCCGCGCGCTGAAGTCGCCGATCTACGACTACCTCGGCTTCGACATCACCGATGGTGGCGAGGGCTGGGCGGAGGTCACACTCACTATCCAGGACGTCCTGCTCAACGCGGACGGCATCCTCCATGGCGGCGTCTGGACGGTGGTCGCCGACACGGCGATGGGCGCGGCGTCGCGCACCCTCATCGAGCCCACCGAGCGCGTCATCACCTCACAGATGGACTTTCGCTGGCTGCGTGCGATCAAGGGCCCCGTGCTGCGCTGCACGGGACGTGTCCTCCGCCGAGGGCGTACCGGTTGGCACTGCAGCGTCGAGTGCCACGACGAGGCGGGAACCCTCGTCGGTGTCGGATCGAGCACGTTCGTGGTCGTCGACCGGGAACGCGCCTGAGGCTCCTCGGCTCCCGGCGACGTCGTCCATCGTTAACGAACCCTGCGTTACGCTGAGGTTGCTTGCGAACGGCGCTCCGAGTGGCGCTGTGCACGGCTCGATGTAGGCGCTCAGGACGGTCGGCAGTCATGTCCGATGAGAAGCCAGCACAGGGATCCTCGAAGGATGGCGCCCCTGCGCGTCCCCAGGTCGACCGCAAAGCGCGCTTCAAGATCCCGCCGCACCGCCCCGACAAGCAGCCGCCCGAGACCCGCGTCGAGAACTGGGGCGAGGTCTACCACCTCTTCGACGAGTCGAGCGCGCGCATCGAGGCGGAGCGGTGCATCCAGTGCCCGGCCGCCCCATGCCAGAAGGCGTGCCCTGTCCACAACGACATCCCCGGCGCGTTCTGGCTCCTCGAGCAGGGCGACTTCAACGGGGCCGCCAACGTCTTCCGCGAGACCAGCGAACTCCCCGAGATGTGCGGCAAGCTTTGCCCACAGGAGCGACTCTGCGAGGGCCACTGCGTCATGGGGAAGAACGCGCTGCCCGTCGCGATCGGGAAGCTCGAGACGTTCACGACCGAGTGGCAGCAGCGCCACGGCGGGCCTCAGCATCCGCCTCCGGCCCCATCCACCGGTCGGTCGGTCGCCATCGTCGGCAGCGGGCCGGCAGGCATCGGCGCGGCGGAACGCCTCGCGCGGCTGGGGCACGCGGTCACGATCTACGAGGCCTGGCCCGAGCCGGGCGGTGTGCTTCGCTACGGCATCCCGAACTTCAAACTGAACAAGCCCTCCGTCGACCGCAAGTTCGAGGAGCTCGCCGCCCTCGGCGTCGAGGTGCGCTGCAGCGTGCGCGTCGGAGACGACCTGTCGTGGGATGACCTCCGAGCGAGCGCAGACGCCGTGTTCGTCGCCATCGGAGCGTCCGAGGGCGCACGCCTCGGTATTCCGGGCGAGGACGCCCAGGGCGTCATCACCGCCACGGAATTCCTCGTGCGCTCCAACCTGCCGTCGGAGGAACTTCCGGAGTCGCTGCGTACGCCGCTGGGCGCGCCGCAGCGCGTCGTGGTCGTGGGTGGTGGGGACACCTCCATGGACTGCGTACGCTCCGCCCGCCGCCTCGGCGCGCCCGAAGTCACGCTGGTCTACCGGCGCACCGAGGAGGAGATGCAGGGCCGGATCGAGGAGCGCACCCACGCCGTCGAGGAGGGCGTGCGGTTCGAGTTCCTCGCGAGCCCCGTCGAGGTCCTGCACGATGACGCGAACCGCGTCACCGGCCTCCGCTGCGTCCGCATGGAGCTGGGCGAGGCGGACGACACCGGCCGTCGCCGACCGCAGCCGGTGGAGGGCTCTGAGTTCAACCTGCCGGCTGACCTCGTGATTACCGCGATCGGCTACAACGTCGACCCGGACTGGGGGCAGACGTCGCCGGGGATGACGCGCGACCGCTGGGACCGGCTGGTCGTCGATCCCGAGACGATGCAGACAAATCTCGCGGGCGTCTTTGCCGGTGGGGATGACGTCAACGGTGCCGATCTCGTGGTCACTGCGCTCGCCGACGCACACAAGGCCGTTGAGGCGATCGACCGGTACCTCAAGACGCTGCTCCAGGAGCCCGATCTCGATGGGCCTCTGGTGGGCGATTCGTCCTTCCTCTAGCGCGCCGATCCGCTTCCAGCCCGGCACGCCACCCTCGATCGTTAGGCTCCTGCAATGCGGCTCGACGCTTTCGCATCGAGAACGGGACGAGTTCGCCCATAACGTGGGTTGAAGTGGGGTAACACCGGACAGAAAGAGGCGACGATATGGCATCACTTGCGCTCGTCCCCGCACGCCAGGGCTGGCTTGCGGTTGCGATTGTGGGGGCGATGTTGCTCCTCGCGGTACCCACTGTGAGGGCACAGGAGACCACCACGGAACTCCCAGCCTCGGTCGAGGCCGCCGTCACGACGGCCGCTGCGACGGAGGCAGGCGTGCCCGAGGGCGACGTGGAGATCCTGCGCGTTGAGGCCGTGACCTGGAACGACGGTTGCCTGGGCGTCCAGGCGTCCGGCGAGGCTTGCACGCAGGCCCTCGTCGATGGCTACGTCGTCTGGGTGCTCGCCGGTGGCACCGTCCACCGCTTCCACACGGACGAATCCTCCGCGGTCCGCCTCGGGCAGACCGGCATCCTGACCTCGGCGGTGGCCACGGCTCCGCTGCCGTCCGGCGCGACGGTACGAGGCGAGGACAGCTCCGTGATCGGTGGCGACATTCCCACCTCGGGCGTGGCGCTCTTCCAGATCACCGGTGACGCGACCGTTGAGCAGATCCGCACGGAGCTACAGGCTCAGGGCTGCGTCTCGGACACCCTCGCGAAGACGGTGTCGGGCCGCTGGTACATCTACGGTTACAACTCGCCTGACTTCGCGAACGCCGGATTCTTCTCGGCGGACGGTTCGACGGCGGGCAGCGTCGCGGCGGAGACAATCCTCCTGACGAACTGCGAGGGCACGGCGCCCAGCCCCACCCCGACGCCTAGCCCGACCCCGACCCCCGGCGCCTTCTCTACGGACGACATCGACGAGTCGAACCGCGAAGGGTCGGCCGCCCTCGCGGACGTCCGTCTGGGCGACCACCAGGGCTACGAGCGCATCGTGTTCGAGTTCGCCGACGAGCTCAGCGCGCCGGTTCAGGTCGCTGACGGCGTCCCGGCCTACACCGTGGGCTACGAGACCGACCCGGTGCAGTGCGGATCCGGCTTCCCCGTCGAAGTCGCGGGTGCCGCAACGCTGGTCATCAACTTCCCGATGACGTTCTCCTACGACCCGGAGACCGGCGACGCGCTGGTGATCGAGCCGAACGTGGACGCGACCGCCGTGGACGACATCCTCGACGTTGAGCAGTCCTGCGCCTTCGAAGGTGTTTCCACCTGGGTCATCGCACTCGACTCCGAGCGGCCGTTCCGCGTGATCGAGGGCGCTGATCCGGCCCGTCTCGTCGTGGACATCGAGACGGACTAGGCAGCGCCACCCCTGGTACGCGAGCGCATGCTCTCCAACGAGGGCCCGGGAGACCTCCCGGGCCCTCGCTTCGTGCTTGCTACACTCGCTACTGGCGAAACATCGCCCTCCAATACAGTCGAAATACCTGCTCATTCGGAAGGAATGCCCGTGGCAATTGATGTCGGTCAGGAAGCGCCGGACTTCACGCTCGTTGATGAGAACAACGAGAAGGTGACGTTGTCGGAACTCAAGGGGACGCCTGTCGTCCTGGTCTTCTACCCCTTCGACTTCTCTCCGCCGTGCACGGCGGAGATGTGCTCGATCCGCGATGACTACTCGAGCTGGATGGCGAAGGGCGCGAAGGTCTTCGGCATCAGTGCTGACAGCCGCTTCGTGCACGCCGCCTTCAAGAAGGCCGAGGGGCTCTCGCACTCGCTTCTGGCCGACCGCAAGGGTGAGGCTGCGTCGAAGTACGGCGTCTGGAACACGGATTTTGCCGCCGCCGAGCGCGCCACCTTCGTGATCGACCGCGACGGCAAGGTGGCCTACGCGATCCACAACGAGATCCCGAACGTGCGCGACCACTCCGAGGTTGAGGCGCACCTCGCGTAGGTGCGCGCGGTTCGGTCAGCCGAACGCGCACAAGCACTGCTCCTGCCTCTCTTCGAGGCCTTCCGACGCCCGGTGGCTGGCACGCCGCCGGGCGTCGCGGTACGTTAGGCGTCCCAGACCACCGGTGGCCCGCGCTCTCGCGGGACGAGACGACAGACCGATGGAAGAAAAGCTCACCCTGACGTCCGACGGCCGTTACTGCCCGGTACGAACCACGCTGGCCCTGTTGGGGCAGAAGTGGGTGCCGCGCATCGTCTACGAACTGCAGAGCGGCAAGCGGCGCTTCAATGACCTCTCTGCGACCGTCGGTGGTTGCAACTCGCGCACGCTTCGCGACCGCCTGAAGGATCTCGAGGACCTCGACATCGTGCGGCGCGAGATCGTCTCCGAGAACCCGCCGTGGGTGGAGTACGAACTGACCGAGCGCGGTCACGAGCTGGCGGCTGCCCTTGCGCCGCTCGCCGCCTGGGGCCGGGAACACCTCGCTGCTGCCGACGCGGTGAACGGCGCGGGCCTCGCGGCGCTTGAACGTGTTGAGGCCGGTCGAGGCGAATGACCCACACTCTGCAGTTCACGGACCTCCAGAAGGGGCAGGCCTTCGCACGCCTCCCCCTCACCATCACGAACGACGACGTCGAGGCCTACCTCGAGTCCACGGGCGAATCCGCCGCCGCCTGGCAGGAGCTCGTCCCACCCATCTATCTCGATGCCGTCGCGATCGCGACGCTGCTGAGCACCGTGGCGATCCCCAAGGGCGTCATGCACACCGGGCAGGAGCACGAGACGGTGCGCGCCGCCCGCATCGGCGAACCACTCACCCTCGAGATGCGCGTCAGCGGGCTCTCGGAGCGCCGTGGCGCCATCATTGCGGCCTTCGAGGCCCACTTGACCGACGCCGCGGATGCAACCGTCTCTACGATGAAGATCTCCGTGATGGCGCTGCCGGACGGTGTGACCGCATGAGTGCTCCCGCCACCTTCGAGGTCAGCCGCCTCATCGACCAGCCTCGCGTCGACCGGTACGCCGTGGCTGCTCGCGACCCGAATCCGATCCACCGCGAGACCCCCGAAGCCTACGAAGGCCCGTTCGGACGTCCCGTCGCGCACGGGATGATCGTCCTCGGCATGGTCTCGGAGGCGATGGCACAGGCCTTCGGCCCCGCGTGGGCTGAGACGGGCAGCGTGAAGGTGCGCTGGCGCACGCCGGGCCTCACCCCGTTCACGGCCACCGCGCGCGCCGACCTCAAGAAGGACGAGGGCGGCGTCGCGACGTACGACGTCACCTGCACCGACGACCGAGGCGAGACGCTGCTGACCGGCACCGCGACCGTCCGGCATAGCTAGCCTCCCTCGATGACCTCGCTCGACGCCTTCGACCTCCGGCACTACGACCAGATCTGCTTCGCCTGCGGCGACCGCAATCCCCACGGCCTGCACATGCGCTTCGAGCGCGACCCGGACGGGCCGGACGGCGCTGTGATCTGCCGCTACCAGCCGCGCGAGGCGGACCAGGGCTTCCCGGGCGTCCTCCACGGCGGCATCCTGTCGACCCTCATGGACGAGGCGATGGCGTGGGCGATGTGGGCGAGGTCGCGCGCCCTCGGCGTCACGGCCAAGATGGAGACCCGTTATCGCCAACCCGTCGAGGCAGGCGCGGCGCTCACCGTGCACGCCGTCGTCACCGAGGAACGTGGACGCCGCATCCAGGTGGAGGCCGCGATCGCGGGGCCCGACGGCAGCGTCCTCGTCGAGTCCTCGGCGCTGTTCCTGCGACTCCCGCCCGAGGAGGAAGCGCGCGTCGCGAGTGCACTCGGATGGACGGACATCCCGCGCTAGCGATCCGACAAGGCCTGCCTACGAGTTGCCTCGGCGCTCGTCGGTGGCAGTCGCGACAGGCGAGGTGACAGATGGCGCCTCCGGCACCGGCGCTGGTGCCACATCGGCGGCGATCGGACGCTCCAGCGTCTCGCGCGCGCTGAGGAAGAACAGCGCGGCAAGGCCCATGAGCACAGCGTTGACCACGAGGGCAGTCTCGTAGGACGTCACGTCCGCGATCGCTCCGAGCATCGGCGGACCCACCATGAACCCGAAGTCACCGGCCGTCCGGAAGAGGCCCATACCCAGCCCTCGGAGGTGCGGTGGCGAGATGTCGGCGGCATAGGCCGCGGGTGCCGGCCCCGCCATCGCGGTGGCCACTCCGAGCAAGAGGTTCGCAGCGACGAAGATCAGCGTCGTCGGCGAGATGCCGATCAGGATGAGCGACAGCGCGACGAAGAGCCCGCTGGGCACGATCGCCGCCTTGCGCCCCCACTTGTCGGCGATCATCGCGGACGGCGCGATCAGGATCGTGTTGATCGCGGCCACCGCCGTGAAGAGCACGCCGAGTGAGCCCTCGCTGAACCCGAGGTTCTCCACCGCCATCAGCGGGATCACGGTCTGTCGGGCCGCCGCGCGGGTGAAGAAGATCGCCGCCGCGACCAGCGCCACGGCGATGAAGTCCTTCGAGGTGATGAACGTGACCCACAGCCGCCGCGGTCGCTTCTGCCCTGCGAGCACCTCGGCGGGTGCGGGCGGCGGCGGCGCGAGGTGCTTTGTCTCCGGCAGCCGCCAGTAGGCGTACACCATCGCCACGAGCGCCATCGCGCCGACGAGGATGAACGGCGCGCGCAGGCCCCAGAACTCCGCGACGACGCCCCCGATGGCCGGCCCGACGGCCACGCCGAGGAGGAGCGCGCCCTGGTTCGTGCCGATGAACCTCGCGCGGTTCGCCGGCGTGGAGATGTCCGCGAGATAGATCTGCGCGCCGGTCATGTACATCGCTGACCCGGCGCCCGCGACGAACCTCCACGCGAGCAACTGCACGATGTCGCCCGCGAAGCCGGAGCCGAACATTCCGACCGCCGTGACCAGCGGGCCGCTGATCAGCAGCATGCGCCGGCCGTAGCGGTCGGAGAGGATGCCCAGCGGTACGTTGAGGATGAGGCGCGCGAGGGCGAAGAAGGACAGGGTGAGGCCGATGACCGCAGCGCCCACGCCGAGGTTCTTCGCGAACAGCGGCAGGATGGGGCTGATCACGCCCTGTCCGGCCATCACCAGCACCGTGGAGATGCTGATCATGAGGAGCTGCTCGTGCTCTCGCAACGAACTGATGCCCCGCGCAAACGACCGGAAGATCAACCGCCGCCTCCGTCACCTGCGCCGCGATGACCGCAGCGGTGGGTGCGCGGAGTTTACGCCTGCAGCCTGTATGCGCAGCCCGGGGCGTGAGCCTGGACTCGATGCCGTTGTTGCCCCTCGGCGCTACCCTCGGCGCTTCACCCGTTCGGCTTCACCGCGACCGTTGGAGGCCTGCCTCGTGCCCGAGTATCGCTACCTGCATTACGACGTCTTCACCGACACCCGCTTCCAGGGCAACGCCCTCGCCGTCATCCCGGACGCCCGAGGACTGTCGACGGAGCAGATGCAGGTAGTCGCCAATGAGATGGCGTTCACAGAGACGACGTTCATCCTACCGCCCGAGGATGGCGAGACCGATGTTCGGATACGGATCTTCACGCCCGCTGCGGAGCTCCCCATGGCCGGGCATCCGACGATCGGCTCCACGTTCGCGCTCGCGCGCGAGGGAGTGATCCAGCCGGGTAGGGGGCGGTTCGTGTTCGGGCTCGGCGTCGGCCCGACGCCCGTCGACCTGTTGTGGGAGGGTGACGCACTTTCGTTCGCGTGGATGACCCAGCGTCCACCCGAGTTCGGCCCCACGTTCGAGGATCCCGACGCGCTCGCCGCGATCATGCGCGCGGTTGGCCTCGATCCTGACGACCTCTCACCGGCATCGCCGGTGCAGGTCGTCTCGACGGGCGTCCCGTTCGTCTACCT
>Ga0209024_1001682_pt1 | contig 16486 bp, 11 predicted proteins | sample AutmiccommunBRH5_FD_187380 | JGI IMG/M metagenome (GOLD analysis project Ga0209024, IMG submission 187380) | Deep subsurface microbial communities from Mt. Terri, Switzerland - Autotrophic microbial communities BRH/5 (SPAdes) (version 2) | ecosystem: Environmental > Aquatic > Deep subsurface >...
CAACTTCGCGCGCAGGCGCTCGTATTCCGCGTCGCGGTGAATTGGCGCATTGTCGTTAAAACGGGCACCCTGATAGGAAGTGTCCCTCGCTGGGCGGCGTTCACGGGCTGGCGCGGCTTCATCGCCAGTGCGGGTTGGGCGGCGGTCTGAGCGACCCTCGTAAGTGCGCCCCTCGGTGCGGCCTTCACTGCGGCCTTCACTGCCGCTGTCAGAACGCGAACCGCCCCGACCCTCGCGGCGACCCCGCTCTTCGCGCGGTGCGCGCACGCCTGGAACAAAGCCTTCCAACTCCTCACGCACAAAGGCCTTGTCCACCAGCTTTTCAATGTCTTTCAAAGCGCGTTCATCGCGCTTGACCACAAACGAATAAGCCGTTCCCTTGGCGCCTGCACGGCCTGTACGGCCAATGCGGTGCACATAATCTTCAGGCGTGGTGGGTAAGTCGTAGTTGATCACACACGGCAAATCGGCAATGTCCAACCCACGCGCAGCAACATCGGTGGCAACCAGCACGGTGACTTCCCCAGCCTTGAAGGCTTCCAGTGACTTGGTGCGTTCCGCCTGGGTTTTGTCACCATGAATGGCGGTGCTGGATACGCCTTGCTTTTCGAGATAAATCGCCAAACGGGCCGTACCCAACTTGGTGTTGGAAAACACGATAACCTGGCTTAGTGCTTTGCTTTGAATCAGATGGCACACAGCCATGCGTTTGTCTTCTTCGCTGTCGAGGGCAAAAATAACCTGCTTGATGTTCTCGGACGTCGCATTGCGGCGCGCCACTTCAATCAACGTCGGTGCCACCATAAAGCTTCTGGCCAACTTCTGGATTTCAGGCGAAAACGTGGCCGAAAACAACAGGTTCTGCCGGGTTTTGGGCAACAAATTAATAATGCGCTGCAGGTCGGGCAAAAAGCCCATGTCCAGCATGCGGTCGGCTTCGTCCAGCACCAGCACCTGCACTTGACCCAAATTAATACTTTTCTGCTGAACATGATCCAACAGGCGGCCCGGGGTGGCAATCACCAGCTCCACACCGCGGCGCAGGGCCTGAATTTGGGGGTTAATATCAACACCGCCATACACCACGGTTGAACGCAGCGGCGTGAACTTGGCATAAGTGTGCACGTTGGCAGCCACTTGATCGGCCAACTCGCGTGTGGGCGTCAAAATAAGGGCACGAACCGGGTGGCGGGCTGGCGAGGTATTTTCCGTAGCCAGCGGCATCAAGCGGTTCAAAATAGGCAGGGAAAAGCCGGCGGTTTTACCTGTGCCGGTTTGGGCTGCGCCCATGACGTCCACGCCAGTCAATACCACTGGAATGGCTTTGGCCTGAATAGGTGTGGGCTGGGTGTACCCCTGGGCATCGATGGCTTTCTGGATGTCGGGGTGCAGCGCGAAGTCTGCAAAGGTTACATTCGCGAGTGCGGCTTCTTCAGCAGCGCTGATGGTATTCGGTTCAGTTTGTGTCATGCACGCATTCTAAGCCTTTTTAATGCTTAATATTTGTGCAATTGCTTTAAATTTACTTGCTGCACCGGCTGGGTGCAGCAAATGTACTTTTCATACAACAGGCTTTCACCTGTCTTCAGATATTTTCTGCGATGAACTCGTCCACATGCTTGATGGCAATGCGACCAGCGTTGGCCTGTGAGCTTTCAGTACCCCAAGCCACGTGTGGCGTGATGATGCAACGCGGGTGCTGCCACTGCACCATCAAGTGATCGCGCGCGGGGGGTTCCACGTCCAGCACATCGAGTGTAGCGCCGCCCAGGTGCCCGCTTTCAATGGCCTGTTTCAGCGCATCAAACTGAACCAGACCACCGCGTGCGGTGTTGATCAAAATGGCACCCTTTTTCATTCTCGGCAGGGTTTTCGGGCCGATCAAACCACGGGTTTGCTCATTGAGCGGGCAATGCAGGCTAAGCACATCGCTGTGCGATAAACCGTGCTCGAAAGTGACGTAACCCTCTCGAGGTTTCTCAACGCCCTGGCGCTCGATGTGCAAAATGGTCATGCCAAAAGCCTTGGCGAACTCAATCAACTTGCCACCAATGGCACCGCTGCCCAGTACACCCAAAGTCTGGGTGTGCAAGCCGCGCATGGGCAACGTGTGCAGGCAGAAAAAGCGCGATGCGCTCCAGCTGCCATCGTGTACCAAACCCTGCCATTCCGGCACGCGGCGCGTTAGCTGAAGAATGCAAGCCATGGCGTGCTCGGCAACCGATTCCGGGCCGTAATTCACCACATTGCTTACCTTGACGCCGCGCTCGGCACAGGCTGCCTTGTCCACATTGTCGGTGCCCGTGGCCACCAGCTGAATCATTTTCAACTGGGGTGCAGCATCCAGTTCAGCAGGGCCAATTTTCACCTTGTTGATGATCAATATTTCAGCGTCCTTGATTCGCTCGTTCAAGGTATCCGCCGTGGTGAACGGGTACTCAGCCCAGGTGTGGGAACATTCTGGACGCGGCAGGGGGGTACGTACGGTTTCGCTTTCCAGCCAAACAATATTCATGGGCAATTTCTCCAGTCGAGTTGCTAGAAGGCTACCGCCTAATGGCAGGCTTCGACACTGGGGCTAACCATGAAAAAAGGAGAAGAAAATGCCAGTGATGGATCAAACCGACACGGACTTCACTTGAGGCTCCGTGACTCCGGCAATTCGATAGCAGTTTTTACCGGACTTTTTGGCTTGGTACATTTGTTCGTCGCTGATTTCAAGCAACGCTTGAATGGACGTACCGTGCAAAGGGTGCATGGCCGCACCGATACTACACGACACCGTCAAACCATGATTCTGGCGAATACGCACCAACAATTTGTCGCAGGCAAAAGACTCGATGATTCGCTCTGAAATATTCTTGAGCAGTTGTATATTGCAGCGGGCCACAATAATGGCGAACTCATCGCCGCCCAAGCGCGCCACATAATCCACATTTCGCGTAGCACCTTTTAACAAAGTTGCGCTGGTTTTCAGGATTTGGTCGCCCGCTTTGTGGCCCAACGTGTCATTCACGGCCTTAAAGCCGTCCAAGTCAAGGAACATCATGCCCAAAGTTTCGCCCGGCAGCAGGCGAGAAAGCCGTGCCTGCAATGTGATATCAAACCCACGGCGATTCAACACGCCTGTCAAGGGATCACGCTCTACTTCGTTGCGCAGGTCCTCCACATTCTTGCGAATACTGACGTCCTCCACAATCAACACTGCATGCGCGCCCTGCGACTTGTCGTTGTACACGGCGAACCGGAACTGCAATACACGGCCATCGTTAAAATTCAGTTCAATGGGCATTTCGTGATTGCCAAAATAATCGGTCACCATGTCTTTTAACAGCATGCGCTGCTCTTTCACCACCCCCGCCATCAGCAGTACCTGCTCCAGGCGCACGGGCTTGGCCGGTTGAATGGTTAACTTCAACATTTTGGCCAAGGCACGGTTCAGGTACAACACCTTGAAATTTTCATCAAGATAAGCCACGCCACTTCCCAGGGAAGAAAGGAGCATGTCCAGCCTGTTCTTCTCTGACACCGAATTTGCGTGGTTCTCCTCCATCACTTTCATTTGTTGTTCAATGGCCTGCGCCATGCTGTTGAATGCTGCACCCAAACAAGAAATTTCATCGCGCCCCCTCACTTCAATGCGCGATTGAATGTTGCCAGACTGCAATTCCATGGCCTTGCTGCGCAAATCTTCCAATCGTGCCGACAAGGTATTGCCAAGGCCGTACAAAATCATTGAGCATGCAATGGCACTTAACAAAAAAACACCCACAAGGTAGAACACCATTTCATCGCGGCTGCGGTATACCTCGTGTTGATCAAACAAGATGATCAACTGATGTCCGAGCGTGGGAAGTGCAATAGTCGACAGCAAAGGGGGGGGCAGCTGTTCAGTCGATTTCGGAACCTCCCCCAAAGTGTACAAAACACCATCCCCGGAATCGATCCAAACCGCAGTTGGTTTGTAGCGGGTGTAAAAATCCCGCACCATAGACGACACCGCATTCATGGAATAGGTACTGCCGGATCGATGTGCTTGCGTCAATTCGGCCTGAAAACTTTCGCGTGTGCGCTGTAGCTCGGTTTCAGCAACATTGGCCATGTGCGTGTATTGAATACCCGTGAAAATGCCACCCAACATCAGTTGGGCCACAAAGGTGGTAAGCAGCCATTTCCATTTAAAAGACATCGTGTCGGGCCAGAAAATTCAATTGATCAACGCCAGTATTCACCCCTTCCGCGCCACTTTGAATCCCACGAGAGGGGCATCTTTTTGCCGAAAACCAAAAAAAAGACTTATTTCTGCAAAGGGGTGTTGTGTTCAATATTGTTTTTTGACATAATTGCGGGCTTGCCGAGGTGGCGGAATTGGTAGACGCGCTGGACTCAAAATCCAGTGGTAGAGATATCGTGCGGGTTCGATTCCCGCCCTCGGCACCAGCCCCCAGGACACCATGTCAAAACCCATGAAACTGTCCGAATTCGATTTTAATCTTCCAGAACAGCTTATTGCACAGCACCCCCCGGAACACCGAGGCGAGTCGCGGCTGCTTGTTTGCCCACAAAAAAACCCGATAGAAGACCACCAGTTTCTGCATGTGCTGAATTTACTGCAGCCCAACGACGTGCTGGTGATCAACGACACAAAGGTGCTGAAAGCCCGCCTTCAGGGCAACAAGGTAAGCGGCGGAAAAATCGAAGTCATGCTGGAACGCATACTGGATGACAAACGCTTCACCGCGATGATTCGCGCCAGCAAATCACCCAAACCCGGCAGCAATGTAGTGCTGGCGGGCGTAGCCACCGCGCGCGTGCTGGCCAAACACGACATGATGTATGAACTCGAGCTCTTGGAAAGCAGCCTGAGCCTGCCAGAGCTCCTAGACACACATGGTGCCCTGCCCCTGCCCCCCTACATCGAACACAGCGCCAACGCGCAAGACGACGAACGCTACCAAACCGTGTTTGCCCGCGAGCCGGGTGCAGTGGCCGCCCCCACGGCTGGCTTGCATTTCACGGAGCAATTGTTGCAACAGGTGCGGGCGCGCGGCGTAAACATTCTTAACCTGACACTGCATGTTGGAGCAGGCACTTTTCTTCCCGTGAAAACCGACAATGTAGATGAACACGTCATGCACAGCGAACGCTACACCATTTCCGCAAAGTTGATCGCAGCCTTGCTGAAGTCCAAACAAAGTGGTGGACGCGTTGTCGCAGTGGGCACCACGTCGCTGCGCGCACTGGAAGCCTGGGCCACAGAAACCGGTTGCGATTTGAATTCACCAAGCGGCCTGGCCAAGGCAGCCGAATTCGCAAAACAAGGCCACGCTGGCGACACGCAAATATTCATCAAGCCCGGCTATTCGTTCAAAGTAGTCGATCGCCTGATCACGAATTTTCATTTGCCCAAAAGTACCCTGTTAATGTTGGTGTCAGCATTTACAGGCAAATCCACAATTTTTACTGCGTACGAGCATGCGATTGCGCAACAATACAGGTTCTTTAGTTATGGCGATGCCATGTGGCTTGAACGCTCCGAATGATTGAATCCGCCTTTCCAATACTGACCCGCGATGGTGCCGCCATTCAAATGATGCACTGGTCGCAAAGCAATGAAAAACCCCATCTGCACTGGGCGCATGCCACTGGCTTCAACGCCAAAACGTACACCCCCTTGCTGCGTGAACTACTGCCCCACTTTAAAGTGCACACGTGGGACATGCGCGGACACGGCGAAAGCCGCTCAGCTGGCAACCCAAAAACATTCCGGGGCTGGACCACTTATTACAATGATTTGATTGCCGTGCTTGACCAAGCCAGTGAACCCATGTGGCTGGCCGGGCATTCCATTGGAGCCACCACCAGCCTGGCGGCAGCCGCCCAGCGGCCCGACAAAGTGAAAGGCCTGATTTTGGTTGAACCCGTGCTGCTTGACCCCAAACAAGGCTGGGCCTTGCGCCTGGCCAACTGGTTTGGATTTGCCGACCGCATTGCCATGGCCACCGCAGCAGCACGCAGGCGTGCAAGTTTTGCGTCGCATGAAGAGGCATTTGAAAATTACAGAAGCAAAAAAGCATTCAGCACATGGAGTGATGAATGGCTAAACGCCTATGTACAGCACGGCTTCATGACAAATTCAAATAACGAAGTGGAATTGGCTTGCCCACCAAGTTGGGAATCGCTGACCTTCCAGCACACGGAACCCGATGCGGCACGCTGGATTCGTGACCCCGGCTGCCCCATTCATATTCTTGCCGCTGGCAAAGGTTCCACATTTCCTTCGACCGCACATGCACGCATTCAAAAACGACTTCCAAAAGCACGCATTGAAGTGATTGCGGATGCCACACACTTTTTGCCGATGGAGCACACCGGGCTGGTTGTGCAACGGATTCGGGAAGTGGCAGGGCTAGGGTTTAAGTAAGCACAGTACGCTTGGCTGAAGGGCTACAAACAGCGTGATTCACAAACAAAAAGCCCCGCGATTTCTCACGGGGCTTTTCAAACACGCAGCAAAAACGATCTTAATCAGTCAACCGCTTTCACCATGTCTTCAATCACTTTCTTGGCATCACCAAACACCATCATGGTTTTGTCCATGTAGAACAGCTCGTTGTCCAAACCGGCATAACCCGCATTCATCGAGCGTTTGTTCACGATGACTGTTTTGGCTTTGTAGGCTTCCAGAATCGGCATACCGGCAATTGGGCTTTTCGGATCTTTCGCGGCAGGGTTCACCACGTCGTTCGCACCCAGCACCAACACCACGTCGGTTTGCGCAAACTCGCTGTTGATGTCTTCCATCTCGAACACCTGGTCATAAGGCACCTCGGCCTCGGCCAGCAACACGTTCATGTGACCAGGCATGCGGCCAGCCACTGGGTGAATCGCGTACTTTACAGTTACGCCCATGTGGGTCAGCTTCTCGCTCAGTTCCTTCAGGGCGTGCTGTGCACGGGCCACCGCCAAGCCGTAACCGGGCACAATCACCACGGTTTCTGCGTTGGTCAGCAAGAAAGCCACGTCGTCAGATGAACCGCTTTTCACGGTGCGCTGCTGGCCATCGCCTGCTGCTGCCGCATCGGCTTCACCACCAAAACCACCCAGAATCACGTTGAAGAACGAACGGTTCATGGCCTTGCACATGATGTAACTGAGAATGGCACCGGAGGAACCCACCAGCGAACCCGCCACAATCAGCATGCTGTTGTTCAGCGAAAAACCAATGCCCGCTGCGGCCCAGCCGGAATAGCTGTTCAACATCGACACCACCACGGGCATGTCTGCGCCGCCAATCGGAATAATCAGCGTAACGCCCAGAATGAACGCGGCAATGGTCATGATGGCAAACGGTGTCCAACTTTGTGTGATGGCGAACCAGATGCCGCAGCCAATCATCACGATACCCAAAATGGCGTTCAGTTGATGCTGCCCCGTAAAGCGCACAGGCGCGCCCTGGAACAGGCGGAACTTGTACTTTCCGCTTAACTTGCCAAACGCAATGACTGAGCCCGAGAAGGTAATGGCACCAACGAAAGTACCAATGAACAACTCAATTTTGTTGCCCAGTGGAATGTCGAACGTGCCTTTGGCCGTGATGCCAAACGCATCAGGCTCGGCCACAGCGGCAATGGCAATGGCCACGGCAGCCAAACCAATCATGCTGTGCATGAAGGCCACCAGTTCCGGCATTTTGGTCATTTCAACGCGCTTGGCCATCACTGTGCCCAAGCCACCGCCGACCACCAAACCAGCCAGCACCCAGCCCAAGCCGGTTACGGCCGACTGCCCGGCAATTTCAGCCAGTTTGAACACCAGGGCAATCGTGGTCACGATCGCAATACCCATACCCACCATGCCGAAGGTATTACCCCTGCGGGAAGTGGTGGGGTGCGACAGACCTTTCAAGGCCTGAATAAAACAAATTGACGCCACGAGATACAACAGCGTCACCATATTGAAACTAATTTGCATAAGGTTCTCCAGATCGCTGTTGGGTTACTTGTTCTTTTTCTTGAACATTTCAAGCATACGGCGGGTGACCAAAAAGCCACCAAACACATTCACGGCGGCCAGCGCAACAGCCAGCACACCCATGAACTTGCCCAACGGCGTGACGGTCAGCGCGGCTGCCAGCATGGCACCCACAATCACGATTGCGGAAATTGCGTTGGTCACCGCCATCAAAGGGGTGTGCAACGCAGGCGTTACGTTCCAGACCACGTGGTAACCCACGTAGATGGCAAGTACAAAAATAATCAGGTTGACCACGGTGGGGCTGATTGCGTCCATGTTGGCTCCTTCCTTAAGCGTTTTTGCGTTTGAGTTCGCCACCGGTGCACATCAGGCACGCAGCAACAATGTCGTCTTCCATGTCGATCTTGAAAGCGCCTTCCTGGTCGAAAACAAGCTTCAAGAAGTCGATCACGTTGCGCGCATAAAGTGCGGAAGCATCCGCGGCCACCATGGCAGCCAGGTTTGCATAACCCACAATTTTCACACCATTCACGTCGACAATCTCGTTTAGCTGGGAGAAGGGGCAGTTGCCGCCCTGCTCCACCGCCAAGTCGATCACCACTGAACCGGGCTTCATCGCGCGCACGGTTTCTTCGTGCAACAACGTGGGCGCCTTTCGGCCAGGAATCAATGCCGTGGTAATTACGATGTCGCTTTTTATCGCTTTTTCGTGCACGGCAACAGCCTGGCGCTTCATCCAGCTTTCAGGCATGGGGCGAGCATAGCCACCCACGCCCTTGGCAATTTCGCGCTCCTCGTCTGATTCAAACGGCACATCGACAAACTTCGCACCCAGCGATTCCACCTGTTCTTTCGTGGCAGGACGAACATCAGAGGCTTCAATCACTGCGCCCAAACGCTTGGCAGTTGCAATGGCTTGCAAACCGGCCACACCCACGCCCAGAATCAGCACGCGCGCCGCTTTCACGGTACCCGCGGCGGTCATCAACATGGGCATGAAACGCTGATACACATTGGCAGCAATCATCACGGCTTTGTAGCCCGCAATGTTGGCCTGTGAAGAAAGCACGTCCATGCTTTGAGCACGCGTGGTGCGCGGCGCAGCTTCCAGTGCGAAGGCGGTTAGGCCAGCCTTGTTCATGGATTCAAGCGCAGCATTGTCAAAGGGGTTCAGCATGCCAACCACAACCTGGCCTGCGCGGTAGGCAGACAGCTCGTTTTCCGCAGGTGCACGCACTTTGAGGATCATGTCGCAGTTACCGATCACGTCCATGGCACGATCAACAATTTTTGCGCCCACGTCTTCATAGGCCTTGTCGGTGATCGAACTGGAAATGCCGGCGCCAGCTTGAACAAATACGTCGTGTTTTTGAGAAATGAGCTTTTTCACCGTTTCAGGTGTTGCGGCTACACGCGTTTCTCCGGACCGCGTCTCGGCCGGGATTCCGATTTTCATGGAACTTCTCCTTGTGGGAAAGCGCTTTTATTTGATGTTTAGGAACTGCAAATACACTGCTGGTGCGGACTATAGCACGGTAGTATCACCCAATCTAAGGGATAACCACAACCCAGCATCTGACAATTATCAATGTCAAAATTCAAATCGTGCCCGTATTCCCTGCATTGAGTGCGTGATCTAACCACCAATTTTGAATAGTGAGAAGCGAAGGGGTGGTTCTGCCCACCCCATGTTCAATTAAAAATCAAACTGTGCCGTCAACTTGAAATTGCGCCCCGGGTCCGGGTACACACCCACAGGCTCTACACCCGAGAAAATTGCAAATGCGTTGTAAAACCCCTGGCTGTAGTATTGGCGGTCAAACAGGTTATTCACTGAGAAAATCAGTTTCATCTGCTCAAACCGATACTTGAACGAAAGGTCTGCCAGTGCATAACCGGGTACCTTGCCTTCTTCGTTCGGTGCATCCAGGTCACCCCCCAAACGCTGATCAGACTGTGCCGTGAACAAAATCTCGGAATCAAACCGGTCTGAAATTTCATACCCCAAACCAAGCAGTGCCCGATGCGCCGGCACCAGCGGTACGCGCGTACCGCGCAACTCGCCTGTACGAAATTCGGAATCGGTATACGTGTAGGCAGCTCGCAAATCAACGCGATCGGTCAATGCGGCCGAATGCTCCATTTCAACGCCCAATCGCTGGGTTTTGTCCAGGTTGATGTTCGTGAAGTTCACGTTGGCAATTTCATCGTCCAGCATGATCTTGAACAGGCGTAGCACCTGCTCGGTTTCACCCACCCTGCGTCGGACCCCCATTTCCAGCTCTTTGGACAACTGCGGATTCAGGAAAGTAGCTGGCGAAGGCCTTGATGTGGGATCGTTTTCATCAATATTGGGCACACGAAAACCTTTGTTGAACTTCGCAAAACCGGTCAGGGAGCCAGTCAACACACGGGAGAAACCAAGTTCATAAGCCTCAAGATCAATATTTCGCCGGGTTTCGCGATCAGCGGGCACATTAAAGCCCGAGTCGTCCGTGTCAAAACGGAATTGATCAATGCTTTCCAGCCTGTAGCCCATGTTCACACGCAAGGTGTCGCTGACCGCCAGATCGTCGCTGATGTGAAACGCTTTTGACTTTTGCTGCCCTTTGGCCACAAAAGTGCCAAACGAGAACAGACCCACGGAATCCAGACGCGCATCCTCGAATGCAGCACCCAAGGTCAGCTGGTGAACGCCGCCCAGGCCTTCCATTCTGTCAGAAACAAACATCGACACTTGGTCTTGCACAAGATCACGCTGACCACGCGGGTTGCCGTCTTTGAAGGTTCGGCTTTGGTCGCGGCGTGACACATCAACACCATAATCAAAGGGCATGTTGCGTGAACGCAGGTACACGCTGGTCAGGTCGCGTTTGAAAAATGAGAAATCGCCCACATTGCTCGGCGTTGGTTTGGCCTGACGGGGGTTGGCCTTGAACTGGGCCAGGCTGAGAGAGCCGGGAAATTGAACATCGCTGGACTCGGTCCCGAATTTCACACCAGCAAGCACCTGGCTGCCCATCCAGGAAAGCCCGGCCAGCGCGCTGCCAAAATCTTCAGCGCTTCGCTCTCGGTAACCCTCCGTGGCAGACTCGGTCACATCCAGCGTGAACCCGACAGAACCTGCCCCGCCACGCAAACCCAGCGTAGTTTCCAGTGAATCATAAGAGCCCACGGACACGGAACCAGTTCCGGACAGGGGCTGGTCAGCTTGGGGTTGCACGGTGGTAATTCGAATTACACCGCCGGATGCACCATCGCCATAAGCCACCGAGGCGCCACCACGCATGATTTCAATTTGCTCCACAGCACTTAAAGGGATGCTTGAAATTCGGGCGGTTGCCAACTCTTTTTCGCTGTATCGAATGCCATCAACGATCACAGCAACATTGGTATCGGGACTGGAACCACCAAAACCACGCAGATCAAAGCTTGCATCACGCGAACCCACCAGGCCAGACCGGGTGTTCACAAAGCCCAACTTCTGGATCACTTCCGCCAGCGAGGTGTAGCCAGAATTCTCGATTTCATCCCTGGTAATCAATGTGGCAGAAGGGGGTACCGCTTGTTTGCTATCGACCAAACGGCTGGACTTGACAACCACAGAAGGCAGATCGCTGCGCCCCTCCCGGCTGGTTTCGATAGTTTGGGAGAAAGCAGCGCCAGCAACGCACGCCAAAGGAAGCAATACAAAAACAGTTGATTTCATGGTGTTCACCGCAGTAAACCGCACCCACCGCGCGGCAAGAAAATTCGCTGGGGTAACACAACACAGGCGGTGATTCAGAACGCGCAACAACACCGATGACTGCAAAGCCACAGTAAGCCACTGAGAAAGGTTCTAAAGAAACAATGGGTCGCCTGCGCACTGCCTCCCCGCAGCACCAGTCGCTCGCCTGAATGGGACAGGCTGAACGGTCAAGGCCGGTATCCGGGCTTGCAAGTTTTGATGTGTCGCCTTCCCAGTGGCTGCGTGTAAAGCAGCTTTACTACCAGTGGCAAAATGACACACCCGCACTTACTTACCGTTGCGGGGGCAGCGCAGGCTTGAACCTGCTTCCCGTTTAACTGCGCTCAAAAAATGAGCACAAGCACCTTAACCCTGCTATTCTAACGTGTTTTTTTAACTCCCAAACCTCGGCGCACCCTGTTTAGGTAGTGCGATTGAAAGCCATGTCAGAAGTCTGGAAACCCAGCGTTACCGTAGCGGCCATTGTTGAACATCAGGGCAAGTTCCTGATTGTGGAAGAACACACCACCGATGGCATCAAGCTGAACCAACCCGCAGGCCACCTGGATCCAGGTGAAACGCCGCAGTTTGGTGCTGCCCGCGAGACGTTGGAAGAATCAGCCTGGGAAGTGAACCCGGTGGGTTTGCTGGGCATCTACATGAGCCGCTACACCAGCTCGCGCACGCTGGAAGATGTCACTTACCTGCGCTTCGCCTTCGCCGCTGAAGTGGTGAAACACCACGAAGGTCGCGCGCTGGACAACGGTATTATCCGCACCCTGTGGATGACTGCCGAAGAACTGCGCGCCACCCAAGAACAGCACCGCAGCCCCCTGGTAATGCGCTGTGTAGAAGACTTCCTGAACTGGAAAGCCGGCAAGCAGCCGATTACGCCGCTTGAACACGTGTACACGCACCCCAGCGTGCTTGCCGGCCCGCTGCCCCCCGGCGTATCGTAAGTATTATGGCTAAAACAGTGGTTATTGGCATGTCGGGCGGGGTGGACTCCTCGGTGTCGGCATGGCTGCTTAAACAGCAGGGTTACAACGTGATTGGTCTTTTCATGAAAAACTGGGAAGACGATGACGATTCAGAGTATTGCTCCAGCCGTCAGGATTGGCTGGACGCCGCAAGCGTGGCCGACGTGGTGGGTGTCGACATTGAAGCCGTGAATTTCGCAAGCGAGTACAAAGACCGCGTGTTCTCGGTGTTTCTCGAAGAATATTCCGCAGGCCGCACGCCCAACCCCGACATTCTGTGCAATAGCGAAATCAAGTTCAAAGCATTTCTGGACCACGCCTACAGCCTGGGCGCTGATTACATTGCGACCGGCCATTACGCCCGCGTGCGGGAAGTGAATGGCGACTTTCAACTATTGAAAGCGGTAGACCACAGCAAAGACCAATCGTATTTTCTGCACCGCCTTAACCAGGCGCAGCTTGGCAAAACCCTGTTTCCGCTGGGCGAAACCCAGAAAACCGAAGTGCGTAAAATTGCGCTTGAACTGGGCCTTGCCAACGCCACAAAAAAAGACAGCACCGGAATTTGCTTCATTGGCGAGCGCCCTTTCCGCGAATTTTTGAACCGCTACCTGCCCACATCCCCCGGCCCAATTCTGAACGACGAAGGCCTGCAAATTGGCGAACACGTGGGCTTGAGTTTCTACACGCTGGGCCAACGCAAGGGAATCGGCATTGGCGGCCAGAAAGAAGGCAATGGTGAACCCTGGTTCGTGGCACGCAAGGATTTGAAAAACAACACACTGCATGTGGTGCAGGGGCACGACCACCCCTGGCTTCACCAGAAAACACTATCGGCAGAACAGACACACTACATCTCAGGCCTGACCCCGACTGAATTGCAGATGGCCTGCAAAGCCCGCTACCGGCAAGAAGACTCGGCGTGCCGCTTCAAGCCCACCGAACAGGGTTTCGAGTTGAACTTCGAACAAAGCCAGTTCGCGGTAACGCCCGGCCAAAGTGCCGTGCTTTACCAGGGCGAAGTGTGTTTGGGTGGCGGGGTCATTGTGTAACCGGTGAACACCCTGTCATCCCAGCAAATCCAGAAACCTCTCGGCCACTGGCTTTGACGCGGGACCGTAGAAATGGTCGCTGTCCGAGAAAACCGGGAAACCGTCCTCTAAATTAAGCCTGAACCCGCCCCTTGGGTCAGATTCCGATAAATAGTAAATATGCGGATAAAACACCGTCAAGTTCGAGTGTTTGTCCTCCAACGCATTCATGCATGCAAAAATTTGCTTGTTCTCTGCTTCAAATTCTTCTTTCGTTAGCTGACTGTGGGGAATAGTGCTTTGTCGCGCCCTCAACCAGTAGCTCAAACCTCTTTGAAAGTCCCTGCCAACTTCAGGGGTTGGCCCCCCAAGAACAATTTTTTCTACCCCGAGTTCAGTTAACCTGGTGATTGTGTTGTCGAGACTTTTACATGCTGACGAAACGTTCTGCTCGACGATTCCCGCTCCATGCGTGCTGGGGCGCGCGATTTGCTGTCGTTGATCATCATTGGCCAGGTAATACCTGTTCTCCGCTCCGTTGTATTTGATCTCGTTCAGCAAGCTGTATCTGGCGATAATCCCGACTTCTTTAATTGAGTGCTCTTTGACCAAGGCAAATGATTCTTCAATCACTCGCATACATCGTTCATCCTGCCTGTTGTTTGTAGAGTGAACAAGACCGAGCCCAGGAATACAATATCCGCTTGAGACCGATTTCACATTGATGCTTCTCTCGGATGCCTCAGAGTCAACCTGCCCCAGAATCATTGACAAGTGACTGTCACCCATCAATAAAACGGACTTGTTTGCGTCGGTATCACCAAGGTCACAGGCAAAACTTTGGGTATCAACTCTGTCCTCGGAGATATGGCACTCCGTATCGTTAAGAAAATCGTAGTTCTCAAGCGCAGCCAGCCTCAAGCGGTCTTGATTCTTCAGTACACCCTCGGTCAAATGCAGCGAATAACCGCCTGAAGACAGTAAGCCAAGCCCTGTAACCGCCACGATAAACACCCTGGCCCTGGCGCTCTTGTTAAAAGTGAACTTGAAAGAATCAAAAAGCTTCAGTGCGGAGCCAGTTCGGAATGGGATCTCCACGAAATTGACAGTCAATTTGGCCAAGGCTAGTGTTAAAAACACTGCAAACAAGGAAACACCAATGGTTAACTCAATGCCCCTTAGCCGAAGGAAAGCCAATATCGGCTGATGCCATAGATAAGCACTGTAGGATATCAGGCCGATGAAAACGAATAATCGGCTGGACAACAAGCGCCCTACGATGTTTTCCCCAGAGCTGAAAGCAATAATCAGGCACGCCCCAATAACGGGTACGGTCGCATAAACACTTGGAAACGGCACCAAAGTATCGAAGTAAAAAATGGAATAAACAATTGCCAGAATGCCCAAGACCGAGGCAATTTCCGAAAAACGTCCGGTTCTTTTGTCAGCAGAAAGTTGCTTGGGGAAAAATGCCAGCAAAGAACCAGCCAACAGCTCCCAAGCCCGGGTTGGCAATAGATAGAAGTTCGCCACAGGCTGGTTTCGCCAACCCCATTCAGCCAACCCAAGCGACAACAACGCCGCCAAGGCTGTTAACCAGAAAAGCCTTGATCTACCAAATCGCCAGCAAAGCATGAGAAATAGCGGGAACAGCACATAATACTGCTCCTCGACGGCCAGACTCCAGGTATGAAGAAGTGGCTCCTCCTCGGCAGCAGGTGCGAAATAGTTTGTTGTTTTCCAGAAAAAGACATTTGATGCAAACAAAGATACCGCAATCATTGCTTGACCGAATCTTTTAATCTCGCCGGATGCCATCCAAATCACCGCAAACGGCAGGCAACAGACGATGACAAAAAACAGTGCAGGAAGGATTCGCCTCGCTCGCCTCTCGTAAAATCTGGCGATTGAAAACTTTCCTTGCTCCATTTCTCTCAGGATGATTGAGGTAATCAGGTAACCCGAGATGACGAAGAACACGTCCACCCCGACATAACCGCCCGAGAACAGATCAAAGCCCGCATGGAAAAGGATGACTGGAAGTACGGCTACGGCACGCAGACCATCAATTTCAGGGCGATACGCAATAGCCTGATTGTGATAGGTACTCATAATTTATTCAGAATGCGGCTGCACGCTCCCAATGACTGGGCAATGCGAGTCTTTTGATTTCACAGACTTTGCATGCCCACACAGGTTTTCGACATTAAATAGATCGCTCTATTCTATCCAAAAAAAAAGCACTGCTTATTTGCACAGCAATTTCTTCATATGTGAGAAATTCGGACATGCGTCAATACCCGCGTCGTGCAGACAAAGCCCCCGAGAAGGGGCTTCACGCATGTTCTCATGCTGCTACCCGATGATGCGCCAAGGCTCAGATCACTCTGGCTTGGTGTCCTCGAAACTTGGTCTGCAAGCCAAGCGCTCGGAATACTCATTCAATTCGGGATACAACTCACGCCACTTCAACTCAGGCATGCGGAAATCAAGGTAGAACAATGCACAACCCACAGTGATGTCGGCCAAGCTGAATTGCTCCGTCAGGTAATAACCTGGGGTGGTTTTCACGCGATGTGAAACCCATGCCAACCCGTTGTGAATTTTCTGGTTTTGGCGATCAATCCAGGGTTGGCTTACCTTGTCGCCCTCGTGGAATTTCTTTTCCAGAATAATGTCCACCGCTGCCTGGCACATACCCTGCCCCAGCGATTCCATGGTTCGCACCAAGGCACGGTTATTTGGATTGGTGGGAAGCAAGGGCACAG
>Ga0209024_1001685_pt1 | contig 16450 bp, 14 predicted proteins | sample AutmiccommunBRH5_FD_187380 | JGI IMG/M metagenome (GOLD analysis project Ga0209024, IMG submission 187380) | Deep subsurface microbial communities from Mt. Terri, Switzerland - Autotrophic microbial communities BRH/5 (SPAdes) (version 2) | ecosystem: Environmental > Aquatic > Deep subsurface >...
CGGTCGGGCGCACTCGCCGAGGCGCACGAGGCGCTGACGCTCACCCGCCACGCCGTGCATGCCCTCGTCGACCGACCGAACGACACCTACCGCCCGGAGTACGCCCGCGAGGTCGGCGACTGGCTCGGCGTCGACTCGTTCGAGTGGGGGCGCTCGCTGTACGCGCACATGCGCGTGGTGGACGCCGCCGTCGCGGACGCATTCGCCGTCGAGGAACGGCCGCGTCGCCGGTGGTGGTCACGCCGTCGAGCGAACGTCGAGGAGCCAGACGACCGCAGCACCCTCGCCGCACTGCGACGCACCCTCGAGGGGATCGCACCAGGGGGCCTGCTCGAGCCGCTGGGTCTCCAACAGGGGGGCGAGCCCTCGTGGCTTGCGACGCTCCTGCCGGAGTGGGAGGCTCTGCGCGCCCGCCCGCACATCGCGCCGTTCCACATCCACCCCGTCGACGTGCACACCGCCCGCACCGTCGCCGAGGCGCGGCACGTGATGCAGCACGACGAGTTCGGCGCGCGCACCCCGGAAGTCGCCGCCGCGTTCGCGAAGCCCGAGGAAGTCCTCCTCGCCGCGCTGCTGCACGACATCGGGAAGGCTCACGCCGGCGTCGAACACCCCGCGGCGGGTGCCGTCATCGCGGAGCGATTCGCGACCCGCGCCGGGCTCGGTGCCGTGACGCAACGCCTCGTGGCCGCCGTTCGCCACCACCTCCTGCTGCCCGCCGTCGCCACTCGCCGCGACATCGCGGACGCCGAGGTGATCCGCGAGACCGCCGAGGCAGTCGGGGACCTCGACACGCTGCGGTTGCTGTACGTCCTCGCGGTCGCGGACGCGCGCGCCAGCGGGCCGAACGTCTGGAACCAGTGGAAGGCGCAGCTGATGCGCGCCCTCTTCGATCGCGTCAGCGCCGTCCTCGAACAGCGCGCGCACGCCCCCAGCAGCGAAGCGGTGGCCGAGGCGCTCGCCGGCCGCTTCCCGCCCGAGGTCGTCCGCGCCCATCTCGCGGGCCTCGACGCCTCGTACCTGCTCTCGACGCCGCCCGAGACCGTCGGCGACCAGATTGCGCTCATCGAGCAGGCCGCCACCGCCGAGGGCCGCTCCGCCGCGCGCCGTGAGACCCTCGGCGAGATCGACCGTGTCACCCTCGTCACGCCCGACCGGCCCGGCCTGCTCCAGGACATCGCGGGCACCCTCGCCGGGTTCAACGCGAGCATGCTCGGCGGCGTCGCCTACACCCGCGCCGACGGCATCGCGATCCAGGTCTGGCACGTCGGGGATGCCCTCAACCGCGACGGACGCAACGGCGCCAACGGTGGAGGTATCGACGACCGCCGCTGGTCGCGCATCCTCGACGCGCTGCCACGCGCGGCCTGCGGCGAGTTCGACATCGAGGAACGCCTCGACGAGGTGCGCCGCTCCTATCCGCAGCCCCCGCGCCGCGCCGACATCGAGACGAAGGTCTCCATCGACAACGCCGCCTCCCGCGACTACTCAGTCCTCGAGGTCTCCGCCCCCGACCGCCGAGGCCTCCTCTACGCCGTCACGAAGGCCCTCCACGACCTCCGCATCGACATCCACCTCGCGAAGGTCGACACCATCGGCCCCGAGGTCTTCGACGCCTTCTACATCCGCCGCGAGAACGGCTCCCGCATCGAAGAACCCGACGAGGTCGCCCGCCTCGTGGCACGGATCGAGGGCGTGCTGGCGGAGTTGGGGTAGGCACGCGACTAGTCGTGCATCGGCGAATGTGCTTTGGTACGCCGATGCAGCGCCTACTCCTTGCCTCGGTCCTTGCTCTCGCCGTCCTGCTCACCGCGTGCGACGCGGAGTCTGACGCGTCGGATGCGGGCACGTTTGAGCGGATGCTCGCGTGGGTGCCGCAGGAGATGGGCCACACGCTCCATCTCGGAGATATGGCCGCCTGGCGCGAGGTTGCAGGCGTCGAGGCTCCGGGCGGCCCGGAGGGTGCCGACGATTACCTGATCACCCTCTTCGAGCATTCGCAAGAGAGCGGAGTCGGGGCTCTGCAGGGGCCGTGGATGGGCGTACCGGGCTTCTTCCTGAGCATGCCGAGGAATGACGTGACGTTCAGCGCGAGGACCTCCAAGGCGTTCGGCTTTGGGCTGGGCGATTTCGACGCTGTGGCGTTCCGAGGCAGCGTGTCCCCACCTGAGCAGTGGGGGATGGTTGCGGGGAACTTCGACCGAGAAGCCATCCTTGAAACGCTCGATGCGTGCGATGAGTGCCAGCCAGCCACCGAGGAAACGGTCGCGGGCGAGACCGTGTATTGGTGGGGTGAGGAACGGGGAGGCCTGCGATTCTCGGGGCGGAACCGCAGCGCGCTCCCGCTGTTCGATGACCTCGGACGCGGTGGGACGATGGCGTTCTTCGATGACCGCATCATTCGTACCCTCGGGATCGACTTGATGGAGCAAACGCTCACCGGGCCGATGCTTGCCGAGGACGAGCAGTGGCTGCGGACGGCTCGTCTCCTCGACGATGCGGGGGCGTTGTACGCACAGTTCATCACTGCGCCCGATCACACTGGCTCCATGGCGGGATTCGTCGAGCAGCTCGGGATTCAGCAGACCTACGCCATGTCCGAGTATCTGCCCTCACTCGATCCGTACGAGTTCCTCGCGGCCGGGGGTGGGTACGAGGATGAGTCACTGTTCACCGTGCTCGCGCTGGGCTTCGAGGATGCGAGTACCGCCGAGGCGAACGTGGACATCGTGCGCGCGCGCCTCGAGGCGGTTCCGTCATCGGCGGCGGAAGGCACCATGCCGGACCGGGGCGAGGTGTTCGCCTGGCCGGAGCCAGAGATTGTGGACGTGCGCGCTGAGGGTGATCTGGTGGTCGTGCGGCTAGACGGGGCCGCCCTCGGTGGGGAGTACCTCTTCGCGCTTCACACGATCTTGCCGGGCCTCCCGGAGGCACCATGAGAAGCGTCGTCGTACTAGTAGTAGCGAATATCCTCGCTGCCCTTCTCGTCGGCTGCGACTCAGAGCCTGAGGCGTCCTCCCCAACCATCGCGGCGACTGTGGTGTCGATGACGCCCGAGGTCACCTCGTCCGCGACGCCCCCAGGGGCCCCCGGCCCGGGCACGTTTGAAACACTGCTTGGATGGGTGTCCCAGGATCTTCTCGCCGATCCCGGCTGGGATACCGTTGCGTCCGTCTCCATGGGCGACATCGAGGCATGGCGTGAGGCGAGTGGGAACCCGGCCCCCGGCACGCTTGAGGGCGAAGTCGACGATCTCGAAGCGTGGGCCGCCAGTGAGCCCGGACACGCCACCGCCTGGAACACCACCGGATTCGCAAGGTGGTTCCTCGGCGTACCCGATCGGGGGTTCCCGATGGAAGGTATGGGACTAAGCGAGCGCACCACCGATGCTCTCGGATTCGGGCGACGCGACATCGACGCGTTCGCGGTGCAGTTCGGATGGCACCTGGGCGTCCAGGAGCCGTACGGCGTGATGACCGGCGACTTCGATCCGGACGGGATCAACTCGGCCATCGAGGCGTGCAGCGAGTGCGAACCAGTCACGATCGAGGAGGTCGCGGGCACCCGCGTCTACATTTGGGGCGACGATGAGCCGAATCCCGCCCTTGCGGACGCCCTCCCGATTTTCATGGACGATGGTCGCGGGGGCGCGCTCGCCGTCTTCGAGGACCGCGTTGTGCGAACTATGGATCTCGACGCGATGCGATCCGCCCTAGAGGGGCCAACGCTCGCGGAACTCGACGGGTGGCCCCCGGCGGCGCGGGTGCTGGACGAAGCGGACGCGCTATACGCACAGTTCATTGCGCCGAGCGACGTGTGCTGCGGCATCCCTTCGCTCATGGGGCCGAAGTGGCTGGAGGAGGGGGAACTTCCGCTCCTCGACCCGTGGCTCGTGCTCGCCTCGGGCGGGCGGAACGACGAGGACGGGCCAGTCACACTGTTCGTGCTCAGCTACCCGGACGAGGGGGTTGCAGGAGCAAACGTTGATCGCATGGAGGAGCGGCTCGCCGCCGTGCCGGATGATCACTTCGTGGGGCTCGGAACGGAGCCCCGCTGGGGAGACATCGTGACCTCGACTGACGTGGCCTCGCAGGGGGCCATGCTCGTGGTCACGGTCCGCGGGATCGCTCTTGCTGGGTTCGGCCCTGGTGATTTCCGGTCGCTCTTCTGGGCGGACTGGCCCTAGCTGGCCACCGCACCTCGCTGTCAGCGATCCGCCTCGGTGGTAGGATGCCCGGAGCCTCGCGGGAGGGGTGGACGCGGCACTCGTCGCTCCGCTGCGCGAGCAGAAATCGGCCCGAAACGCGCGCATCCTCGCGCGATCGAGACCACGATCGGGGGACTCAGCATGCCCGAGAAGAAGGACCTGTACGAGATCGGCGAGACGCCGCCGCTGGGACACGTACCGAAGCAGATGTACGCGTCGCTCATCCGGCCGGAGCGCTACGGCCAGCCCAAGGACGCCTTCCAGGTCGAAGCCATCGACGTGCCCGAGGTGGGCCCGAAGGAAGTGCTCGTCTGGGTCATGGCTGCCGGCGTGAACTACAACAACGTCTGGGCCGCCCTCGGCACGCCCGTCGACGTGATCGCGGCGCGCCAGAAGGCCGGCGAGACCGAGGACTTCCACATCGGTGGATCGGACGCCTCGGGCATTGTGTGGGCGAAGGGTGACCAGGTCACCAACGTCGAGATCGGCGACGAGGTCGTCCTCTCGTGCGGCATGTGGAACGACGACGCGCCGGACATCCAGGCCGGCGCCGACCCGATCACGTCCACCTCCAACCGTATCTGGGGCTACGAGGTGAACTGGGGCTCCTTCGCCCAGTTCACGAAGGTCCAGTACCACCAGTGCTTCCCAAAGCCGAAGCAGCTCACCTGGGAGGCGGCCTCCGCCTACATGCTCGTCGGCGCGACCGCCTACCGCATGCTGATGGGCTGGGAGCCGCACACCGTCCGCGAGGGCGACCCGGTGCTCGTCTGGGGCGCGACCGGCGGCCTCGGCGTGATGGCCACGCAGATCGTGAAGGCAAAGGGCGGGATCCCGATCGCGGTCGTCTCGGACGAGTCGAAGTTCGAGATGTGCTACCAGCTTGGCGCGAAGGGCGTGATCAACCGCAAGGACCCCGCCTTCACCCACTGGGGCCGGCTCCCCGACCTGGACGACAGCGCCGCCTTCGGCGAGTGGATGAAGGGCGCGCGCGCGTTCGGCGCGAAGTTCTGGGAGGTGCTCGGCGAGCGCAAGGCGCCCCGTATCGTCTTCGAACACCCCGGCGAGTCCACGATCCCGACGTCCGTCTACCTGACGGACAACGCGGGTATGGTCGTGATCTGCGCTGGCACGTCGGGCTACAACGCCGACGTCGACCTGCGCTACCTCTGGATGCGCCAGAAGCGGCTGCAGGGCTCGCACTTCGCGAACACGCAGCAGTGCGCCGAGCTCAACGACATGGTCGCGGCCGGCGAGGTGGATCCCGTCCTCTCGCAGGTGTTCCCCTTCGAGGGCGGCGTCGGCGAGGCGCACCAGCTCATGTACGAGAACCGGCACCCGGCCGGCAACATGGCGGTCCTGGTGAACGCTACCAAGGAGGGCGAGACCACCCTCAAAGTGGAGTAGCCTCCCGCCTCTCCCGAGGCGAGTACGAACGCAGCGAGGGCGTCCCGGTAGGGACGCCCTCGTCGTGTGTCAGGAGGCGATGCGCGTCAGGACTGCTCGGCGAGGCGCAACCGCTCGAGGCCGTCGAGGATGAGGTCGAGCGTGAACTCGAACTCGAACTGGGAGTCGCATCCATCGCCGAGGATGGAGTCATCCTCCTTGTGGGGATTGCCGCCAGCGATCAGCGCGCCCAGGTTCGGATAGGCCGCGGCCATCTGCTGCATCATCAAGGCTGCCACCTCCGGATCACTCATCTCCGACCCGGAGTCATCGAAGAGCTCCTGCGTGAACCCCAGCACGCGGCTGCCGAGGACGTGCACGGCGTGATGCGTGAGGTCGGCTGAGAAGCCGGCCCGCAGGAAGATGCCGACCACGCCGTCGTAGTGCTGCAGCATCGTCGGGGTGAGGTCCTTGCGTCCCTCGATCACCTTCGGGGCCCATTCGTGGCGAAGCAGGACATCGCGTGCATCCAGCACGTGCCGGCGCAGCGTCGCGCGCCAGTCGGGGCCGTCCTCCGCCACCGGCATCTCGCTCACGATCGCATCGGCCATCCCCGTGAGGAGGTCCTCCTTGTTCGCGACGTGGTTGTAGAGCGACATCGCCTCGACGCCGAGCTCCTGGCCGAGGCGACGCATGCTCACCGCCTCGATGCCGTGCTCATCCGCGAGGGCGACCGCGGCCGCGAGGACCCGCTCCCGGCTGAGCGGGGTACGAGGTTCGGCGGTACTGCTGTCTGCGGCCATCGAGTTCCTTGTTCCTGGGTACATACACGGTAAGCCGGGGGCTTCGCGATGGGGAGAGGCTGGGTCTGCGAGTGGCACCGGGCTTGACGGACTTACGGCGTACGCTTACAACGTATGTCTCCCGACGTACTCTGTAAGTTTACACCGTATGTCGAGTCAGCCAGATGCCCTCCGCTGCCGCCACTCGTGTTCGGCCGGCGGGCAGTTCGACAGGACTCATTCAGATGCTTGCTTCACTCGGACGGTGGTCATTCAAGAACCGCTGGCTTGTCGTCGTCGGTTGGATTGCCCTCATGGTGGCGGTCTTCGGAACGGCCGGAGTCGTGGGCTCTGCCTTCGACGGATCATTCGCCATCCCGGACTCCGAGAGCCGCCGAGGGTTCGACGCCCTCGAGACGCACTTCGGCGGATTCGGCGCGGGGCAGGCCGGATCCATCGTCTTCCGGGCCGAATCCGGCATCGACGACCCCGAGGTCCGCGCGGCGATGGAGGCACTGTTCGCTCGCGCCGCCGCGAACGAAGGCGTCACGGTCTCCAGCCCCTACGAGGGCATGGGAGCGGAGACCCAGGTCAGCGCGGATCGTACGGTCGCGTTCGCCTCTCTCTCGCTCCACCCAGACCTCGATTTCACCGAGGCGTCCCTGATCGGCGTGGACCTGCTCGAGAACGCACCCGTGGTCGACGGACTGCAGGTCGAGGTCGGTGGCACCGCCCTGGCGGAGTTCGCTCCACCCGAGACGGAGTTCATCGGCCTGTCGTTCGCCGTCGTCGTACTGATCGTGGCGTTCGGGTCCGTCCTGGCGATGGGCCTGCCGATCGGCGTTGCGGTCGCGGGCGTGGGCGTGGCGATGGGCCTCGTGACGCTGCTCTCGAACGTCGTCGCGATTCCCGACTTCGCCACCGCCATCGGCGCGATGATCGGCCTCGGTGTCGGCATCGACTACGCGCTGTTCATCGTCACCCGCTACCGCGAGGGCCTGCACGCGGGCCTCGACGCTGAGGATGCGACTGCGGTCGCGCTTGACACGGCGGGGCGCGCGGTGATGTTCGCGGGCGTCACCGTGGTCATCTCTCTGCTCGGCATGCTCCTGATGGGGCTCGCCTTTGTCAGTGGGCTCGGGATCGGCGCGGCAGTCACCGTCCTCGCGACGATGTTCGCCTCAGTCACGCTGCTCCCCGCGCTCCTCGGGTTCGCTCGCGAGCGCGTCGAGGTCACGCCCTGGTACGCCCTCGTCGCGGCGGGCTTCATCTCGCTGGCGCTGCTGGGCGTTGGCCTCGGCCAGCCGGTGTTCCTCGCGGGCTTCCCGATCGCCCTCGCGCTCTTCGTCGTCGGCCGCTGGCTCCCGGTGCTCAAGAAGCGCATCCCGCGGGGCGAGGCGACGCCCACCGAGGAGACGCTGGCCTACCGCTGGAGCCGCGCCGTCCAGGCTCGGCCGTGGGTGTGGCTGACGGTCGGCACGGTCTTCCTCCTGGTGCTCGCCGCGCCGCTGCTCTCACTGAGGATGGGGTTCTCCGACGAGGGCAACTTCGCCGAGGAGACCACGACGCGCCAGGCGTACGACCTCCTCGCCGATGGCTTCGGGCCGGGCTTCAATGGCCCGCTCCTCGTCGTCGTCGAGGCTGGCGAACCCACCGATGCGGCCGCCCGCGAGCTGCTCCCCTCGCTCGTCGCCGGCATCGAGGTCGCGCCGGGGGTGGCCTCCGTCGCCGCTCCGTTCCCGAGCGACCCGACGATGCCGAACGCCTCGCCGGCCTACCTCATCCAGGTGTTCCCGGCGACTTCCCCCCAGGACGAGAAGACGAGCGACCTCGTCCGTGTGCTCCGCGACGAGGTGATCCCGACTGCGATCGCGGGCTCAACGCTCGATGTGAGCGTGACGGGAATGGTCGCGTCGAACATCGACTTCACGAGCTACCTCACGGGGCGCATCGTGACCTTCTTCGGCGCAGTCCTCGCTCTGTCCTTCCTGCTCCTGATGGTCGTGTTCCGCTCCGTGCTGGTTCCGGTCAAGGCCGTGCTCATGAACGTGCTGTCCATCGGCGCGGCCTACGGCGTGATCGTCGCCATCTTCCAGTGGGGCTGGCTCGGCTCCCTGCTCGGGATCGAGGGCGGCCCGATCGAGCCGTTCATCCCGATGATGATGTTCGCCATCGTCTTCGGGCTCTCGATGGACTACGAGGTCTTCCTGCTCTCCCGTGTGAAGGAGGAGTTCGACCGCACGGGCGACGCCGTCGGCTCGGTCGCGGACGGCCTCGCCTCCACCGCCCGAGTCATCACCGCTGCTGCCGCGATCATGATCGTGGTGTTCGGGAGCTTCGCGCTCGAGGACGACCGCCTCGCGAAGCTGATGGGCATGGGCCTTGCGATCGCGATCTTCCTCGACGCCACCATCGTCCGGATGATCCTGGTCCCCGCGACCATGAAGCTCCTCGGCGAGCGCAACTGGTGGCTTCCTGGCTGGCTCAACCGCGCGTTGCCAGTCATTCACGTCGAGGGCAACCTCGCCCCGCGGGCCGCGCAGCCGGCTCAGCAGGCCGCCGTCTCCGGCGACTAGCGCTGGGCACGCACGAACGCAGCGAGGGCGTCCCCGCCGGGACGCCCTCGTCGTGTGTCAGGAGGCGGCCGCGCTCGCTAGAAGCGCTGGTTGCCCTCGGCGTCATCGTCCGTCTGAGGGAGGATCGCGACGACCACCTGCGCGACGCCACGGCCGTCGATCTGGGTGACGCGGAGCTCGATGCCGTCGTACTCGACGGCGTCGCCGAAGCGCGGCGGGCGTTCGAGGAGCGCGAGGACGAGGCCGCTGACGGTCTCTGCCTCGGGGTGTTCGATCTGGAGGCGGAGTCGTTCGCTCAACTCGTCGAGGCGGACCGTGCCGGCGGCGTGCAGGCGGCCGGAGGCGTCGCGGAACATCTCCCCGGTGGCGTCACTCTCCGGCACCCGCCCGAGGATCTCGTTCGTCACATCGTCAGGCGTCACGATGCCCGCGGTGCCGCCGTGCTCGTCGAGGACGACCGCGAACTGCACGAGCTGGTCGCGCATGCGGGCCACCACGGAGGAGAGCGGAGTGGAGGAGGGGACGAACGGCGGCTCCTGCATCGACTCAGAGGTGAAGTCGCGCTCCTCGGTGATGAACGTGGCCAGGTCGCGGATGTGGACCACGCCGAAGATATGGTCCAGGTCCTCGCCGTAGACCGGGTATCGGGTGTGCGGGTGTTGTTCGACGAGGGTGCGTACCTCTTCGGCGGTCGCGCCCAGCCGGACGCCGTGCACCTGCACGCGCGGACGCATCACGTCCTCGGCCACGAGGTTCCCGAGGTCGAACAGCTCACGGAGGATGCGGCCCGAGCCCTGCTCGAGCATGCCGCCCTCCAGGCTCTCCTGGACGACGAACTCCAGCTCCTCCGCGGAGTAGTACTGCTCCTCGCTACCCTTCGACCGGTCGATGCCGAAGAGGGCGAGGAGCCCGTTCCCGATCGCGTTCAGCCCGAGGACAAGCGGGTACATCAGCCGGCGCACCCACAGCATGGGTGGCGTCACCTGGAGCGCCGTGCCCTCGGCGTGCGAGAGGGCAAGCGACTTCGGCACCATCTCGCCGAGCACGACGTGGAGGTACGTCATGATCGAGATGGCCGCGAGCGTGGCGAGGGAGTGCGCCGCGATCCATGCGAACTCGACGCCCCACTCCTCGAACTGCACTTCGAGGAAGTGCGCGAGTTGGTGCTCGCCGTACATACCGAGGCCGAGCGTCGCGAAGGTGATGCCGAGCTGGGCCGTGGCGATGTAGCGGTCCTGGTTGCGCGCATCGGTCAGCACGCGGCTCACCATCCGCGCGCCACGGTGCCCGGCGGCCGCGCGACGCTCGATGGTGGCGCGTGGCGCGCCCACGATCGCGAACTCCGCCGCGACGAACAGTCCGTTGAGCCCGATGAGCACGAGGACGATGACGATCGGCACCACGGCGCTCATGCGCGTGCCTCGCTCTCGCTGCGCTCACGCACCGGCCGCGCCAGCAGCGTGACCACGACGAGGGAGTCGACGGCCTCGACCTCCACCTCGACGCCCGCGACTTCGAGGTGCTCGCCCGCCTGCGGAATGCGGCCGAGGCGTTCCGAGATGATTCCGCTCAGCGTGTCGCTCTCACCGTGCCAGAGCACGCCGAGCCAGTCCTCCGCCTCGTCGATACGCATCCGGCCCGGGAGCCGCACTCGACCGTCGGGCAGCATCACGGGCTCGTCGTCGCCCGGGTGGAGTGCGCGCGTGTCGCCGAGGACCTCGACGAGGAGGTCCTCCAGCGTCACGAGGCCGGCCACTCCGCCGTGCTCGTCGACCACGACGGCCTGCTCGGAGCGCTGGCGGCGCAACTCCGCGACGAGGCGCTCGCACCGCATCGACTCCGGCACGCTCGCGATCGGGCGCATCACGGTCTTTGTGAGGTGCGCCGAGTTCCCGTGCGCGATCTCGCGGACGATCTCCTTGGCGTGGATGACCCCGACCAGGTAGTCGGGGCTGCGACGGTAGACGGGGAGACGGGTGAAGCCAGACTCCGAGAGCACGTCGCGCACCTCGGCGAGGGTGGCGTCCTCGGATACTGCGACGATGTCGACGCGCGGCACCATGATGCGGCGGACGGGGAGGACGCTCAGGCGCAGGGCGCGTTCGAAGCGCACCTGCTCCGCGGCGGAGAGCAGGCCGCCATCGTGGCTTTCTGCGATCAGCAGTGCGATCTCGCTCGGTGAGTGGATGTGGCGATGCCCGGAGGCAGGCGTGCGCAGCAGCCGGAGGATGAGGATGCCGCTCCCGTTCAGCACCGCGATCAGCGGCCGGAAGATCCAGAGCGAGGCGCGCATCGGGATCGAGGTGTAGAGCGCGACCGGCGTTGGGAACTGGAGCGCGATCGACTTCGGCAGGAGCTCACCGAGTACGACTTGCGTCGAGGTCAGGGTGACGAGCACCGCGGTGGCGGCAGTGCCCACGGCGCTCGCGCGGCCCATGCCCGCCTGGTCCTCGAGTAGGTCAGCGAAGCCGGGCGTGACTGCTGCCTGCCCGTAGGCGCCGAGGAGCAGGCTGGAGAGCGTGATCCCGATCTGACAGGCCGCGACATAACGGTCGAGGCCCGCGCCACTCTCGAGGATGCCGAGCATCCACCTCGCGGGGCGGTTGCCGTTCTCGGCCATCTGGCGCACCCGCGTCCGCCTCGCGGAGACCGCCGCGAACTCACCCGCGACGTAGAGCGCGTTGACCAGGATGAGGAGCGTGATGACGAACGGCACGAGGATCACTGCGGCAGCCGATCACGACGATCGCGCTGCGGGACGTAGGGGACGTCGACGAGCCGGCTCGTATGGGCAGGGTCGGAGGATGCGTCCATCGCCCCGAGTGTAGAGGGAACCCGGCTGCCTCGTTGTTCGTGCGCTAGCATTCGTTCCGCTCGACAGAACGATTCGAGGGTGGACGACCGGGAGAGGCACACGATGAAGGCAGCAGTCCTCAACGAGGCAAACAAGCCGATGACCATCGACGAGGTTGAACTCGCCGATCCGGTCGCCGGCGAGGCGAAGGTCCGCGTGATCGCGGCCGGCGTGTGTCACTCCGACCTGCACTTCATCGACGGCGTCTACCCCTCGCGCTATCCCACGATCCTCGGCCACGAGGTGGCCGGCGTGGTCGAGGAAGTCGGCCCCGGCGTTACGAACGTCGTCCCCGGTGACCGCGTCATCCTCGGCTTCGTGCAGCCGTGCGGCACCTGCCGCTACTGCGCGGAGGGCCGCCCGGCGATCTGCCAGAACCCTGTCCGCACACGCGGATCCTCGAACCCCGCGCGCACCCGCAACGGCGAGGCCGTGAACGCGATGGCGAACGTCGGCGGATTCGCTGAGTACTCCGCGACGCCTGCCTCGGGACTCGTGAAGGTTCCGGCCGGTGTCTCGCTCGAGATTGCGGCGCTGGTCGGGTGCTCGGTCACCACGGGCTACGGAGCGGTGGTCAACACGGCAGAGGTGAAGCCCGGCTCGACGGTCGCCGTGATCGGCGCGGGCGGGGTCGGGCTCAACATCATCCAGTCTGCCCGCCTTGCAGGGGCCGCCCGCGTCATCGCCGTCGACATGGCAGAGCACAAGCTCGCCACCGCGCGCGACTTCGGCGCGACGGACATCGTCAACGCGCGGGAGGAGGACCCCGTCGCGATGGTGAAGGAGCTCACCGGGGGTGGTGTCGACTACGCGTTCGAAGCCATCGGGCTCAAGGTCACCTCGGAGCAGGCGTACGAGATGACCGGACGCGGCGGCACCGCCGTGATCGTGGGGATGGTCCCACCGACCGACCAGATCACGATTGCTTCGAACATCTGGGTCCAGGAGAAGACGCTCAAGGGCTCGTTCTACGGATCCGCGCGTTTCCACCTGGACATGCCGCGCATCCTCGACCTCTACGTGCAGGGCAAGCTCAACCTCGACGGCCTCGTCTCGCGACGCTATCCGCTCGACGAGATCAACGAGGCGTTCGATGCGCTCCGCAACGGCGAGGTAGCGCGAAGCGTGCTGACGATCGGCACCGAGTAGGGCGCGCGCCGCTCGGTAGGCGTCAGGCAGCCGGCAGCGTCAGCCGGACGAGCGTGCCTCGGTCGACGCCATCCTCGAAGCGCACGGTGCCACCCATGCGGGTGACGAGGCGTGCGACCGTGGCGAGGCCGATGCCATGGCCGGCAGTGCCGGCCGCATTATCGCCGCGCGCGCCTCGGTAGATGAGGCGGTCGGAGTCGCCCGGCATGCCGGGGCCGTTGTCGGTGATCGTCACCTCGAACGTCGCGCCGTCGATCCGTCGGGACCGGATGCCAATCTGTGGGACGGTGCCGTCCGGGCAGAACTTGATGGAGTTCTGCACGAGGTTCTCGAGGACCCGGAAGAGCGAGGCGTCATCGCCGAGCACCACGGGCAGCGTGCCCTCGACGGCGACGGTCGCGTGGCGTTCCCGCATTGAGCAGTTCAGCGCGCCGAGGACGTCCGAGAGGACGCGGTTCATGTCGACTCGTACCCGAGTGGCCTCGGCGGCTGCCGGAGCGTCGAGGGCTTCGGGGCGGAGCGCGGAGCTGACCACGGTCTGGGCGCGCTCGGAGACCGCGGCGGCACGGGCGATGGCAGCGCGGACATCATCGGACACCGCGCCGAACGCGCCGTCCGCGATCAGTTCGAGGTAGGACGTGACGGTGAGCAGCGGCGCCTTCAAGTCGTGCGCGACCTCGCGCATCTGTTGCTGCGCCTCCGCCAGCGGATCCACCCGCGGCTCCACCTCGCGGCCCCGGAGGCCGAGGGCGATCGATCCGCCGATCATGAGGCACGCGACGGTGTACGCACCGGCCTCGCGTGGGTCGCGGCTGAGGAGGGCGGCGATGAGCAGGCCACCCATGGCGCCGATGACGGCGAGCGTGGTGAGGAGGAGGGACCTGTCCCGGAACGCCGGGATCGCTCGCTCGATCACGGTGAGGGAGGCGTGCGACGCCTCAGACCACCGCGCGCCTCGCGCGTGTCGTTCGATTGCCTGCATGACTACCCCGCCAAACAAACGTCGTAGCCGCCCGCAAGTACGATGCGGGTAGCGTTCGCCCATACGTATTAGGGTTCCCCCTGTATTTCAGGCGTTTTGACACGCTTTTGACATCGGAGTTCACGTGGCGTTCACAGAAGGGGCCGAACTCGCCCAGAAGGCGGAGCGGGAGTTGCGCGATCGCCTCGCCGAGGTCTGCCCGCCGAAGCTCATGGCGCACATGGATCGCGTCGTCGAGGTGGCGGACGAACTCGCGCGGCGCTGGGACCTGGACGTCGCCCTCGCGCGGTACATGGCACAGGCGCACGACGTCGTCCGGCATCTCGACGACGATGAGTGGCTCGCGCGCGCCGAGGCGTATGGGATCGCCGTGAGCGACATCGAGCGGGACGCGCCGGTGCTCCTCCACGGCCCCGTCGGCGCCGAGGAGCTCCGCCGCAATTTCGGCGTCACCGACGCGCGAGTCCTGGACGCGGTGTGGTGGCACACGCCGGGACACCCGGACTATCCGCCTGAGGCGTGGGCGATGTTCATCGCGGACAAGGTGGAGCCGCGCAAGGCGAAGCGCTGGAAGGCGCTCAAGAAGGTGCATCGCATCGCCCTCGAAGAAGGGTTAGAGGCCGCCGCGTTGCGGTACGTCGAACTGCGGATCAAGGAGGGACTGCGCGAGGGCTATCTGATCCAGCCGTCGATGCTCACCACGCGCAACGCACTCCTCGAGCGAGTCAGTCGCTCGGACTCGTAACTTTTCCGGAGCAAGGCAAGCGTCAGGGGACGCGGACCTCGAAGTCCGCGAACAGGGTGCCAGCCTCCGAGTGCAGGTCGACCTGCTTCACGAGCGAGAGCAGCCCCGCCGCCTCCACGCCCCACCGCTGCTCCACGATCCCCCGCAGGCCAACGGTGAGTTCGCTGCCGTCGAACGAGAGTCCGTACGGCTCCGCGCGGCCCTTGAGCGCCCTCGAGAGCAGCGCCGCGTACGCCCTCGGCACGGTCGCGGTGACCGAGGGCTGACCGGGGAGCCCGTGCACACCGGACAGCCGGATCTCGGGCGACAGACGTTTCGAGAGGAATGACGCGCCCACGACGACATCGAGGCGGATGACCTCGCCGGGCAGGATTGCGGCACCGACGATCGATGCACCTCGCCTCGGGGGAATCTGTTGCAGGAACTCGGTCAGCAGCGCGTCGGTGATTGGCAGGGTGCCTCGGAGCGTGGCGCCCGCGAGATCGGGCCACCCGGTCCGCTGTTGTTCGCGCAGGAGTTCAGCCAGGGAGAACGCCATGCCTCATCCTCGTCTGCCTCGGTCGTCAGATTCGCACTCATGCTACGTGCGCAGGCGAGGCCGAATGTGGCGCGGGTGTGAACCGCTTCGCGTGACCGGCACCTGATCCGCGTTTGGCGAGAGATACGGCAGGTCTGCACCATCTCTTGCGCGAATCAGGGAGAATGGACGTGAGTTGGTCGATGGCGTCGGATCGCTGACGCCTCCCACTTGCAGGGTGTAGAACAGATGTTCTAATCTCTCCTTCCGCTGGGGAACACTTCGTTCTCCGGGTACGGAAGGATCGAGCATGAACGGATTCTCGTCCGGCCCTGAGTTCCACTCGAACCTCCCATCGGCCTCGCTCCTGGGTGCGGCGCAGCAGGCTGCGATCGCCGTCTCAAGTGCGTGGAGCGCGCTCTACTTCGTCCGCCAGCTGACCTCGGGTAGTCGCGCACGCCGCGTCGCGGCGGCCGTCCTCGCACTGCTGTTTGTCGCGATTGCCGTCGAGGCGCTCGCCGGGCTGCCGGTCGCGTCGACCTCGGCGGACGTCCTGCGACGCACGCCGCTCCTGCTCGCCACCACGAGCGTCGCGTTCCTCGTCACCTACCGCCCGAGGGCTGCCCGATGAGCGCCTCGCACTCGACTCACCCCGTGCTCGATGCGATCCGGGGCGGCGACTACGAGCGCGCCGGACTGCGATTGCTCTACGGGTTCCTCGTAGCCCTCGAGGAGACCGCGCCGCCGGCTCGCGAGGAACTGCTGCACCTGATGGTGGAGCGCCGCCTCCCCGCGCACCGTGACGCCGGTCACGCCTCCGACGGAGGCCACCGATGACCGACGACACCCGACTGGGAGGGCGTATCCGCCGCCGCCGCGTGCCCACGTTCTACGAGCGCGCGCTCTCCGCAAGCGACCAGGCGCTCTTCGACGACGCCCTCGAGGTGGAGGGGATGGACGCCGAGGTGGCTCTGCTACGCATGCACATCCTGCGCCTGCTCGACGAGCAGCCACCGGACAGCGAGGCGTTGCGCGCCGGCATCCGCCTGCTCGTCACCGCCCTCAGCGCGCGGCACCGGCTAACCGGCCGCGAGGCGGAGACGCTGACCGAGACGGCGACCGAGCTGTTCGAGCAGTTCGTCTCGGCGTTCGCGAGCGGAGGCACCTCCGATGAGTAGCCCTCGCCACTCGCATTCCCGCTCCCGACATCGGCGACCTGATCCGCTCGGGCGCCTCGTCCGTGGCATCGCGC
>Ga0209024_1001686_pt1 | contig 16450 bp, 16 predicted proteins | sample AutmiccommunBRH5_FD_187380 | JGI IMG/M metagenome (GOLD analysis project Ga0209024, IMG submission 187380) | Deep subsurface microbial communities from Mt. Terri, Switzerland - Autotrophic microbial communities BRH/5 (SPAdes) (version 2) | ecosystem: Environmental > Aquatic > Deep subsurface >...
TCTGCCTCACATACGCGCCGAGGCGATCACCGCCCCCGCCATCCGCCGCGCTTCGCGGTCTGCTTGCCGCAGGTTATCAAGGCTGATCGTGGCAATTCCAAGCCCCGTTTGGGCTGACATTCGCGCGAGCACCTGCTCCACCACCTCTGCCATGGCCGGGAAGGACAGCTGGCCGGCGATGAACCCATCCAGCGCCGCCTCCTTCGCGGCGTTGAACACCGCGCCCGCGAGGCCCCGGATCGCCATCACCTCGCGGGCGAGCGTCAGGGCGGGATAGCGGGCGGGATCGGGCGCGGTGAAGGTCAGCTGCCCGATCTGCGCAAGGTCGAGCCGCGCCACCGGCAGATGCGCGCGGTCGGGCCAGTTCAGCGCATAGCCGATGGCATGGCGCATGTCGGGCGCGCCCAGATGCGCCATCAGCGCGCCGTCGCGGAAGCCGACCATGGCGTGGACCAGCGACTCGGGGTGGACCAGCACCTCGACCATCTGGGGCGCAACGTCGAAATATTCTCGGGTTTCAATGACTTCCAGGGCCTTGTTGAACATGGACGCGCTGTCGATGGTGATGCGCTGCCCCATCGCCCAGTTCGGATGGGTCGAGGCCTCGGGCACCGTCGCGGTCGCCAGCCGCTCCAGCGGCCAGTCGCGGAAGGCGCCGCCGCTGGCGGTGATGATGATCCGCTCGACCGCAGCGATATCCTCGCCCGCCAGCGCCTGGAACACCGCCGAATGCTCGCTGTCCACCGGCAGGATCCGCGCGCCATGGGCGGCCGCGGTTTCCATCAGCAGCGGCCCGGCGGTGACAAGGCTTTCCTTGTTGGCCAGCGCCAGCGTGCTGCCATGGCGCAATGCCGCAAGGCCGGGGGCGAGGCCGGCAAAGCCGACAATCGCGCTCATCACCCAATCGGCGGGCCGGTCCGCAGCCTCGACCAGCGCTGCCTCGCCCGCCGCAGCCTCCACGCCCGAGCCCGCCAGCGCCTCGCGCAGCGCCGGCAGACAGGCCGGATCGGCGGTCACCGCCACCTCGGCCCGCAGGGCGCGCGCCATCTCGGCCAGCCGCGCCACATTGCGGGCGCCGGTCAGCGCCACGGTGCGGAACGCGTCAGGGCCCCCGGCGCGCATCACCAGGTCAAAGGTCGATTCGCCGATGGAGCCGGTGGCCCCGAAGATCGAGATGGAGCGCATCCTAGAACCGCACCACGGGCACATCGACCAGCTGCGCCACCAGCAGCATCAGCAGCGCCGCGCCAAGCAGCCCGTCGAACCGGTCCAGCAAGCCGCCATGCCCCGGGATCAGGCGCGAGCTGTCCTTGACCCCCGCCCGCCGCTTGATCGCGCTTTCGGCGATGTCGCCCATCTGCGCGGCCAGCGCCAGCGCGGCGGAAATCCAGGGCAAGTCAGGCCCCGCCGTGGTGAACTGGCCGAAGGCGAGCCCCACCAGCGCCGCGCCGATCCAGCCCGCCACCGTGCCCGACCAGGTCTTCTTCGGGCTGATCCGCGGCCAGAACTTCGGCCCGCCAAGCGCCTTGCCGGCGAAATAGCCGGCAATGTCGGTGACCACCACCAGCGCGACCAGCCAGGCCAGCCACAGCACGCCATGATCGGCGCGGAAGGAGACGAGGCCATAGGCCGCCTGCAACACCGCCACCGAGTAGATCACGAACAGCAGCCGGTCCCGCATCGGCACCAGCGGCGAGGCCAGCGCGGGGAGCAGCAGCAAAAGCCCGCCCCAGCCCCAGCCCCAATAGCCGACGCCGCCGCCCTGCCCCGGCCAGACCTGCGCCAGCACCAGCGCCGCCAGCAGCCCGGCCCCCGCCAGCAGCCCCAGCCCGCGGGCGGGCAGCGCCTTCCCGGGCGCGGCCAGCATCGCCGCCAGCTCCCAGACCATCAGCCCGGCCGCGGCAATCGCCAGCCCGGCGAACCACCAGCCACCGGCCCAGATCAGCACCAGCCCGCCGCCGGCCATGACGAGGCCCGAGATCAGCCGCGGGCCAAGATCGGCCCACCGCGCCGCGCGGCTCGCCGTCGGCTTCGGATCGCTGTCGGTCATCTGGTCAGTCCTCCCTGCCCGGCCTGTCGCCGGGCGTCCTTGCGCCGCCGTGGCGGGCCTTGCCCGACTTACCCGCCGAGCCCGCCGCTGCGCAATCCCCGAAGGCTGCGGCTATCCGGTCAGCACGCCGCCAAAGCGCCGCTCACGGGTGCCAAAGCGGCCCACGATCTCTCGCATCACGTCAGGCGTGAAATCGGGCCACAGCACCTGCGAGAATTCGTATTCGGCATAGGCCGCCTGCCAGGGTAGGAAATTCGAGGTCCGCGTCTCGCCCGAGGTGCGGATCACCAGATCCGGGTCGGGGAAGCCCGCGGTATCGAGCCGCGCCGTCAGCGCCGCCTCATCGGCGGCCTCGGGCGCCAGCACGCCGCTGGCCACATCCTCGCACATCCGCCGCGCGGCGCGCAGCAGCTCGTCGCGCCCGCCATAGTTGATCGCCACGGTGAAATTGACGCGGGAATTGCCAGCCGTGCGCGCCTCGATCCCCGCCATCAGCTTCTGCAGCTTGGAGTCCAGCCGGTCCCGCGCGCCGATGAAGCGCAGCCGCACACCCTCGGCCGCCATCGCATCGGCCTCGCGTTCGATATAGCGGGCAAAAATGCCCATCAGGCCAAGCACTTCCTCGGTCGAGCGCTTCCAGTTTTCGGTGGAAAAGGCATAGACCGTCAGCCAGTCGATCCCGAGGTCCGGGCAGGCGCGGACGATCTCCTTGACCCGTTCCGCCCCCTTGCGATGGCCGACCAGCCGCGGCCAGCCGCGATTGGTGGCCCACCGGCCGTTGCCATCCATGATGATGGCCACATGGCCGGGCCCGCACAGGGAAGCCGCCCCCGATGTCGCCTTGTCTTTCACATCCTTGGCGGCCATCGGGCCTAGTCCTCGCTAGGGTTTTGGGTCGGTGGTTGCAGGTCGGCTCGCGCAGCCTAGACTTGCATGATCTCGGCCTGCTTGGCATCGAGCGCGCCATCGACGGCGGCAATGGCCTTGTCGGTCAGCGCCTGCACCTCGGCGGACCAGAACTTCTGGTCATCCTCGCTCATGCCATCGGCCTTGGCCTTCTTGATCTGGTCCATGCCGTCGCGCCGCACGTTGCGCACGGCGACGCGGGCATGTTCGGCATATTGCGCGGCAACGCGGGTCAGATCGCGGCGGCGTTCCTCGTTCAGTTCGGGGATCGGCAGCATGATGATGGTGCCATTGGTCTGCGGGTTGATGCCGAGCCCGCTTTCGCGGATCGCCTTTTCAACCTTGTTCACCATGCCCTTGTCCCAGATGTTGATCGTGACCATCCGCGGCTCTGGCACGTTCACGGTGCCAAGCTGGTTGATCGGCGTCATCTGGCCATAAGCGTCGACCTGGATCGGTTCGACCAGCGAAGCCGAGGCGCGCCCGGTGCGCAGCGAGGAGAATTCCGTCCGCAGCGAGGCCATGGCCCCATCCATGCGGCGGCTGAGGTCATCAATGTCGATCTCGATATCGTCGGCCATGTGTCGTGTTTCCCGTCAGTTTGCCTTGGACGCCGCTATAGCCGAGCCGATGCGCGAAAGATAGGGCGTCATCCTTTCACAAGCGTATACGTGCCCCGGCCCGCAAGGATGCCGCGGAACCCGCCCGGCTCGTCGAGCGAGAACACGATGATCGGCAGGTTGTTGTCGCGCGCCAGTGCAATCGCCGAGGCATCCATGACGCCGAGATGCTTTTGCAGCACCTCGTCATAGCTGACCTTGTCATAGCGCTTGGCATCGGCGTGTTTCTTGGGGTCCTTGTCATAGACCCCGTCGACCTTGGTGCCCTTGAAGATCGCCTGGCAGGTCATCTCGTTGGCGCGCAGCGTGGCGGCGGTATCGGTGGTGAAATAGGGGTTGCCGGTGCCGGCGGCGAAGATCACCACGCGGGCCTTCTCGAGGTGGCGCACGGCGCGGCGGCGGATATAGGGCTCGCAGACCTGGTCCATAGGGATCGCCGAGATCACGCGGGTGTGGATGTCCAGCGCCTCCAGCGCCGATTGCATCGCCAGCGCGTTCATCACGGTGGCCAGCATCCCCATGTAATCGGCCGTCGTCCGCTCCATCCCCTGAGCGCTGCCGGCCAGCCCGCGGAAGATGTTGCCGCCGCCGATCACCATGCAGATCTCGACGCCGAGGTCATGGACCGACTTCACCTCTTGCGCGATGCGGGCGACGGTGGGCGGATGCAGGCCATAGCCCTGGTCGCCCATCAGCGCCTCGCCAGAGATTTTCAGCAGCACACGCTTGTAGCTGACCTGCGGTTCGTCCGCCGCCTCTTGCACCATTGTCATGTCTGTCGCCTCGCTTGCCGCTGTCCTGATCGCCGGGCAAGATGCGCCAAATCGTCCCGAGGTTCAACGGGGCACACGGGGGAAGTGCTGCATTGCGGCATTTTCGGCCGGGGCGTTACATGAGGTAAGGGCTGCAGGCTATTGGAACTGTTGAAGGATATTTCGCCGGGCATGCCGGTGGTGATCGCCGGGCCGACCGCGAGCGGAAAATCCGCCCTCGCGCTGCAGATTGCCGAGCGGCAGGGCGGCGTGATCGTCAATGCCGATGCGCTGCAGGTCTGGGGCTGCTGGCGGGTGCTGACCGCGCGGCCGAGCGCGGCGGAGGAAGCGCGGGCGCCGCATCTGCTCTATGGTCACCTGCCCTGCGGGGCGGAATATTCGGTAGGGCATTGGCTGCGCGAGGTGGCCGGGGTGCTGGCGGGGGGGCAGCGGCCGATCATCACCGGCGGCACCGGGCTGTATCTCACCGCGCTGACCGAGGGGCTGGCCGAGATCCCTGCGGTGCCGGCAGAGGTGCGCGCCGAGGCGGATGCGCGTCTGGCTGAGGGCGAGATGGCCGCGATGCTGGCAGAGCTGGACGCGGCCACCCGCGCCCGGGTCGATCCGCTGAACCCCGTCCGCATCCAGCGCGCCTGGGAGGTGCAGCGTGCCACCGGCCGCGGGCTGGCGAGCTGGCAGGCGGCGACCGGCCCTGCCCTGCTGCCGGCTGGGAGTGCGCGGCTACTGGTGCTGGACGCCGGGCGCGACTGGCTGGCGGAGCGGATCGACCGGCGCTTCCGGGCGATGCTGGCGCAGGGCGCGCTGGAGGAGGCGCGGGCGGTTTTGCCGGAGTGGTCGCCCACCGCGCCCTGGGCCCGGGCCATCGGCGCGCCGGAGCTGGTGGCGCATCTGCGGGGGGAGATGGGGCTCGAGGAGGCCGTGACGGCGGCGCAGGCGGCGAGCCGGCAATATGCCAAGCGGCAGCGGACCTGGTTCCGCGCCCGGATGAAGGGCTGGGAGAAGGTCGCGGTGGGTTGACGAAGGCGGGGGCCTTCTGCCCCCCCGTCAAGCGAAGGAAGCGGGGGGCCTTCTGCCCCCCGCGCCCCCCGAGGATATTTGGAAAAGGCAAAGGGGAAGCCGGGGTGTGGCCGGCGTTGCCGAATGGACACGGTGCGGGGTGCTTGCCGAATCGGTTGCATTCGGGCTTGGTTTCTTGCAGCGCGCTGGCCTAGAATCGGCGGCGAGTAGTGGTGCGGTGAGAACCGGCGCCCGACCCGACCGGAAGGACCCCTGCCCCGTGAAGCTGTTCTCTGGCCCTGCGCTTTCGCAATTCGCTGCCCCGGCCGCGCCGGAGCGGGCGGATATCCGGCTGGTGCCGATCCCGCGGCTGGCGGCGGGCGGGCGCTGGCGGGTCGAGGCGATGCGCAGCTATTCCGAACCGCTGCTGCTGTGGTTCACCCGCGGACAGGGGCGGATCACCGTGGCCGGTGTCACCCGCGGCTATGGCGCGCATAACGCCATCTTCATTCCGGCGGGGGTGATGCACGGGTTCGAGATCGGCCATCAGGTGCACGGCACCGCGCTGTTCTTTGGCCGCGAGAGTGGGCTGGACCTGCCGCGCACGCCCCAGCACCTGCGCATCCGCGACGCGGTCCCGCAGGGCGAGCTGTCCGGGATCCTCGACGCCGTTCAGCGCGAGATGGACAGCACGAAGCCCGGCCATGAACGGGCGGCGCGGCATCATCTGGGGCTGGTCGGTGTCTGGCTGGAGCGGCAGCTGGCCGAGGCGGCGGCCGATCCCGCCATCGCCGCCGCCCCGCGGCCCGATGCGGCGCGCAAGCTGGCCAACCGCTATACCGCGCTGGTGGAGCGCAAGTACCGGTCTGGCGCCAATGTCGCCGAGCTGGCGGCGGAACTGGGCGTGACCGCGACCCACCTGACGCGGGTGTGCAACCGCACCTGCGGGCGCACGGCGCATGCGCTGCTGGCCGACCGCAAGATGCATGAGGCGCGGCGGCTGCTGGCCGAGACCAAGCTGCCGGTGCAGGACGTGTCGGCGAGCCTTGGTTTCGCTTCGCCGGCCTATTTCACCCGCGCCTTCCAGGGCAGCACCGGCAAGACACCGAGCGATTTCCGACGCCAGAACTAGGCGCGCGGCGCGAGGCTTCCCCCGCCCCGGTTCCGTAGCGGAACCCCGATCAATCGCTCCCCTGGGGTTGACCCGTGGACAGCGGTCCGTTTTGTTGACGGCCATGTCGTTTTCAGGCGCTTACCCGTCGAAACCAGGCGTTGACGCTTTGTTACAATCCGTGCGGAATGTGCAGGTGAGACTTCGCCCGCCGGCCCCGAAGTGCAGCGCCACGAGACCGCGCGGCCGGACAACAATAATACGGACCTCGTTCCATCTCACAGGGAGTTAAACACATGACCAAGCATCAGATCTTCGGCAAGCGCCTGCATCCGGCGGTGACGCTCTATGCCGAAGAATGCAAGGCGGGGCTGATGAGCCGCCGTGAATTCCTGACCCGCGCCTCGGCGCTGGGGGCGACGAGCGTGGCGGCCTATGGCCTGCTGGGGATGAAGGCGCCGGCGATGGCGCAGGAAACCCCGGTCATGGGCGGCACCCTGCGGATGGACATGGAGACCAAGGCGCTGAAGGACCCGCGGACCTATGACTGGTCGCAGCTGGCGAACTTCACCCGCGGCTGGCTGGAATACCTGGTCGAATACCAGGTCGACGGCACCTTCCGCGGCATGCTGCTGGAAAGCTGGGAGGTGAATGACGACGCCACCGAATACACGCTGAAGGTCCGCCCCAATGCGACCTGGAGCAATGGCGACGCCTTCACCGCCGCCGATGTGGCCCATAACATCACCCGCTGGACCGATGGCACCGTCGAGGGCAACTCGATGGCCGGCCGCATGTCGGCGCTGGCCGATGAGACGACCAAGATGGCGCGCGAAGGGGCGATCACCGTGGTCGACGACATGACCGTGAAGCTGAGCCTGTCCTCGCCCGACATCGCCGTCATCGCCAACTTCGCCGACTATCCGGCGCTGGTGGTGCACCAGTCCTATGACAATGGCGATCCGTCGGTGAACCCGATCGGCACCGGCCCCTACCTGCCGGAAACCAACGAGGTCGGCGTCAAGCAGGTGCTGGTGAAGAACGCCGATCACACCTGGTGGGGCACCGAGGTCTATGGCGGCCCCTATCTCGACCGCATCGAATATGTCGATTACGGCACCGACCCCTCGGCCCTGATCGCGGCCGCCGAGGCCGAAGAGATCGACATGACCTATCAGACCGTGTCGGAATTCGTCGAAATCTTCGACAGCCTCGGCTGGACCAAGTCCGAGGCGATCACCGCGGCGACGCTGGCGGTGCGCTTCAACCAGGCCAACGCGCCCTATGACAATCGCGATGTCCGCAAGGCGCTGCAGATGGCCGTCGACAACTCGGTCGTGCTGGAACTGGGCTATTCGGGCCTCGGCACCGTGGCCGAAAACCACCATGTCTGCCCGATCCATCCCGAATATGCCGAACTGCCGCCGCTGGTCGTCGACCCCGCGGGCGCCAAGGCGCTGCTGGAAACCGCCGGCCATGCCGATACCGAATTCGAGCTGATCTCGATCGACGATGCCTGGCAGGCGGCGACCTGCGATGCGGTGGCGGCGCAAATCCGCGATGCCGGTATCAACATCAAGCGCACGATCCTGCCGGGCTCGACCTTCTGGAACGACTGGACGAAATACCCGTTCTCGGCGACCGAGTGGAACATGCGCCCGCTGGGGGTGCAGGTTCTGCAATCGGCCTACAAGTCGGGCGTGGCCTGGAACGAGGCGGCCTTCAGCAATGCCGAATTCGATGCCGAACTCGACAAGGCGATGGCGATTGCCGATGCCGATGCCCGGCGCGAGTCGATGGCCAAGCTGGAAAAGATCATGCAGGACGAGGGCGTGCTGATCCAACCCTACTGGCGCTCGCTCTACCGCCACATGACCGAGCGGGTGAAGGGCGCCGACATGCACCCGACCTTCGAGCATCACCACTACAAGTGGTGGATGACCGAGGCGTGATCCGCGCAAGGACCTGACAACCGGGGGAAGGCGGGTGCCGCCTTCCCCTTTTGCCACTCCCCACCCGGCCGCATCGGCGCGCAGGGTCCGAAGGGATAGCCGGATGCTGAAATTCCTCCTCAGGCGGACCCTCACGATGGTGGCGACGGCGCTCGTCCTGACCTTCGTGGTGTTCTGGCTGACCAACCTGCCGCCCAACCTTGAAAAGCTGGCGAAGTCCGAGGGCAATGCCCGGATGACCGATGCCGAGGTGACAAGCTGGCTGGAGCGCAACGGCCATGCGCAGCCGCTCTTGAAACGCTATGGCGAATGGCTGGGCGTGGCGCCGGGCTGGACGGATGAGCGCGGCGGCGTGACCAGCGGGCGCTGCATTGCCCGCGGCGCGCTGCCCGAGGACAGCCCGCGCTTTTGCGGCGTGATTCAGGGCTATTGGGGGCAATCCACCGTCTTCAAGGCGCCGGTATCCGAGATCATCGCGACCCGGCTGTCGCTGACCGGCATCCTGATGTTCTGGGTGATGGTGCTGATGGTGCCCTCGGCGCTGCTGATCGGCATCCTGGCCGGCATGCGCGAGGGGTCGCGGCTGGACCGCGTGCTGTCCACCGTGTCGATCACCACCACGGCGACGCCCGAATATGTCTCGGGCGTGATCCTGATCGTGGTCTTCTCCTCCTCGATGGTGGGCCTGCGATGGTTCAAGGGCACCGCCGCCAGCGCCATGGACGGGATCACCTTCGACAACTTCTTCCTGCCGGTGCTGACCATCGCCCTTTACGGCATGGGCTATATCGCCCGGATGACCCGCGCCAGCATGTCCGAGGTGATGACGGCGCAATACATCCGCACCGCCCGGCTGAAGGGCGCCAGCTTTGGCCGCGTGGTGATGCGCCACGCGCTGCGCAATGCGCTGATCGCGCCCTTCACCGTGATCATGCTGCAATTCCCCTGGCTCCTGAACGGGGTGGTGATCGTGGAGACGCTGTTCAGCTTCAAGGGCTTTGGCTGGACGCTGGTTCAGGCGGCCGGCAACAATGACATCCAGTTGCTGCTGGGATGCTCGGTGGTTGCCGTGGTGGTGGTACTGGTGACGCAGGCGATGTCCGATGTGGGCTATGTGCTGCTGAACCCGCGGATCCGGGTGTCGTGATGGAAGAGCTTGGCTGGCCCGCAATCTTCTCTCGCCTCGCATATCAGTTCTGGCCGGTGTGGCTGGCGCTGGTGCTGGTCTTCGCCGTCTCGATCCACACGCGGCACCGCACCGGGCTTTACGGCCGGCTGTTCGAAAGCCCGCTTGGCATGGTCGGCTTCGGGCTGGTGATGTTCTGGGTGTTCACCGCGCTCTTTGCCGATTGGGTGCTGATCTTCGACCCGCTGGCCCAGATCGCCCAGATGAAGAACGAGGTGCCGGGAACGATCACCCCCGATGGCGGGGTCTACCTGCTTGGCGGCGACAACCTTGGCCGCGACGTGTTCAGCCGCATGGTGATGGGCGCGCGGCGGGTGCTGGCGATCGCGCCGGCGGCGACGGTCTTCGCCTTCATGGTCGGCGTCACCCTTGGCCTGCCGGCGGGCTATCGCGGCGGGCGGCTGGATGCCGGCCTCTCGTTCATCGCCAACCTCGTGCTCGCCTTCCCGGTGATCTTGCTGTTCTACCTGCTGGTCACGCCCGAGATTCGCTCCACCGGGTTGCCGGTCGCGCTGGCGGCGGTGCTGTTCCTGTTCCCGGTGGTGTTCTTCACCGTGCTGTGGAACAGCCGTTTCTTCACCCATCCCGCCAAGCGCAACCTGTATGTCGGCGTCACGCTGGTGCTTGGCCTTTGGGCCTGGTCGGGCCTTGCCTTCAACGCCGATCCCCTTGGCGTGTGGTCGATGGAGCCGAACCTGCTCAACGTCTTCGTGTCGGTGGTGTTCGTCAATGCGCCGACGGTGTTCCGCATCGTCCGCGGCATCGTGATGGACATCAAGACGCGCGATTACGTCGCCGCCGCGCAGACCCGCGGCGAGGGCCCCTGGTACATCATGCTGTGGGAGATCCTGCCGAACGCGCGCGGCCCGCTGATCGTCGATTTCTGCCTGCGCATCGGCTACACCACCATCCTTCTGGGCACGCTTGGCTTCTTCGGCCTCGGCGTCAGCCCCGAAAGCCCGGACTGGGGATCGACGATCAATGACGGGCGCCGCCTGCTGACCGTGGCACCGCATCCCGCCATCGTGCCGGCACTGGCCCTCCTGAGCCTCGTGCTGGGGCTGAACCTGCTGGCAGATGCGCTGCGCGAGGAAAGCCTGAAGGATTGATGAAATGACAGACGCGACCCCCATCCTCGAGATCGAGAACCTGTCGATCAGCTTCTTCACCCGCAGCCGCGAGATCCCGGCAGTGATGGATTTCTCGTGCAAGGTGATGCCCGGGGAGGCGATGGGGCTGGTCGGCGAATCCGGCTGCGGCAAATCCACCGTCGCGCTTGGCGTGATGCGCGATCTGGGGCGCAACGGCCGCATCACCGGCGGCAGCATCCGCTTCAAGGGCCGCGACATCACCACCATGGGCGAGCGCGAGTTGCGCGACCTGCGCGGGCGCGAGATCGCGATGATCTACCAGGAGCCGATGGCGAGCCTCAACCCCGCGATGAAGATCGGGGCGCAGCTGGCCGAGGTGCCGATGATCCATGAAAAGATCGGCCGCGCCGAGGCCTGGGCCCGCGCCCGTGCCATCGTCGAGGATGTGCGCCTGCCCGACCCCGACCGCATCCTGCAAGCCTGGCCGCACCAGCTGTCGGGCGGCCAGCAGCAGCGCATCGTCATCGCCATGGCGCTGATGTCGCGGCCCTCCCTGCTGATCCTCGACGAGCCGACCACCGCGCTCGATGTGACGGTCGAGGCGGGGATCGTCGATCTGGTCCGCGATCTGGCGGAAAAGCACGGCACCTCGATGCTGTTCATCAGCCACAACCTTGGCCTTGTGATGGATGTCTGCGACCGGCTGTGCGTGATGTATTCGGGCGAGGCGGTGGAAACGGGCGACGTGATCGAGGTGTTCTCGGAAATGCGCCACCCCTATACGCAGGCGCTGTTCCGCTCGATCCCCCTGCCCGGCGCCGACAAGTCCGCGCGGCCGCTGGTGGCGATCCCGGGCAACTTTCCCTTGCCGCATGAACGCCCGCCGGGCTGCAACTTTGGCCCGCGCTGCGACTATTTCGTGAAAGGCCGCTGCGACGCGCAGGAAATTCCGATGGTGCCCGCCGGCGGCGCGCCCCGGCACAACAGCCGCTGCATCCGGGTGGACGAGATCGACTGGGACGCGCCCCCTGCCCTCGCCGCGAGCTTTGAGCCGCTGCCGCCGGGCGAGGTGGTGATCGAGGCGTCGGACCTGCGCAAGTATTACGAGACCGCGCCGGGCATGTTCAGCGGCGGCGCCGCCAAGATCGTCAAGGCCAACGAGCAGATCGACTTTTCCGCCCGCGCCGGGGAGACGCTGGCCATCGTCGGCGAGTCGGGCTGCGGCAAGTCCACCCTCGCCAAGGTGCTGATGGGGCTGGAGGTCGCCAGCGCCGGCACCGTCACCCTCGACGGCGACCAGATCCAGCAGCTGCCGGTGGAAAAGCGCGGGCCCGCGCTGATCTCCAGCCTGCAGATGGTGTTCCAGAACCCGTTCGACACCCTGAACCCCTCGATGACCATCGGCGCCCAGATCATCCGCGCGCTGGAAATCTTCCAGATCGGCGACAGTTCCGCCGACCGGCATGACCGGATGCTGAAGCTGCTGGACCTCGTGAAACTGCCGCGCGCGTTCGCCGCCCGCAAGCCGCGCCAGCTGTCAGGCGGGCAAAAGCAGCGCGTCGGCATCGCCCGCGCCTTTGCGGGTGAAGCGAAGGTTGTGGTCGCCGATGAACCCGTCTCGGCCCTCGATGTCTCGGTGCAGGCGGCGGTGACCGATCTGCTGATGGAGATCCAGCGCAAGAACCGCACCACACTGCTGTTCATCAGCCACGACCTTGGCATCGTGCGTTATCTCAGCGACCGGGTGCTGGTGATGTATCTGGGCCATGTGGTCGAGATCGGCACCACGGCGGAAGTGTTCTCGCCGCCCTTCCACCCCTATACCGAGGCGCTGCTGTCGGCGGTGCCCGTCGCCGACCCGCGCGTCACCCGCAAGCGCATCGTGCTGCAGGGCGATATCCCAAGCGCGATGAACCCGCCGCCGGGCTGCCCGTTCCAGACCCGCTGCCGCTGGAAGCCGCTGGTGCCGGGGGATCGCTGCGAAACCGTGGTGCCCGAGCTGCGCCCCATCGCCGGCGGCCACCGGGTCAAGTGCCACCTGACCGATGAGCAACTGGCGACGATGGAGCCGGTGATCGAGGTGGCGGCGCGTTAGACGGCGACCGCCTCGATGGCGATCGAGCGCTTCTTCAGCTCTGAATACATCGCCGGCAGCACCCGGGGCTTGTTCACCGCGCTTTGCAGCGCATCGCCAAGCTGTGCCTCGCCGGCCTTGCCCTGAACGCGCCAGACCAGCCGCCGGGTGACGCCATCGTCGTAGACGATTTCGAAGCCGCCGGTGCGTCCCTTGCGAATGCCAAGGAAATCGAAGCCCCCACAGGAGCTGTGGAACGTGGATAGGGTTGCCATGCTGTACTGCCTCTTCATGCCCCGATTTTCGGGTGCGCTTATGAAGAGAGTGTTGATTTTTGCCCGCCTCGCGTCAATTCCCCCGCGATCACGTTCGCGGGGGATGGCGCGCGAGGGCAACAGACCGTGGCGCCAGGGCAACAACGCAAAAGGCGCGAGGGTTTCCCCCCGCGCCTTTCGCGTATCCGTCCCGAAGGATCAGCGCTTCGAGAACTGGAAGCTGCGGCGAGCCTTGGCCTTGCCGTATTTCTTCCGTTCCACCACGCGGCTGTCGCGGGTCAGGAAGCCGGCGGCCTTCAGCGCGGCGCGCAGGCTGGGCTCATACAGCTGCAGCGCTTTCGACACGCCATGCTTCACCGCACCGGCCTGGCCCGAAAGACCGCCACCGGCGACAGTCGCCATCACGTCGAACTGGCCTTCGACACCGGCAACGGTGAACGGCTGGCGCAGGATCATCTGCAGCACGGGACGGGCGAAATAGACCGCCATTTCCTTGCCGTTGACGATGACCTTGCCGGAACCCGGCTTGATCCAGACGCGGGCGACCGCGTTCTTGCGCTTGCCGGTGGCATAGGCGCGGCCAAGCGAGTCGCGCTGCGGCAGGCGGGGGGCGAGTTCGACAACGGGGGCTGCGGCGGCGGAGGTTCCCGCAACGGCATCCTTCAGGTCGTCGAGTGTCTTGATTTCATCGGCCATCTTCAGGCGCTCCGGGTGTTCTTCGGGTTCAGCGTCTTGACATCCAGCACGGCGGGCTGCTGCGCCTCGTGCGGATGGGCGGCACCGGCATAGACGCGCAGGTTCGACATCTGTTCGCGGCCAAGGCGGTTGCGCGAGATCATGCGCTCCACAGCCTTGATGACCACACGCTCAGGGTGCGCGCCGTCCAGCACTTGGGCCGCGGTGCGGAACTTGATCCCGCCCGGGTGGCCGGTGTGCCAGTAGTAACGTTTGTCGGCACGCTTGTTGCCGGTCATCTGCACCTTGTCGGCGTTGATGATGATCACGTTGTCGCCCATATCCATGTGCGGCGTGAAGGTCGGCTTGTGCTTGCCACGAAGGTGCATGGCGACGATCGTGGCGAGGCGGCCCAGAACAACGCCTTCGGCGTCGATCAGGATCCACTTCTTCTCGATGTCCGCCGGGGTCGCGGTAAAGGTTTTCATCGGGTCTTGCCCCTTTGGCTGACGGATAGATGGGAGCCGGTTGAGGGCGCCCGCATTCGGATGGGGGCTTATCAGACATGCGGGACCGCAGGTCAAGTGCTGCGCACGGTAATTACTCACGCAAAATCAGTGCCTTGCGAAATAGGTATCAAGTTACCCCACATTCTTTGGCGCCGGAGGGATCGCATAGGTCATCGACGCCCGCGCCACCGGCTCCGCCAGCCCCTCCGAGAACACCAGCGCATCCGCCACCGCCAATGTGCGCCCCAACTTCAGGATCCGCACCTCGGCCAGCAGATCGCAGCCCGCCGCCGGCTTGCGCATGAAATCCACGGCTGCATTCGTCGTCACCGCCAGCGCCACCGGCCCGATCCGCGCCAGGATCGCCAGATAGATCCCCACATCCGCCAGCGCAAAGATGCTCGGCCCCGACACCGTGCCCCCCGGCCGTAGATGCCGATCCGCCACCTTCAGCCGAACCACCAGCCGCTCCGCCCCCACCGCCTCCAGCGCGAAATCCTCCGCCACCTGCGGGAACTCCGCCGCCAGAAACGCCTCCAGCGCCGCTTGGTCCATCACCTGCATCTTTCCCCCCACGCATTCCCCGCCTAGAGTTTCGCCAAACGGGAGGGAATGACAATGACGGAAGACCTGGTCCTGCGCGAGGATATCGGCACCGTGGCGCGGCTGACCCTGAACGCCCCCGCCAGCCTCAACGCGCTGTCCGATGCGATGCTGGCGGCGCTGAAGGCGCGGCTTCAGGAGCTGGCCGCCGATCCCGCCATCCGCGTGGTGCTGCTCGCCGGCACCGGCCGCGCCTTCTGCGCCGGGCACGACCTGAAGGAGATGCAAGCGGGGCGCGCCGCCCCCGACAAGGGCGCCGCCTATTTCGCGGACCTCTTCGCCCGCTGCGCCGAGGTGATGCAGATGATCCCCGCCCTGCCCCAGCCGGTGATCGCCGAGGTCCACGGCATCGCCACCGCCGCCGGCTGCCAGCTGGTCGCCAGCTGCGACATGGCGGTGGCCGCGGAAGGCACGCGCTTTGGCGTCAACGGCGTGAACATCGGCCTGTTCTGCTCCACCCCCATGGTTGCGCTCACCCGCAACATCCCGCGCAAACAGGCTTTTGAGATGCTGACCACCGGCACCTTCATCGGCGCCGAGGAAGCGCAGCGCATCGGCCTGATCAACCGCATCGCCGCCCCGGCAGACCTGCCCGAAGCCGCGCTGACGCTGGCCCAGACCGTCGCCGGCAAGCTCGGCGCCGCCGTGCGCATCGGCAAGCGCGCCTTCTACGATCAGATCACCCTGCCGCTCGACGACGCCTATGACCTCGCGGGCGCGGTAATGGTGGAAAACATGCTCTGGCGCGACACCGAGGAGGGCATCTCGGCCTTCCTGGACAAACGCACGCCCGACTGGGCCTGACCCTGCCCCCTTTGCCTTTTCCAAATATCCCACGGGGGTCCGGGGGTGTGAAACCCCCGGCGTCGCCCCGCTGGCCAGCGCCGGGGCGCTGCCCCTGACCCCGGGATATTTGAACCAGAACGAGACGGGCAGACTTTTCTTCGGCCCCCACCCTCGCTATGCGTGCGCCATGATACAAGAGCTTCACATCGTCGGCGGCGGCATGGCCGGATCCGAGGCAGCCTGGCAGGCGGCCGAACTGGGCGTGCCGGTGGTCATCCACGAGATGCGCCCGCAGGTTGGCACCTTCGCGCATCGCACCGGCGATCTGGCCGAGATGGTCTGTTCCAACTCCTTCCGCTCGGATGATGACGAGCGCAATGCCGTGGGCCTTCTGCATTGGGAGATGCGGGCGGCGAATGGTCTGTTGATGGCGATGGCCGAGACCAACCGCCTGCCCGCGGGCGGGGCGCTGGCCGTCGACCGGGATGCCTTCTCCGCCGCCGTCACCGCACGGCTGAGGGCGCATCCGCTGGTGCGCGTGGAGGCGGGCGAGATCACCTCGCTGCCCGAGAGCGGCCATTGGATCATCGCCACCGGCCCCCTCACCTCGGGCACGCTTGCCGAAGCGATCCGCGCCGAGACCGGGGCCGAGAGCCTCGCCTTCTTCGACGCCATCGCCCCCATCGTCTATGCCGAGAGCGTGGACATGTCCGTCGCCTGGATGCAGTCGCGCTATGACAAGGGCGAGACGGAGGAGGAGCAGACCGCCTACATGAACTGCCCGATGACCAAGGCCGAGTACGAGGCCTTCATCGACGCGCTGCTGGCGGCCGAGAAGACCGA
>Ga0209024_1001688_pt1 | contig 16447 bp, 15 predicted proteins | sample AutmiccommunBRH5_FD_187380 | JGI IMG/M metagenome (GOLD analysis project Ga0209024, IMG submission 187380) | Deep subsurface microbial communities from Mt. Terri, Switzerland - Autotrophic microbial communities BRH/5 (SPAdes) (version 2) | ecosystem: Environmental > Aquatic > Deep subsurface >...
CAATACTTAAAAACCGAATAGCGTGGGCCAATTCTGTGGATGAACTCATAAGTTTTTCTATGCCTGTCAACAGGGACGCTATTGTCGCTCAGAAGCCTGCATTCGGCAAGTAAGCCTGCAATACGAGCCAGGTCATTAGACAAAATGTGGAAAAAATTTTACTCTTTGTCTATTTTCTAGGATAATTGCGTGGTTTAAACAACCAATCGAGTGGTATGACAGCGATTTTGCATCGATTACAGGCTTCTGGGTTTATTATTCCCCGATCTCAACCTCCTGGTATGAAAGCGTGGCCCATTACTGCAAAATTCGTTGAAAGCCACCATGTATTGAGTGTTGAATACCGCGTGCATTGCGCGCAGCTTGCCCATGATTTGTTACGAAAACCGCCTTCTGAATTAACAGCACAACTTCAGGCAGCGCTTGAAGTCGCCGAATTGCTGGAACAGCTGTATGGCCAATATTTGTATGAACCGCGGGAAGTGTGGCAATTACACGCTGATCAGGCCGTTTATCGACGTTTATTAGCAATACCAGTTGATCCGTTGTTTGAAGCGAACCACTATACGGGCTGGTCTGTTAGTCACACCATTCGGGAGTTTACCGCTTCAACCAACTGGTTACGGCAGGTTACCGTTCGTTGCAGGCGACTGCTTCTTACCCTAAGCCCGTTGCTGCAAGATTATCAAGGTTGCCGCCATGGTATTTTGATGATGGACAAGCTTGCAGGTCCGGTGCTTATTTATATTGCGTGGATTGTTTTTTTACCTCGTTTATTAACCAATCTGATGTTAACTGCTAAGCACGTCATCCCAGGCAGTTGGATGAGTAAGGAAGAAGGTGAGCTAGGCTGGAAAACCCGCTTGAGGATCCAGCTGGCAAGCCGCTGGTTTGAGCTTGGCAATGATGCAGTATGGTGCGTTGCAGGGTTATTAAATTGCTTTGTTCTGCTTGGCGCGCTTGCTCCAATGAGTATTTATCTAACGTTTGCTTTACAGACCTTTGATGTCATATTTGCTAGTTTGCGTGCTTATGTTGAACTTAATCGCTTGGAAAAATTGCAGACAGCGTATCAGACACTCCCTGAAAGTGCCGATTACCTCAAGCATTTGCAAACATGCATTGCGTATCAAACAAAACGGCTTTACCTCGGTGTGATTAATACAAGCTTGATGCTCTGCTCCGTCTCTTTAGCCCTGCCCATGTTTGCTTTTTCTCCCATTATCCCTTTTATTGGTGCGGCATTGGCTGTATTGGCGACCATTATTATCTATAACGCCACCCAGTGGGTCGAGCTGCAAAAGCCACAGGATAAAATTATTGCAGCGCCACCTGCCTCATCTCAAGCACTCACCAAGTTTGGCTTGTTTGGCTTCGGGCGCTCAAGCTCGCCGCCGGCGATGCAATATACGCCCGATGAAACGCTGATGAAGCGATAAAGCAAGATAGAGCCCATCTGTATTCAATGTTATGCTATACGTCTAAAAAAATCAGGAGGCATCATGACAGCCGTTTCATTACCACAATTTACCCAGCTTGATATTGAGGGCTTTACAGCTCGCCTTGATGTGCTGTTGAGCGCTAATCTGCAACAGATAGACACGCTATTAAATGAAAACAATCAATACAGCTGGGATAATCTCATGCGGCCGCTGGATGACATGGATGATGCGCTTGAGCGGTTTTGGTCTCCTCTATCGCATCTGCATGCGGTGGTTAATTCGCCCGAACTACGTGATTGTTACCAAGCCTGCCTGCCCAAGTTATCTGCTTATGAAGCAGCCATAGGTCACAATCATGCCTTGTATGACGCGATAAAATCACTGGATAAAGGCAGGTTAAATAAAGTGCAATGCAAAATTGTCGACGACACCTTGCGTGATTTTGAGTTAGCTGGAGTTGCCTTGTCGGATGAAAAAAAACACCGTTTTGAAGCAATACAAACCCGCCTTTCTGCCTTATCCAATCACTTTGAAAACAATGTATTGGATGCAGGCCATGCTTATAGTTTGCATATCACGGACAGCAAACGGGTAACAGGCTTACCGGAACATGCCTTGCATAGTGCTGACGCCCTGGCCAAAGAAAAAGGCCTGTCCGGCTGGGTATTTAATCTGGAATTCCCTTGTTACCTTGCTATTGCCACTTACGCTGAAGACAGCACTTTGCGCGAGGAAATTTATAAGGCATTTGTAACCCGCGCCTCTGATAAAGGCCCTTCAGCAGGGCTTTTCGATAATACAGCGGTGATGGATGAAATCTTGGCCTTGCGGCATGAAAAAGCGCAATTATTAGGTTTTGCCAATTATGCAGAGCTTTCTTTGGCGACCAAAATGGCTGAATCAACTAACGACGTGGTTGGGTTTTTGTCAGATTTAAGTCAGCGCGCCCACTCGCAGGCTGAAACTGAGTTTCAACGGCTGCAACAGTTTGCCGAAGATCAATACCAGCTCAGTGAAGTAGCCCCTTGGGATATTGCCTGGTTGTCTGAGAAAAAAAGACAAACACGTTATGCGCTTTCACAAGAAGAGCTACGCCCGTTTTTTCCTCTCCCTAAGGTCATGCAAGGCCTATTTTCAATTGTTAGCAGCTTGTATGGGATGACTATTGAAGCCATTCATCAGGTCGATACCTGGCATCCTGATGTGACTTGTTACCAGGTTGTTGACAGCGAGAACAGGACTCGCGGTTATATTTATATCGATCTTTTTGCCCGGCCGCATAAACGCGGGGGTGCCTGGATGGATTCCTGCCAAAGCAGACGCCTGCTCGCTGATGGCAGCATTCAATTGCCCATCGCCACTTTGACATGTAACTTTGCAAAACCGGCAGCCAACAAGACGCCTACGCTGTCTCATGATGAGGTCTTAACCTTGTTTCATGAATTTGGCCACTGCCTACATCATGTATTGACCCAAGTTGATTACCTGAGTGCATCAGGCATTAATGGGGTTGAATGGGATGCAGTCGAGCTGCCTAGCCAGTTTTTTGAAAATTGGTGCTGGGAAGAGCATGCCTTGCAACGCTTGACATCGCATGTGGACAGTGGCGAGCCTCTGCCGACTGCCATGTTTAATAAATTGCTTGCGGCGAAAAATTTTCAATCAGCCATGGCGATGATGAGGCAAGTGGAATTTTCATTATTTGATTTTCGAATTCATCAGGAATTCGACGCAAAAAAACCAGATTTTGTAGCCAATGTCCTGGCTGACGTGCGCAAACAGACCACTGTTGTGCCGATAGCGCCTTATAATCGGTTCCAGCACAGCTTCACGCATATTTTTGGCGGCGGCTACGCGGCGGGCTATTATAGCTATAAATGGGCAGAAATTCTCTCAAGTGATGCCTTTGCCCGATTTGAAGAAGAAGGGGTGTTTAACCACCAGACAGGCCAGGATTTTCTGCATTGTATTCTGGAAGTCGGCGGTTCTTGCAAAGCCGCAGAAGCCTACCAGGCCTTTAGAGGGCGCATGGCCACGGTTGATGCCTTTCTTAAACATAATGGGATTGAATAAAACCCTACAGGAAGGCCAGAATTGGCCTTCCTGCATTGATGTCGTTATTGGCTTTTTGGCCCCTTCTGATAACGATCCTCTTTTTGTTCCACGCGAGCAGCATCTACCTCAGTTCTACGGCTTGAAGATAGCGGTGTATCAAGGAACCATGAAGAGCGTTGTCTTAGTTGCTGCTGAATATCGGCTGCTTTGTCCGATCCCTTATATAGCAGACACCAAGTACTTGGCTTGTTCGCAGCCGGCGAATATTCAGCATAAAGCGTATCTTTTTTTGGACAATTATCGGTAACCGTTAGCTCCAGTCCATGGTCTGGATCTGAATAACAGTCATTTTTTGCTTGGGCAACAATATCTTTCAATAAATAACGCTTGTCGTTAAAATCAAAAAAATAATAACCCGCTGCATCTCGTTGTAAGCTGTCAACAGACGCAGGTAATTGGATATATTTCATCATGGATTTCCGCTAAAACTTAAAAATCATTCTACAATTGTTGTAATTAAAGCGCAATTTTTACTCGATTTTCACTGAAATGTCATATAGGAGTCTTAGATGGATCGACATAATATTGAACAAAAAGCATTGTATGACATCCCTTTGCTTGCAATTACTGGTGAAACAACCTCACTAAAACCTTATCAAGGCCAGGTTATGTTAATAGTCAATGTTGCCAGCCGCTGTGGTTTTACAGGGCAATATGCTGAACTAGAAGCATTGCATCAGGAGTATCAGCATCGTGGTTTAGTAGTGCTCGGCTTCCCTTGCGATCAATTTTTTCACCAGGAGCCAGGCAGTAATGAGGAAATAAAATTGTTTGCTGAAAGTTGCTATCGTGTATCGTTCCCCTTATTTGCAAAATTGAAGGTTAAAGGTGCGCAGCAATCACCACTCTATGCCTACCTTGCCAAACACATCGAGAAAAAGCCATTAAAATTTATCCCCTGGAATTTTACAAAAGTCCTGGTTGACTCCAATGGTCGTGTATTGCGGCGCTATTTACCCACCACCTCCTTTAAAACGATTCGCAAGGCAGTGGAGGGTTTATTGCCAAGCCAGGAAAATGCCAAGTGAAATTTCACGACAAATCCGGTTTTTCCCCACAGGTTATGTTATAATTAAACTGTACATACATGGGGGCGACCTGGCTTCGACGTGGGTTGCGACACCTGAGGTGCATGCCGAGAATGAGAACTCTCGTAAAAAAGACTCAACTAAACACAAATGCAAACGATGAAAACTTTGCTGGAGAAGCTATCGCTGCGTAAGCTGCAATAGTCAACCGCACCGTGCGCTGCCATAAAACCAGCGCCCCGTTGACCGAGCTCGCTTATCGGTATCGAATCAACGGTCATAGAAGATAAGCTAGTGGTTTGATTTGTCCCGAATCAAGTCGCGAAACTCAGGGAATCGCCGTTTACTATCCTGCCAGTCGGAGAGTACCCGGTTAAACTCAAATGACCAGGCTAAGCATGTAGATCTAACGGCAGAGGATTTGCGGACGCGGGTTCGATTCCCGCCGCCTCCACCAATTAATCAAACCATTCCTGACCACCAAAGACCACCAAAAACCCTTTTGAATCAAGGAGTTGAGGATGGTTTTTCCACGATTAAAGTTGTCTTTTGTGGTTTCCTGTCGGCTCAAAAATCACCCAAAATATGCCCAAAATTTTTGGAAAAGTACCCATTTTCTGCCCAAAAAAATAGACCAAAAAAAACCTTTAATTTGTTTGCTCCCACCCTGCTAAATTGCGATTGCTATACTTAACTTATATGTAATTTTGAAAGGGAAAAAATTGCCGACCGCTAAATTGACCAAATCTAAGTTCAAGCTGGCTTATGAATGCCCTACAAAACTCTACTACATAGATAAGCCGCAATACGCCAATCAACAGGCAGAAGACTCATTTTTAAAAGCATTGGCTGAAGGCGGCTATCAGGTAGAAGCACTTGCTCGTTGTTATTTCCCTGAAGGCATATTTGTTGAAGCCAGTCATAAAGAATCAGTCCAAAATGCAACAAAACGGTTGCTCGAAAATGAATCGATTACGCTCTTTGAGGCTGAAATATCCTATCAAAGATATTTAATCCGCACGGATATCTTGATCAAGCACCAGAATCACTTGAAACTAATTGAAATCAAAGCCAAATCCATTGACTCTGAAGAAATCAAAAAAATTGAAAAGAGAGATGGAGCCATCAATGCAAAATGGAAACCGTACATTGCAGATATTGCTTTTCAAAAATGGGTTCTTCAGCACGCTTATCCAAATTATCGTATTTCAAGTTATCTCATGCTTGTTGATAAAGATAGCATTTGCCCTACCGATGGATTGAACTGCAAGTTTTTTTTAATTAAGGAACAATCCGGCAAATCAAGGGTTGAAATTTTAGAGCCACTATCTGCTGAAGATTTGTCGGCGCGCCTACTGAAAGAGATCAATGTGGATCATTTAACGGAAAAAATATGGTCTGAATGTGATGCTGCAGGTAGGCCCTTTATTGATAGGTTTCATGAGCTTAGCCAGCAGTATTTTAAAGGATTAAAATCGCCGCCGATCCCTAAAAAAGAATGCGCCGGATGCCAATTCAAAACATTACTTGATGATGAAGCAAACGGCCTAATTTCAGGTTTCAAGGAATGTTGGCGCGAATCCCTTGGATATAGCGATAATGATTTTCTTGATCCCACTGTCTTGGATTTGTGGAATGTTCGCAAAGATCCATATCTTCAAAAAGGGTTAATCAAACTGAACGATTTTAATGAGGATGATCTATCTATCAAAGATGATGGCAAACCAGGATTATCAACCAGCCAGCGCCAATGGCTGCAAATTGAAAAAGCTAAAAACAAAGATAATACGCTTTGGCTAGATGAACAAGGCTTGCGTGATGAAATGCAGTCATGGATATATCCTTTGCACTTTATCGATTTTGAAACAGCGATGCTGCCCATACCTTTTAAAAAAGGTACTCATCCATATCAGGGTATTGCCTTTCAATTTTCTCATCACATCATAGATGAAAAAGGTAGTGTGGCGCATGTTGGTGAATATCTGAATACTGATCCAGGTGTTGACCCATCAATTGATTTTATTCGGGCATTAAAATCCGAACTCGAAAAGGACTCTGGTACTATTTTTCGCTATAGCAATCATGAGAATAGCTATTTAAACATGATTTTGAAGCAGCTGCTTGGGCTGTCTGAACCTCCACTAGATAGGGATGAACTGATTTCGTTTATTAAGTCGATTACAAAATCACCCTCTGATAGCCGGGATAATTGGGTAGGCGAGCGATGTATGGTAGATTTATGTGAGCTGGTTAAGCGTTTTTATTATGACCCGCTCACCAAGGGCTCAAATTCAATCAAGAAAGTGTTACCTGCTATTTTGAACCGATCCAAATATTTGCAACAAAAGTATAGCCAGCCAATTTATGGTAGCTCCAAAGGTATCAGCAGCAAAAATTTTAACCAACAATGTTGGATTATATTTGAAAACGGAAATGTAAAAGACCTATATTCTCTTTTAGAACCCATCAATAAAGATGCGCCTGATGAAGAAATTGAGTTGTTGTTTGATGATGAGTATTTAAAAGAAGGTGGGGCGGCTACCATAGCTTATGCCAAATTACAGTTCACCCATATGAGCGATTTTGAGCGAGAAGCGCTAAGAAAAGCCCTGTTACAATATTGTGAACTTGATACGCTGGCCATGGTGATGATAGTTGAAGCTTGGCAAGATATGGTGCAGTAAGTAATGATTGATAGTAAGCGCTTGAAATTAATAACCAATAAAATAACAGTCAAGCAATTTAGAGCAGCTTCAGAAATCAAGCTTTATTGTATTTTATTTTTGCAACTAATTCTTTTAAGGCGCGTTCTTGTTTACTTTCACATTCCCATATTATAAAAATATGCCATCCAAGTTCAGTTAAAGAAGATATGTTTTTTTTATCGCGAAGCACGTTTTTATCTAGTTTATTTTTCCAAAAGGCAGTGTTTGATTTAGGAAAATGAGAAATTTTACAAGTCTTACTGGTATGGATATGCCAAAAACATCCGTGTACAAAGACTATGCTCTTGTGCTTTTTTAGTACAATATCAGGGCAACCAGGAAGGGATTTGTCATGCAACCGGAATCTTAGGCCATTTTTGTGTAAGAAAGAACGTACTATGAGTTCAGGTTTTGTATTACAACCTTTAATGGCACTCATTATTTGGCTTCGTTTTTGTTTATTAACTGTATCCACACAACCTCCATAATTAGTATAGGACATTTCCCCCATTGCCACCTTTACATTGTGTTTTAATACAATATTAATTGTAACCTTTACATAGGCAGTGGTTACAATTAATATTGTATTAAAATAAAAACAATAAAACTTAGGATGAGCGCATGAGCTACGAAATTAAGGAAAGCACCCCTTATGTGTCTATAAGTGATGCGGCTAGTGCTTTAGATGTATCTGTTGATACAATAAGACGCTGGGAGAAAAAAGGGCTAATTAAGGCGCACAGAAATGCAGCTACCCACCGATTATTTCAAATTTCCGAACTTGAGCGATTAAAAGCCAAATTATTAGGCCAAAGCTCCGAGCATGGCTACAAAATACTGACAGCACCTATAAGAACAAACTTCAAAGTTGTTGAGCTTTTTGCTGGCGCAGGAGGATTAGCGTTAGGATTTCACAATGCCGGATTAGCTTGCGAGCTACTTGTTGAAATAGATAAATTTCCAGTTGAAACATTGAAAAAAAATCAACCCTCTTGGAATGTTATTGCTGACGATATTGCAAATGTTGATTTTCGCGGCATCAAAGCAGATGTAGTTGCTGGTGGCTTTCCTTGTCAAGCATTTAGCTATGCAGGAAAGAAGATGGGCTTTGAGGATACAAGGGGAACTTTATTTTTTGAGTATGCGAGAGCAATTAAAGAAATAAGTCCCAAAGTAATTGTTGGTGAAAATGTAAGGGGATTGGAAAAGCATGATGGTGGTAGAACATTAAGTACTATGATGCAAATATTAGATCAATTAGGTTACCATGCAGAGTATAAAGTCCTACGCGCCCAATATTTAGATGTTCCCCAAAAAAGAGAACGACTGGTAATATTAGGCATAAAAAAAGGCATTAAAGGAAATATTGCTTATCCCAAAGAGCAAGATTACACAATAAGCCTTCGTGAAGCATTAAAACATGTTCCAGCATCACAAGGGCAAAAATATACTGAAAAAAAACGGCATATTATGTCACTAATTTCAGAAGGTGGGTATTGGAAGGATCTGCCTGATAATCTGCGACAAGAGTATATGGGGGCCAGTTATTTTTTGGGTGGTGGTAAAACCGGCATGGCAAGGAGATTAGCTTGGGATGAGCCATCACTGACTTTAACTTGTAATCCTGCCCAGAAACAAACCGAACGATGTCACCCATCAGAGACTAGGCCATTAAATGTCCGAGAATATGCTAGGATACAAACATTTCCTGACTCGTGGGAATTTTCAGGACCGGTATCTTCACAATACAAACAAATTGGAAATGCCGTACCTGTTAACCTTGGATATCACATTGGAAAATGCGTTATAGCTATGTTAACCCAGAAATTTGATAGGAATGAAATGATTGTTTACCCAAGAAATACAAAGTAGGTTTGTCAGAAATCAAACAGGTCGGCGTTTTGTTGACGCCCCATAACTCGACATGTATATTCTGCCAAAGAACACTTAAACTACATAGTCAATAATGATAAACGACGCTCAAAAAGAAGAAATTTTAAACTCTGCAAAAGAATGGTTCAGTACCGTAATTGCTAAAAATCATATCAAAAATACGATAAAGCTATCAAAATCAAGTGCCTTTAAAATTAATCCATTTTTAATAAAGTATTTGGCAAGATACCTTAGTGGCACATGTGATGCCGTTTCTATTTCCAGAGCGCTTGTGTATCCCAGGGTATTACAAACATCAATTACAACATCATTTGGAACAAACGCCCAAAAATTTATTAGCACAGTCTTGGGATCTTTTGGTAGTGCTGTATCTGGGATTGATATTGAGTTTATTGATCAAGTTGATGGCCGCAAAAAATATTGCCAAGTTAAACTTGGCCCCGAAACTATAAATAAAGATGATGTTGAGACAATAAAAAATCATTTCAATTCAGTAAGAAATTTGGCTCGAACTAATAATCTCAATATCCAACTTAATGATCTTATTATTGGAGTAATGTATGGTGAGCCACATGAATTAAGTGCAAATTATAAAAAAATCATCAATACGCACCATTTCCCTGTTTATATTGGGCATGAATTTTGGCAACGATTAACAGGGTTTGAACATTTTTATATGGAACTAAGTAATGCTATTAGTGAGGTCGCATTATTAAATGACTGCTCTAATATCCTAGAAGAAACCGTGCTCAAATTATCACAAACCCAAGAAATTCAAAATTTAGCAAGAAAGTCTACATAGTGTTTTTTTGGTTTGGCGTAATTAACATCAAAACCCTCTTATTTGTTGTACCACCTTGCCAACAATCTTGACATCAACACCTTCGCCGACCTTAATATTTGGCCAATTATTATTTAAAGTCAGTAGCTCAAATTCCGGCGAAGTATAAGACAGTTTCTTGTATTGACAAACCACCACCTCCGGGCTGCCACTAATTTTAACAACTAAATAATCACTCGGCTTTGGTGATACAGAACAATCAACTATCAACACATCATTCAGCTTAAACTCTGGTGTCATACTGTCATCCAGAATCTTTAATGCAAATGCATTAACACTTAATTCAGCTAACAGCACGGTACTTACAGAAATATAAACTAAATCATTAGATTCTTTTTGCTCTTGAATAGCTTTGATATGCAACTTCGCATTACAAGCCTGATTATGATCCAAAAGCGGGATTAATTGGCTAAAACTTTTTGCTTCTTTGTATTGTTTTTCATCTGACAAACACATCAAGAAAGCTGGTGATACATCTAACGCCTGTGCCAGTAGCTTGATTTCTTCTGGTCCCGGGGTGCGTGTGCCTTGTTCCCAATTGGTTAAACGGGTTTGTTTTAGCCCGCCAGTAAGCTCACCAAGCTCTTTTAACGTCAAGCCCATAGCCTTCCGCGCCTCGAGAATACGCTTGCCAATTTCCTTTTTAATATTCAACTCAGCCAAATTCACCTCAAAAAATAAGAATCAACTATTGATTTATCACCGATTGTGATATAAATTGGAGCCATATATTCACGAATAGTGATATAAATTATTTTATTTTTATAAAGATATCACATTGTGGAAATAAAAACGAGGACTTAACAGGGATATGTGCCCATGATGGATTTCGTAATTAACGGTGATGAGCTAGAGGCAATGAGTGGTTTACCCCATATCCAGCAACTGGCTTATCTAAGAGGAATCAGACCCTATATGGACGTTAAAACAGGTATAACAGGTATCAAGCGGCGTATTAGTTATCAGTCGATATCTGAGCAGCTCTACATTGAACCGCATCAGGGGATTAAAAGCCAAAGCTTCTCCCGTGATCAAGTTCGGCGTGCTGTTTCGGGGCTGCAACGTGCAGGCCTGATTGAAGTCCAATCTGATGGCATGCAACTCATTTTAAAATGTCCATTAGCTTCAAGGCATTATTCTGTCCAAAATAAAGCCGCCATAAACCCGCCACAGAAAGCCACCACAAACCCGCATGGGAAAATCCTTGTAAATACTGCGGTTTCAGGAGATGAGGCTCTAAAAGCCGACATAGCTGAAACCCAAAAAGCCGCCACACCTCTAAAAGATAATAATTATATTTATTTATTATCTCGATTTGAAAAATTCTGGTCGCTTTATCCTGAGAAAAAATCCCGTGAGCGCGCCTTTGACGCGTTCAAACAGGTCAATCCAGATGAACACCTGCTCCGTACTTTGCTGCTTGCCCTTGATCAACAAGTCAAAGCACGCAAAGCAAAAGAGGCCCATGGCGAATGGGTGCCGCCTTGGAAATATCCAGCCAACTGGTTGGCACAAAAATGTTGGGAAGATGAAATCAGGAACGAATTAACACAGGAGAACAGGAATGCAACGCGTCGCTCAAATACTGGAACAAGAACCTCTACAGACCCTTTCTGGAATCCAGAAACACAAGACTCAGCAAGCATCACAGAAGATGAATACGAACAAAGCAACGTCATCGACATGCAATGTTACCGACAGAAGTAAAAAGCGGATTGAGAACCTGTTTACCCGTTTTGCGGTCTTTTACGGACACCTGTGGCGCAGCCAGTTCAAGAGCGATGGATTTCTGGATTTTGCCAAACAAGAATGGTTGGAGGGCTTAAGCCCGTTCAGTGATGACACCCTCAATCAGGCCATCATTGAATGTCGGAGCTTTTGCGAAATGCCCCCAACACTGCCGCAAATGATCCGCTGTTGTCGTGACATTAAAAAGCGCACCACGTTTTATGTGGCAGAAAAAAACGCTACCCCCGCCCGACAGGACGTGGTGGATGCAAGCATCAGGCAGTGCAAAGCCTATCTATCCCAATAACCAGAAAAAGGAAAAATACATGTTAATCCTAACCAGAAAAATCGGCCAGCAAGTCTTGATTGGTGGTGGCAGCATCCAAGTGAAAATCCTTAAAGCGGATGAGGATGTCATCACCATCGGCTTTATTGCACCAGCACATATTGATATCGACAGGGAAGAAATCTTCGTGCGTAAAAACCTCGAGCGCATGTTGGCCAAGCACGCGGCCATTGCCTGAACATCTTTCAAAAACCCAACGAATACAATAGGGAGAAGCACATGTCATCAAGCATCAAAAAATTAAACGAACACTATCAAAAACTTTACCTGCTGGCCTTGGTTTGCCTGCCTAACATGTGTTTTGCAGCGAGTGGCAACAAGCTGGTGGCGGTGTTTGATAACCTGATTACCTTCTTAAGCAGCACCCTCGCCCGAGGGGTAGGCGTGACCGCCATCATTGTGGTGGGTTATCTGTATTTATTTGAAAACAAGATTAATAAGATGCGTGCCATGTCTATCGTGGTCGCTATTGGCATTATCCTTGGCGCACCCAGCCTCTATGACATGATTGCGGGGTAAGCCCATGGATGAACCACTGAAAATCAATACCCTGTTTCTGGCACTGACCAGGCCGGCCATGACCATGGGGGTTACCCATGAATATTTCGTCATCAACGCGCTGTTATCACTCTGCACTTTCCTGCTGGCCAATAACCTCTTTTACGCGCTGGTTTGGCTGCCGATACACGTAGTGGGTGTGCTCGTGCACCGGGTTGACCATCACTTCGTGCGCCTTTTTCTTAGTCGTGCCCGATTCCCTCGCAGTAAAAACCAGCCCATTTGGGGGGTACAAAGTTATGAGGCTTTCTGAATGGAAAAACCGGGCAGCACAAGAGGCCTCGTTGTCCGACCATATCCCCTATACCCATTTGTGCAGCCCCACGGTCTTTGCCACCAAAGGCGGTATGCTTGGCATGGTGCTGGCCATGAAAGGTTTTCCTTTTGTAACAGCCAGCAACAGCGAGTTAAACGCGTATCAGCAATTGCTGCACCAAGCCCTGTTAAAACTAAACCATGAATTCATCGTGCATGAAACCCGGGTGAGAACCCGGCAGAATACCCGGCTTGATGGCCAGTTTCACAGTGATTTTGCCCAACGGGTGAATGACAAATATCAACAACGCTTCAACGGTGAAACCCTGTACCGCAATGAAATCTATTGGACGCTGATTTATAAAAACCATGAATTATCGGGCGGCAAGGAACGCCTGTTTGATAAAGTCCTGCGCATTGGCCGCAAACTATCCGACCCGCATGTGCTGGCCAATGTACAAGCGCGACGAACAGAGGGCATGGCCAAACTCCGGCATAAGGCCTCGGAAATCCAATCCTTGTTGTCTGGTGCTGGCGTGCATAGGCTTGGCGAACAGGATGACCTGCTTGGCTATAGCGAATTACTGGCATTCCTCTCGCTGATACCAAACGGCGGACAACGCCAGACCCTGCATCCTTTCATGCAAGCTAATCCCATTACAAAACATGTCAAACAACTTGCCGATGCACGTCAACGTTACCCGCAAGGGAATCTTGCACAATATTTGTGTAACAAGCAGGTGTTTCTTGGTGCAGCCATTCAGTTTCAAGGCAACAGCAGCCAAGACAAACGCTTTGCCGCCATGCTGTCTTTAAAACAGTACAACGCCGATTCCGCTAATGTGATGCTCGACCCATTAATGAACCTGGATGGAGAGTACATTCTAACCCAAAGCTTCGCACCATTAGAGCAGGATTTGGCAATTAAAGAAATCACCCGTGCGCATGCGATGAAAGTCAACGCCGAAGACATGAGCGCCTCACAGATTGACGAACTCGGTACACTGGCCGATTTGGTTTCAAGTCAAAAGCTCAGTTGCGGTTTTCATCACAACAGCCTCATGCTGTTAGCAGATGATGCGGCCTCACTTGATAAATTAGCCCATCAAGCCAGCAAAGCGTATGCGCAGGCCAACTTAAGTCTGGTACGCGAAACACTGGCACAAATTCCAGCCTTTTTTGCCCAACTCCCCGGCAATGCCCACCATATCCCAAGGGCTGCTTTAATTACCTCTGAAAACATGGCTGATTTTTGCTCGTTGCACAACACCCAAAGCGGCCACCACCAACAGAACTTCCTGCCATCGGCTGTATCGTTGTTGGAAACACCATCCAGAACACCTGTGTATTTCAATTACCACGTGCAAGGTTCAAAAACCAACCCGTCCAAAGGCCATGCACTGATTATTGGTGGCAATGACAGCGGCAAAACCACGCTGGTGAGCTTTATAGACAGCCAGATGGCACGCTTTGAAAAGCACCGCGCCGTATTTCTTGACCGCAACAATGGGCTTAAAATTTACATCAAAGCCATGGGTGGCAAGTACATCACCATTGCCCCAACCCACAAGCACGAATGCCAAATGAATCCGTTGGCGTTACCTGATACGCCCTTTAACCGTGACTTTTGCAAAAGCTGGTTGGCAGCCCTACTGGTGCAGGCCGATGAATTGCAGTTACCGGGTCATATTGCTGAAACCACCAACGAGGCGGTGGACTACTGCTTTGAAACGCTTAATCCATCAGAGCGCAACCTATCTAACCTTGCCCGTTTTCTGCCTGTTGATTTTCCGCGCTGGCCTGAGCTTAAACGCTGGCTAACATGCAATGATGACCGCAGTGAGGGGCAATACAGCTGGTTGTTCGACAACAGCAACGATACCTTGCATCTGGACAGCCAGCGTATTGGCTTTGATGTCACTTATGTGTTGGATAACTTTCCACCAGCCATTGCCTGCCCCTTGTTTATGTACGTCATGCACCGCATTGAACTGTGTCTTGATGGCCATTTAACCTCCATTGTCGTGGATGAAATGTGGCAGGTATTACGCACCCCATATTGGAGGGGCTGGCTGGAGGAGCGTCTGCCATCCATCCGTAAAGAGTATGGCCACATCATTGGCATGACCCAATCGCCCAAGACCATCGTTGAAAGCCCTATCAGTGCCGAGTTGCTCGACAACATGGCGACTTTGATCTTGTTTCCCAACCCAAAAGCAGAAAAAGCTGTTTACATCGACCGGTTGGGCTTAAGCATTGCCGAATATGAATTCATCAAAAACAACAGCCCTCAATCCCGGTTGTTTCTTTATAAACACGACACGGAATCGATGATCTGCCGACTGGATTTATCCGGTTTAAGCGATGAAATCCGCGTGTTCTCTGCCAACAAAACCTCGGTAGCACTTATGGAATCGATCATCAACGAGCGGGGCGATTCGCCAGATTGTTGGCTGGATGAATTTATCCAACGGAGCAAATCATGAGGATACAAACAGTTATTGTCTTACTGGCGGGCGTTACTGCCAGCACATGGGTACATGCCGATCTGCTGGGTGTGGAAGATGCCGCATTACTCGCCAAAACCGTTGAACAGGTCAATACCCTATACAAGCAGCTGGAAACCATGGAAAAAACCTACAGCACTACTGTCCAACAATATCAGGCAACACAAAACATCCTCAACAAAGCTGAGGCGCAGTTAGACAGCATGAACAAGCTAGTCAGCAAAAATTCAGGGCATTACGGTTATGGCGATCTCAATAACAGCACCTCCGACTTACGCAAGCAACAATGGTCAGCTAACCGCTGGAGTGACAGCCTGAAAGGCCAGGCAGGCAATGATAATGGGAAATACAAGGAACTATCAGACGCTTGGCAAACCAATCACAAGACACAGGATATGCAAACATTCAAGAAAGGCGCGAGTAATGACGTGGCACAAAACTACCAGCACAGTATGGCCGTGAATCGTGCCTCTGGCGTTCAAAGCGAATATGCCTTGAATGAGGTGAACGCAAGCCTTGAACGCATCCACCAGTTAAGCCAGCAGATTGAAAAAGCCGATAACACCAAGGCCGCCGTGGACTTAAATTCCCGCTTATTGACCGAAGTCGCCTACCTGCAAACACAAAATTTGAAAGCGCAAAGTTTAATTAACCAACAGCTGGCACAAAAACAAGCAGTGGAATTGAGCGAACGCGCTACAACCAGCGAGTTTCTGGCATTTGACGATGAGTAAGGAGAACAACATGAAATACCACTGGATAATCATTGCAGGCTTTTGCGCCCTATTAGGCGCATGCAGCAAGGCTGCGCTGGACTCGCCTTGCCCCAACTATGGCAGGCATTGCTACAAACAACCAATTAATTCATGGGATTACTATCAAGGAGAGACGAAATGAAATTGGTATCAATGATTGTCATGCTAATAGGCATATTAGTGCTTTCTGCGTGTTCTGAACCCAATCCCCTGCAACAAAAACCACGGGATGAAAGCGCGCAACTTCTAGTGCAACATTCGGCAAAAGCGTCCA
>Ga0209024_1001689_pt1 | contig 16408 bp, 13 predicted proteins | sample AutmiccommunBRH5_FD_187380 | JGI IMG/M metagenome (GOLD analysis project Ga0209024, IMG submission 187380) | Deep subsurface microbial communities from Mt. Terri, Switzerland - Autotrophic microbial communities BRH/5 (SPAdes) (version 2) | ecosystem: Environmental > Aquatic > Deep subsurface >...
TGGCGGCCCCTATCCCGCCTCCACCAACTTCGGCGCCACCAGCGTCGGTACCCTCTCCATCCGCCGCTTCCTGCGCCCGGTCTGCTTCCAGAACATCCCCGAGGCCCTGCTGCCCGAAGACCTGCGCGGCTGAGCCCTTTCCCCTTCTTCAGGAGTACCCCCCATGATCGCCCCAGACGCACTGCGCGAGATCATCCGCCACGGCCTGCTGTCCTTCCCCGTCACCCCGTTCGACGGCGATGACAATTTCGCCGCCAAGCCCTTCGCGGCGCATCTGGAATGGCTGTCGGGCTTTCCGGTCGCGGGGCTTATCGTAGCGGGCGGCACCGGCGAGCTGTTCTCGCTGACCCCGGCCGAGGTGGTGGAGGTGGTGCGCACCGCCCGCTCCGTCTCGGGCACCGCTCCGGTGATCGCCGGTTGCGGCTATGGCACGAAGATCGCCTGCGACATGGCGCGCGAGATCGAGGCGGCGGGGGGCGATGGCATACTGCTGCTGCCCCACTATCTGACCGAGGCGCCGCAGGAGGGTGTGGCGATGCGCATCCGCGCGGTGTGCCGGGCCACGAACATGGGCGTCATCGTCTACAACCGCGGGCAGGCGCGGGTTTCGGCGGAAACGCTGGCGCAGCTGGCCGACGAATGCCCCAACCTCGTCGGCTTCAAGGATGGCACCGGCGATATCGACATGGTGCGCCGGGTGACGGTGATGCTGGGCGACCGGCTGTCCTATATCGGCGGGATGCCGACGCATGAGCTGTTCGCGCAGGCCTACAAGGGCGCGGGGATGCCGACCTATTCCTCGGCGGTGTTCAACTTCGTGCCCGAAACCGCGCTGGAATTCCATGGCGCGCTGATGGCGGGCGACGATGCCACCTGCACGCGGCTGCTGCGCGACTTCTACTATCCCTTCGCCGCGATCCGCGACCGAAAGGCGGGGTATGCCGTGTCGGCTATCAAGGCCGGGGTCGCGCTGCGCGGCTTTGCCACCGGCCCGGTGCGCGCGCCGCTGACCGACCTGACCGGCGAAGAGGTCGAGATGATGCAGGCGCTGATCGCCGGCCGCAGCTGATGGCCAGGGTCGAGCAGGGGGCGCTTGCGGGTTTTGCGCAGGCGCTGTTGACGGGCGCGGGGCTGGAGGCGGACAAGGCCGCCGCCACCGCTGCCGTGCTGGTCGAGGGCGACATGATCGGGCATGACACCCACGGTGTCGGCCTGCTGCCATGGTACATCGACGAGCTGGCCGCGGGCCGGATGGCCGGGGCCGGCAGCTATGACGTGGTCACCGATCGCGGCGCCAGCTTCGTGTGGAACGGCAACAGCCTGCCCGGCGCCTGGCTGCTGACAAAGGCGCTGGATCTGGCCTGCGAGCGGGCGCGGGAGTTCGGGGTGGTGACGGGTGTGATCGGCAATGCCCATCACACCTGTGCGCTGTCGGCCTTCATGCGGCGGGTGACGGAGCGGGGGCTGATCGTGCAGATGAACGTGTCGAACCCCGCTGCCTCGCGCGTGGCGCCCTATGGCGGCACGAAGCCGGTGCTGACACCGAACCCGATTGCGGCGGGGTTTCCGACTTCGGGCGATCCGGTGCTGATCGACGTATCCTGCTCGATCACCACCACCACGATGACCCAGAGCCTTGCCGCACGGGGCGAGCGCTTCCCGGAACCTTGGGCGCTGACCGCCGCGGGCGCGCCGACCGACGATCCGCGCGAGGTGACGGAGCGGGGTGGCTCGATGATGCCGCTCGGCGGCGCGCTCAAGGGCCACAAGGGGTATGGGCTGGGGCTTATGGTGGAACTGCTGGGGCAGGGGCTGTCGGGCCGCGGCCGGGCCAATACCCCGGCGGGGCCGCTGGCGCAAAGCGCATATGTGCAGGTCATCGACCCCGAGGCCTTTGCCGGCCTCGATGCCTTCACCGCGCAATCCGACTTTCTGGCCGAGGCCTGCCGCAGCAACCCGCCTGCCGCGGGCACTACCGGCCCGGTGCGGGTGCCGGGCGATGCCGCCGCCGCGAAGCGCCGCCGCGCGCTGGCCGAGGGCGTGCCGGTCGCCGATGCGCTGTGGCAGCGGCTGGCGGCGCTGGCCGCGGCGGCAGGCGTCGCGGTGCCCGCCGCGCTCTGACCGCCCGGGGCCTGTGCCTCAGCAGGGCCGCAGTAGCTCACGCACCCGGCGAAGGACCGGGTTGGCGTTCTCGCTTGACCAGCTGGCGACCGTGTCGGCATGGCAGGCCAGCGGGCGCGGCAGGGGCCGGAAGACGATATTGTCGAAACTGGCATTCCTCGCACAGGCCGGGACGATGGCCAGCCCGATTCCGGTGCTGACCAGCGACAGGATCGCCTGCGAATGGGTCATCTGCAGCACCACCCGCGGTGCGATCCCGGCCTTGTGCAAAAGCCCCGTCAACATGTCATGCAGATAGCGGGCGGCGGGGGCGAACATGATGAAGCGCTCGCCCTGCAGCGTTTCGGCAGGCGGGCGGCGGCGGATCGACAGCGGGTGGTCTTGCGGGATCGCCAGCATCATCGGCTCATGCGCGATGCGCAAGCTGTCGATCATCGGGCCACCGTCCAAGGGGCGCGACAGGCCCAGATCTATGCGCCCGGCGCGCAGGGCCTCGTCCTGCTCGGCCGTTTCCAGTTGGATCAGCTCCAGCTCCACCCCCGGCAATTCCGCCTGCGTCCTGCTCACCAGCTGCGGCAGAACCTCATAGGTCGCGGCGCCGACAAAGCCCACGGTCAGCTTGCCGGACACCACCCGCGCCGCCCGCCGGGTGGCGATGACGGCCGCATCGGCCCCGGCCAGCAGGCGCCTCGCCTCGACCAGAAAGGCATGGCCCGCGGGTGTCAGCGTGACCCGGCGGCTGGTGCGGTCGAACAGGCGCACGTCCAGCTGCTGCTCCAGCTGCTGGATATGGCGGCTGAGCGGGGGCTGCGAGATGTTCAGGCGCAGCGCCGCGCGGCTGAAGTTCAGCTCCTCGGCGAGGATCACGAAGTAGCGCACTTGCAGCAGCTCTATCATCTATACCGTTTCCGTATCGATTCCTGTCGAAACCGATCTTGGACATGGGGACGCGAACCACAATAGCCTTGCCCAAATCTCATAAAGGGCTGCCCCCCATGACCACCTCTGACAACATCGCCTGGATCCGGCTTTCGGCCATCCATCTGCCGCTGAAAACCCCGATCAGCGATGCCAAGGTGCTGACCGGCCGGCAAAAGCCGCTGACCGAGGTCGCCTGCCTCTTTGCCGAGATCGAGACGGTGGACGGCCATTCCGGCATCGGCTTCAGCTATTCCAAGCGGGCGGGCGGGCCGGGGCAGTTCGAACATGCGAAAGAGATCGCGCCGGTGCTGCTGGGAGAGGACCCCAATGACATCGCGAAGCTGTGGACCAAGCTGGCCTGGGCCGGTGCCTCTGTCGGGCGTAGCGGGCTGGCGGTGCAGGCGATTGCCGCCTTTGACGTCGCGCTGTGGGACATGAAGGCCAAGCGGGCCGGGTTGCCGCTGTCCAAGCTGCTGGGGGCGCATCGCGACTCGGTGCAGTGCTACAACACCTCGGGCGGGTTCCTCTCCTCGCCGCTGGAAGAGGTGCTGGACAATGTCGAGCGGTCGATCGAGCAGGGGATCGGCGGCATCAAGATCAAGGTCGGCCAGCCCGACATGGCCGAAGACCTTCGCCGGGTTGCGGCGGTGAGCGACAAGATCGCGGGGCGGGTGTCGCTGATGGTGGACGCCAACCAGCAATGGGACCGCCCGGCCGCGATGCGGGCCTGCCGCCAGCTGGAAGAGTTCAACCTGGTGTGGATCGAGGAGCCGCTGGACGCCTATGACAGCGAGGGCCATGCCGCGCTGGCCGCCGCGCTGGACACGCCGATTGCCACCGGCGAGATGCTGGCCGGCGTCGCCGAGCATATCGACCTGATCCAGAAGAACGCGGTGGATTTCATCCAGCCCGATGCGCCGCGGGTCGGCGGTATCACCCAGTTCCTGCGGATTTGCGCGCTGGCCGAGCAGAAGAAGCTGAAGCTGGCCCCGCATTTCGCCATGGAGATTCACCTGCATCTGGCGGCGGCCTATGAGTTCGAGCCCTGGGTCGAGCATTTCGACTGGCTCGATCCGCTGTTCAACGAACGGCTGGAGAACCGGAACGGCCGGATGATCGTGCCGAACCGCCCCGGGCTGGGATTTACCCTGTCCGAACAGGCGCTGGCCTGGAAACGCGCCGAGGCCGAGTTTGGCAAACGCCCGTAGGGGGTCTCCACCTCGCGGAAGCCGGCAAGAAGGTCATCAGCCACGGCCGACGGCAACGCGCGGGCAGAGGGGTTGCGCGGATTTGCGAAGAGGTCGGCCGCCGGTCCTTGCTCCACGATCACCCCGCGCGGCATTACCGCGATCCGGTCGCAGATTCGCGAGGCGACGACGCGGCGGACGCGCCCTGACCTCAGACCAGAATGTCAATCTCGCGCGGGGGCTCGCCAGAGTCGATGGCCTGAAGGTTGCCGAACATGCGCGTCAGCGAGGTCGCAAAGCTGTCGGCCGAGATGGCGGCGATATGCGGGGTCAGCACCACCCGGTCCAGCCCCAGCAGCGGGTTGCCGGGCTGGATCGGCTCGGCGGCGAACACGTCGATGCCGGCGCCGCGCAGGCGGCCGCCCTTGATCGCATCGGCCAGCGCCTGTTCATCCAGCACCCCGCCGCGGGCGGCATTGATCAAGATCGCGCTCGGCTTCATCAGCGCCAGCTGCTCGGGGCCGATCATGCCCCGGGTCGAGGCGTTCAGCTCGCAGTTCAGCGTCACCACATCCGCTGCGGCCAGCAGCTCCGCCAGCGGCGCGAAGCGGATGCCAAGCTCCGCCTCCTCCTCCGCCGGCAGCGGGCTGCGCTTGGTGTAGATCACCGTGCAGCCAAAGCCGCGCAGCAGCCGCACCAGCGCCTTGCCGATATAACCCATGCCGACGATGCCCACCGTCTTGCCCGACAGCGTCATCGAGGTGGGCGCCAGCGAACCCTTCAGCCAGTCCCCGCCCAGGATCCCGACATGGCCGCGCACCAGATTGCGGTTCACCGACAGGATCAGCCCCAGCGTGGTTTCCGCCACCGTCACCGCATTCGACCCTGTGGTGCGCAGCACCCGCACGCCGTTCTGCCGGGCGGCTTCGAGGTCGATCCCGTCATAGCCGACGCCCCATTTGTGCACCGCCTTCAGCCCCGGCGCCGCCATCATCTCCGCCGTCACCGGCACATCGCCGGTGATCGCAAACTCCGCGCCGCGGATCGCCGCCAGCTGGTCTTCGGGCGACAGGGAGGCGGCGGCGGTCAGGCTCCACCCGCCGGGCAGGAAGGCGGCAATCCGCTCCAGCCGGTCGGGCATGGCAGGGTCGAGCATCACAACGATGGTCATGGGGGCTCCGTCTGGTCAGATATGAAAGCGCACGCCGGGGCGGGCGAGGCCGCCGCCCTGCGCCATGACGGTGCCATCCGCGCGCCAGCAGGCGGCGCCGGTCATCATGCCGTCCTCGGCAAAGGCGATGGCGTTCATGCCGCCGCCGATGGTCGGCGGCAGGCGCACCTCATGCCCCCGCGCCCGCAGCGCATCGGCCATGTCCGCATAGGCCGGCTCCAGCTCGACATGAGGGCCGTCGGTCCACAGGCGCGGCGCCTCCACCGCCTGTTGCAGGGTCATGCCGTGGTCGATCAGGTTGACGATGGCCTGCATCGCCGAGGGGAAGATCCGCACCGCCCCTGGCAGCCCGAGCGCATAGAGCGGGCGGCCGTCCTTCAGCACCATCATCGGCGCCATCGAGGTCGGCACCCGCTTGCCGGGCGCAATTGACAGCGCCTGCCCCGGGTGCGGGTCATAGTTCAGCATGTAGTTGTTGGGGATGATGCCGGTGCCCGGCACCATGATCCGCGCGCCGAAGAGGCCGTTGAGCGTGTGAGTGGAGGCGACGACATTGCCTTCGCGGTCGGCGACAGTCAGGTGGGTGGTGTCGCGGCTCTCATGGCCGCGGATACTGGGCGCCCCCGGCTGTGCCACATCGCGCAGGCGGGCCTGGCAGGCCAGCGCATAGTTCTTGGAGGTGAACCGCTCCACCGGCACATCCACGAAATCCGGGTCTCCCGACGCCGCGCGCCGGTCTTCGAACGCCACGCGGATCACCTCGGCCAGCAGGTGCAGGTTGCCTTCGCTGCCAAAGCCCATGCCGGCGATGTCATGCGGCTCCAGCATGTTCAGCATCTGCGCGACATGCACGCCAGACGAGGCGGGCGGCGGCGGCCCGGCGATGGTGTGGCCGCGGTAGCTGCCGAAGATCGCCTCGCGCTCCACCACCCGGTAGGCTGCCAGATCGTCCAGTGTCACATGGCCGCCGCTGGCCAGCCGGTCCACCAGCGCCCGGCCAAGCGCCCCGCCATGCAGCGCATCCGCGCCCTCGGCCCCGATCAGCCGCAGGCTCTCTGCATAATCCGCCATCACCAGCCGGTGACCCACCGGCACCGGCGCGCCGCCGGGCAGGAACAGCCGCGCCATCTCGGGATCGGCCAGCAGATCCTCCTGATGCTCGCGCAAGGCGCCGTGCAGGTAGTTGCTGACCACAAAGCCCGAAGCCGCCGCCCGGATCGCCGGGGCGATCACATCGGCGAAGGGCAGCTTGCCGTAGCGCTCATGCATCAGGCACCAGCCGCGCAGATTGCCCGGCACCGCCACGGCCGAGGGGCCGACCAGGTTGCGGCGGCCCACGGTGTCCATGTAATTCGGCGGCAGGTCCGAGACCGTCTCGAACATATCCGGCCGCGCGCCCTGCCCCGCCACCGACAGCGCGTCGATCACCACATGCCGGCCGTCCGCCAGGCGGATATGGGTGATGCCGCCCCCGGCAATGCCGACCATCATCGGCTCCACCACCGTCAGCGTCAGCATCGCCGCCACGGCCGCGTCGATGGCATTGCCGCCCACCGCCAGCATTTCATTGCCCGCCGCCGAGCCAAGGGGAGCATTGGTGACGACCACCCCCAACGCACCGGAAGCGGGCCGCTTTTCGCAGCTGAAGGGCAGGGGAAGTCGTTGATTGGCCAAACGAAACTCTTTCTGCTTGGACGGAGCCCCGCCCCGAGACCGGGGCCGGCGCACCGCAACTGTAGCGCGGCCAGCCCGCGGGTAAAACCCGCCTTCGGCTAGGGATCACCCCGCAAGGGCGGGGAGCATTTTCGGACGAAGCCCTCGGCGACGGTCTCAGCCGCGGCAGCACATGTCAGAACCGCTTGCGCGCCCGCAGCGCCGCCTGGATCGTGCCGTCATCCAGATAGTCCAGCTCGCCGCCGATGGGCACGCCTTGGGCAAGGCTGGTGACCTGCACGCCGGAGGCTTCCAGCGCCTCGGCGATGTAATGGGCGGTGGTCTGGCCATCGACGGTGGCGTTGAGCGCGAGGATCACCTCGGTGACGCCCTCCTCCACGATCCGGTCCAGCAGGCGGGGGATGTGCAGCTCCTCCGGCCCTACGGCATCCAGCGCCGAAAGCGTGCCTCCCAGAACGTGATAGCGGCCGCGAAAGGCTTGCCCCCGCTCCATCGCCCAGAGGTCGGCGACATCCTCGACCAAGCAGATCTCGCCGGTCTGGCGGGCGGGGTTGGCGCAGATCGCGCAGATCTCTTCGGTGCCGATATTGCCGCAGCGGCTGCATTCGCGGGCGCTGGCGGCGACATGGGCCATGATCGTCGCCAGGGGGGCCATCAGGGCGGTGCGCTTCTTGATCAGGTGCAGCACCGCGCGCCGGGCCGAGCGCGGGCCAAGGCCGGGCAGCCGCGCCATCGTCTCGATCAGCGCCTCGATGTCGCGGGTGCCCTGGCTCATGGGTGTGTCAGAACGGCAGCTTGATGTCGGCGGGCAGGCCAAGCTCGGATGACAGCTTCTGCATCTCTTCCTGCGCGCGGTCGGTGGCGCGTTTCTGCGCGTCCTTCACCGCGGAAAGGATCAGATCCTCGACCACTTCCTTGTCTTCGGGCTTGAAGATCGAAGGGTCGATGCTCAGCGCGGTCAGGTCGCCCTTCGCCGTCGCCTCGACCTTCACCAGCCCGCCGCCGGCCTCGCCGGTGACGATGGTCTGGGCGAGCTGCTCTTGCATCGCGCCCATACGGGTCTGCATCTGCTGCGCGGCCTTGACCATCTTGGCCATGTCGCCCATTCCGCCCAATCCCTTGAACATGCGTAATTCTCCTCAGTTGTCCTCGAACGGATCCCATTCATCCTCGACCTCGGGCAGCGCTTCCACGGCGGCTTCGGCCGATTTTGCATCGGGCGTTCTGATGTCGGTGATCTTCGCGCCGGGGAAGGCGGCGAAGAGCGCCTGCACCAGCGGGTTTTTCTGCGCCTCGGCCTCTGCGGCAAGGCGGCCTTCGTCGCGGCGTTCGGCGATCGTGGCCGCGCCGCCCTGGCCCACGACGGACACGGCCCACCGGGCGTTGGTCCAGAGCTGCAATCGCTGCGCCAGCATCGAGGCAAGGTCGCGCGGGGCGGCGGGGCCGGGTTCGAACTCGATCCGGCCGGGGCTGTAGCGGGCGAGGCGCAGGTTGGTTTCCACCTCGACCAGCAGCTTCACGTCGCGGCGTTCGCGGATCAGCTCCACCACATCCTCAAAGCTGGCATAGCGGGCGAGGCCGATCTCCGGCGCGGTGGCCAGCGCGGTGGCGGCGCCGGAGCCGGAGACGGCGACGGTGTTGATGGGGGCCGACACGGCGCGGGGGGCGGCGTGGACGGGGCTGCCGCCGGGGGCGGGGCCGCGCCCTTGCGGCGGGGCAGAGGCGGGCGGCGCGTCTTGCAACCGGCGCAGCAGCGCCTCGGGGTCGGGCAGCTCGGCGACATGGGTCAGGCGGATGATCGCCATTTCCGCGGCCATCATCGCATTGGGGGCCTGCGCGACTTCCTCCAGCGATTTCAGCAGCATCTGCCACATCCGCGTCAGCGCGCGCATCGGCAGGGCCGTCGCCATCTGCTGGCCGCGGCTCCGTTCGTCGGGGGAGACTGTGGGGTCTTCGGCGGCGTCGGGGGTGATCTTGACCACGGAAATCCAGTGCGTCACCTCGGCCAGATCGCGCAGCACGGCCATCGGGTCGGCGCCATCGGCATATTGGCCGGAGAGTTCCGAAAGGGCGGCGGCGGCGTCGCCGCGCATGATCAGGTCGAAGAGGTCCAGCACCCGGCCGCGATCGGCGAGGCCGAGCATGGCGCGGACCTGTTCGGCGGTCGTCTCGCCCGCGCCATGGGCGATGGCCTGATCCATCAGCGACATGGCATCGCGGGCCGAGCCTTCGGCGGCGCGGGTGATCAGCGCCAGCGCATCGGGGGCGAGGCTGGCACCTTCCAAGGCCGCGATGCGGGCGAGGTGGGCGATCATCACCTCTGGCTCAATCCGTTTGAGATCAAAGCGTTGGCAGCGCGAGAGCACGGTGACGGGGACCTTGCGGATCTCGGTCGTGGCGAAGATGAACTTGACGTGGGCGGGGGGTTCCTCAAGCGTCTTCAGCAGCGCGTTGAACGCGTTGGTGGACAGCATGTGGACTTCGTCGATGATGTAGACCTTGTAGCGCGCCGATGCGGCCCGGTAGTGCACGCTTTCGATGATCTCACGGATATCGCCCACGCCGGTGCGGCTGGCGGCGTCCATTTCCATCACGTCGACATGGCGGCTGTCGGCGATGGCGCGGCAGTTCTCGCAGACGTCGCACGGCTCTGTCGTCGGCCCGCCGGTGCCGTCTTTTCCGATGCAGTTCAAGCCCTTGGCGATGATCCGCGCCGTCGTGGTCTTGCCCACGCCGCGCACGCCGGTCATCACGAAGGCATGGGCGATGCGGTCGGCGGCGAAGGCGTTGCGCAGGGTGCGCACCATCGCCTCTTGCCCGATCAGATCGGCGAAGGTGGCCGGCCGATACTTGCGCGCAAGAACCTGATAGCCGGTGGCTTGGGTTTCGGACATGGGCGCCTCGGGGTCATTCACGGGCTCAATCTAGGCGCTCGCGGGGGCGGCGTAAACCAGCCCCCGCGAATGAGTGGGACATTGGGTCCGGCATCGCTTTTGGGAAAGGCGGTCGATCTGCTCGGGCGGGACAAGGCGAGGCACTGCCTCGCCCTCGCCCACTGCGGGACCTGTCGCCCTGAGCCAGTGGCAGCGAGAGACCGGGGGAGGACAGCGCCCGCCGGGGGCGGGGCGGGCGCCGGCCGGGCCCTTTGGGGGCCCGTCCGTGAGGGATGACAGGGCGGCGGCGTGGCGAAGGCGATGGCCTTCGCCAATGCGGGCGCTGCCGTGCCCTCTACTCCCGCGTCAGCGCCACCACCGGGTCGAGCCGCGCGGCGGACCTTGCGGGAAGATAGCCGAAGGTGATGCCGATCGCGGTGGAGGAGGCGAAGGCCAGCACCACGGTCGACGCCGAATAGGTCAGGCGCATGGTGTCTTGCAGGCTGCCGATCAGCCAGCCGGAGCCGAGCGCGAGGAGCACGCCGATGATGCCGCCCAGAAGGCAGACGAGAATCGCCTCGGTCAGGAACTGCGCGATGATGTCCGAGCGGCGGGCGCCGACGGCGATGCGCACGCCGATCTCCTTGGTGCGTTCGGTGACGGAGACCAGCATGATGTTCATCACCCCGATCCCGCCGACCAGCAGCGAGATCACCGCGATGGCCGAGACCAGCAGGGTCAGCGTCTGGGCGGTGGAGGTGATGCTGTCGCGGATCGTGTCGGAGTTGGTGAGGAAGAAATCCCTGGTGCCGCCATGGCGCGAGAGCAGCAGCGCGTCGATCTGCGCCTCGGCGGCGTCGATGTCGTAGTCGTCGCCGACGCGGACGGTGATGGCATCGACGGTGCTGCCGCCGGTGATGCGCAGCACGGCGGTGGTGTAGGGCAGGAACACGCGGATGGATTGCGGGCCGAAGCTGGCGCCCGAAGACTCGACGACGCCGATCACCCGCAGCGGCACCCGGCCGACCTGTACGATCTTGCCGAGGGGGTCTTCACCATCCGGAAAGAAGGTGCGGGCGGCATCGGTATCCAGCACCGCGACCTGATCGCGGGCCTGCAAGGACGCATCCGTGAACAGCTGGCCTTGGGTGACGGTGTAGGCGCCGACATCGAAATAGGCGGTGCCGACACCGCGCACGGAGGCCGAGGCGGTGACAGAGCCACGGGTGACGCTGGCGGTGGTGTTGACCTCGGGCGAGACCGAGGCCGCATAAGTCTGGAGCGCCAGCGCCTCGGCATCGGCGGCGACCAGCGTGTCGATGGCTCCCGCCCGCCTGTCGCCAAAGCCGGTGCCGGGGCGGATGGTGATGGTGCTGGTCCCAAGCGAGGAGATGTTTTCCAGCACCTTCTCCTGGCTGCCGGTGCCGAGCGCCACCACCGAGACCACCGAGGCAATGCCGATGATGATGCCCAGCATGGTCAGGAAACTGCGCATCCGGTGGGCATTGAGGGCGCGGACGGCCATGACGAAGGCCTCGGACATGCGGCCACCAAGCGCGGCGAGGCCGGTCTTTTCCGGCGGCACCGGGTCTGGCGTGGCGCTTGGCGGGGTTTCGGGCGGGCCGCTGCGGCTGTCGGAGGTGATGCGGCCATCGCGCAGTTCGACCACCCGCTGCGCGCGGGCGGCGACGGCGGCATCGTGGGTGATGATGACGATGGTATGGCCGCGGGCGTGCAGGTCATCGAGCAGGGCGAGCAGTTCCGCCCCCGATTTTGAATCGAGCGCGCCGGTGGGCTCGTCGGCCAGGATCACCTCGCCGCCGTTCATCAGCGCCCGCGCGACGGACACGCGCTGCTGCTGGCCTCCCGACAGCGCGCCGGGGCGGTGGCCCTTGCGGTCGCCAAGGCCAAGCCGGTCCAGAAGCGCGGTGGCGCGGATGCGCCGCTCGCCCCGGGCGGCGCCGGCATAGATGGCGGGCACCTCGACATTCGAGATGGCATCGAGATCGGGCAGCAGCTGGTAGCGCTGGAAGATGAAGCCGAAATGCGCGCGGCGCAGGCGCGCGCGATCCTCTTCGGGCATCTGCGCCACGTCCTGCCCGGCATAGCGATACTGGCCGGCGGTGGGACGGTCGAGGCAGCCGATGAGGTTCATCAGCGTGGATTTGCCGGAGCCCGAGGCGCCCATGATCGCCACCATCTCGCCGGGCCAGATATCGAGGTCGATATCGGCCAGCACGGTGATGCGCTGGTCCCCGGCGGAGAATTCGCGGCGGATGTCGCGCAGCGAGATCAGCGGGGCGGTGGGACCCTGCATATCAGAAGCCCATCATCGGGCGGCGCATTCCGCCAGAGGAGCTGCCCGTCGCGGCGGCGGCGGTGCCGGCCGAGGCGACGACGCGCTCGCCCTCCTCCAGCCCCGAGGTGATCTCGGCGGTGACATTGGTGTTGAGCCCGACCTTGACCGCCCGCGTCTCGACCGCGCCGGTGGCAGGGTCATAGACGCTGACCGACCGGGTGCCATCCTCGGCACGCGGCCCAAGGGCGGTGGCGGGGATGGTCAGCACGTCTGTCGCCTGCGCCAGCAGGATGCGCACCTCGGCCGTCATGCCGATGCGCAGGATGCCGGCCGGGTTGTCCACGTCCAGCAGCGCGTTGTAGTAGATCGCGGTATCGGTGGAGACGGTATCGCTTTCCTCGATGGTGGCGGGGGCGGGTTCGATGGCGCGCAGGGTCGCATCGAATTGCAGATCGGGCGCGCCGGACAGGGTAAAGCTGACCGGCTGGCCGGGGGCGACCTGCACCACGTCGGCCTCGGAAATCTCGGCCTTGATCACCATCTTGTCGAGCGCGGCAAGCTTCACCAGCGTCGGCGAGGAGGTGTTGGCATTCACCGTCACGCCCTCGTCGGTGACGATGGCGACGACGGTGCCGGTGATCGGCGCGGTGATGCGGGTGCGGTCCAGCTCTGTCCGGGCCGAGGACAGCGAGACCTCGGCCTGCGCCTTCTGCGCTTCGATCTGGTCCAGCTCTGCCTCGGCAACGGCGAGGCCAGCCTCGGCGGCCTGCAGATCCTCGCTGGAGGTGAGGTTGCGGTCGTTGAGGGTGCGGCGGCGGTCCAGCAGCAGGCTTGCCTGCAGGATCGAGGCGCGCTTGGCGGCGATCTGCGCCTCGATCTGGCGCAGTGTCGCCTCGGCCTGCAGGACGGCGTTGGTCTGGTCGTCGGAATCGATCTGGGCGATCAGGTCGCCCTTCTGCACCAGCTGCCCCAGCTCCACCGCCAGCGTTTCCACCTGCCCCGAGACGCGGGCGCCGACCGAGACCAGTTGCGAGGCCTCGATGGCGCCGGTGGCGAGCACGCTGCGCTCTACCGTGCCGCGGGTGACGGCGACCGTGACCGGGGGCAGGGCGGTGTCGCCGGAATAGGTTTGCCACCCCCACCAGCCGCCGAGGGCCAGCACGGCGATCAGTGCGATCACGAGGGGTTTCTTCATGGCGGGGCTCCTGCGGATAAGGCCGGGGGTGATACGCGGCAGCGCGGCGATTCCGTCGGCGGGGCGCAGGGGCCTGGGCTGGGCGGGAGCGGCGGGGGGCCGCTCCGGCATCTGTTTCAGGGCAGGCTCAGGCGCCGGTGACGCGCCAGATGACATCGCCCACATCGTCGGCCATCAGCAGCGAGGCCTTGTCGGGCCCGATGGTCACGCCGACGGGGCGGCCATAGGCGATCTTCTCATCCTCCGACAGGAAGCCGCTGAGGATGTCGCGGGGCGGACCGCTGGGCTTGCCATTCGCGAAGGGCACGAAGATCAGCTTGTAGCCGCTAAGCTTGGAGCGGTTCCACGAGCCGTGCTGGCCGATCACCATCCCCTCGCCAAAGCCCGGCAGGGTTCCGGCCGGCATCCAGCACAGACCCAGCGAGGCGGTGTGCCCGCCAAGCGCATAGTCGGGCGTGATCGCGCGGGCGACAAGGGCCGCATCTTGCGGCACCCGGTCATCGACGGTGCGGCCCCAATAGCAATAGGGCCAGCCGTAGAAGCCGCCGTCCTGCACCGAGGTCAGGTAGTCGGGCGGGGTTTCATCCCCCAGCCCGTCGCGTTCGTTGACGACGGTCCACAGCGCGCCGGTCATCGGCTCCCACGCCATGCCCACCGCGTTGCGCAGGCCCGAGGCGAAGATGCGGGCGGTGCCGGTGGCCACGTCCAGCTCCCAGATCGCGGCGCGGCCCTCTTCGGCCTCCATCCCCTGATCGGCGATGTTCGACAGCGAGCCGACGCCGGCATAGACCTTGGTGCCATCGGGCGAGACGATCAGGCTGCGCGTCCAATGCCCATGCGGCTTGAAGCTGACCAGCTTCTGCCCGGCACCCACCAGAGCGGTGGCGCCCGGGGTGTAGTCGAAGACCACGATCCCGTCGGTATTGCCGAGGTAGAACTTCTCGCCGATCAGCGCCATGCCGAAGGGCTGGTTCTGGTTCTGGACGAAGGTCTCGCGGATCTCGGCCACGCCATCGCCATTGGCATCCCGGAACAGCGTCACCCGGTTGGCGCTGTCGCCGATGGCCTTGGCGCGCCGCATCACTGCCTGCGCCGCGTGGTCCATCATGGTTTTGGGCGGCCCTGACTGTTCCTTGGACTCCGCCACCAGCACATCGCCGTTGGGCAGCACCTCGATCCAGCGCGGATGCTCCAGCCCGGTGGCGAAGGCGTTGACCTTGAGGCCGGGGGCGCAGGTGGGGACATGGCCGTCCTTCCAGCCCTGGGCGACGGGCATCTTCAGGGTCATGATGCCCTGCTTGCGCGCCTCGGGGATCTGCGGGGTCGGCCCCATGGCCTGGGTTCCCGGCGAGCTCATGCGGCGCAGCGCCGCCACTGTGCCGCCCACCGCGGCGGCCGCCTTTGCGATAAGATCCATGTCCGTCCTCCAGCCTGTTCAGGCGCCATCGTAGCGGCAGCGAGGGGGGCGCGACAGCGGGTTCTGCCCGAGGGGCAGAAGCGGGCGAGCCCTGCGGGGGGCGGAACGGGGAACATTTGGTCGACGCGATGGTTCGGCACGAAGAAGGAGATGACCGATGACCCGACCCTATGATCCTCGCGCCGCCGCATCGGCCCGCACGGCCCTGCTGGCGCTCTCGGCGGGCGCTGTCCTGGCCGGGGCGATGCTCTGGCGCTCGCGCCAGCCGGCGCCGCCAAGATATTCCGACAGCGCACCGGGCCGCACCAGCCGGCAGGACCTTTATGGCGACTATGCCGTCTCGGGGCGGACCGTGACCATCAACCGCCCGCGCGCCGAGCTTTATGCCTTCTGGCGCGACTTTTCCAACCTTCCGCGCTTCATGCACAATGTCGAGGCGGTCCGGGAGGAGGGTGACCTGACGATCTGGACCATCCGCGGCCCCGCCGGCAGCCACTTTACCCTGCGCACCCGCATCGTTGCGGACCGCGAGGGCGAGGAGATCGCCTGGCGCTCGGTCGAAGGGTCCGAGATCGACACCACCGGCAAGGTGATGTTCCGCGACGCCCCTGGCGGGCGCGGCACCGAGGTGGAGGCGGTGGTGGCCTATGTGCCCCCCGCCGGAGAGGTCGGCCGCCTGGTCGCCAAGCTCTTCCAGCGAGAGCCGCGGATACAGGGCCGGCGCGAGATGAAGAGGTTCAAGATGCTGATGGAAACCGGCGAGGTCGCGACCTCGGCCAACCGCAAGCCGGACGAGGGAGAGAGCTGATGCGCGCACTGACCTTTCACGGCAAGCACGATGTCCGGGTCGAGACGATGCCGGACCCCGAGATCGTCAACCCGCGCGATGCGATCATCGAGGTGACGGCAACGGCGATCTGCGGGTCCGACCTGCACCTGTATGACGGGGTGATTCCGGCCGTGATGCCCGGCGACATCCTTGGCCATGAGTTCATGGGCCGCGTGGTCGAGACGGGGCCGGGCAGCACCTTGAAGAAGGGCCAGCGCGTGGTGGTTCCGTTCACCATTTCCTGCGGGCAGTGCTTTCACTGCATGAAGCAGCAGTTCTCGGCTTGCGACAATTCCAACCCGGCCGAGAAGCAGGACCTGACAGAACTGCAATATGGTCACGCCGTGTCGGGCCTCTTCGGCTATTCGCACCTGACTGGGGGTTACCCGGGCGGGCAGGCGCAATATGTGCGGGTGCCGTTCTCGGATGTGGGCCCCATCGTCATTCCCGACGGGCTGGAGGATGAACAGGTGCTGTTCCTGTCGGACATCCTGCCGACCGGCTGGATGGCCGCCGAGAATTGCGACATCGAGGAGGGCGACACGGTCGCCGTCTGGGGCTGCGGCCCGGTCGGCCTGTTCGCGATCCAGAGCGCGCTGATCATGGGCGCGCATCAGGTGATCGCCATCGACCATTATCCGCACCGGCTCGAGCTTGCGCGGCAGCTTGGCGCGAAGGTGATCGACTATCGCCACACCCATGTGCTGGAGGCGTTGATGGA
>Ga0209024_1001690_pt1 | contig 16390 bp, 11 predicted proteins | sample AutmiccommunBRH5_FD_187380 | JGI IMG/M metagenome (GOLD analysis project Ga0209024, IMG submission 187380) | Deep subsurface microbial communities from Mt. Terri, Switzerland - Autotrophic microbial communities BRH/5 (SPAdes) (version 2) | ecosystem: Environmental > Aquatic > Deep subsurface >...
ACGCGCCCGCCAATTGCACGCCCGCATGCTCGAAACCATTGCCACCGATGCACTGCCCCAACGTCCCCAACGCATCGAACCAAGGGTCCGTAAACGCCGCCCCAAAGGCTTCCCCTTGATGACCCGAGCTCGCGACTTCCTGCGCGACGAAATCCGCCTGCGCTTCAGCCAGCGCCCCTTGTCGAACCTTGCCTAATCCGAGTGCCATTCATGGATATGTGAGATGGATGCAGGTTTTGCTTACACCGAATGTATGGAAGATTGTACGGTAAGCCCTGCCTGTGCGAATTAATGAAATGACGTTGGTTTGTAAGGTTCTACGCTAGGTAGAATGTTTGTAAGTTAACTATGCTCATTTGTAGGCGACCCGGAGCGCGGTGCTCCGGGTCGCTTTAACCCGACAAAACATAAAAAATGAATAATACCCCTAACAAAAAGAGAAGATTGAAATTCGTTCACTTAGTCGTGCTGCTCGCTGGTTTGGCTCTGCCCGCTTATGCTTATGCGCAAACCTGTGGCCAATGTTTTAATACATGCGATGCTATTTACCAGTCTGATGCATCCTATTGTAACTCCTTTCCTCCCGGTGAGCAGGGGAATTGCCTCGCTGAGGCAGGTGCACGGCTAATGGACTGTCATCAGGCCTGTATCGATAATGGGTGTACACCCTAGTTTTTGAAAATCACATGGTCGGGGCTTTGTTTTTTGAAGCCCCGGCCATGTGTTGTTTCTCTCTCCCAGGGGTTTCTCTCTACTTCCGCAGGCTTTATGATTCACCGGCTTATTCTTCTCGTCTCGCTTTTAGGAATGGTTCTCGCGCTGCACCTTTGGGTTCAGAAGGCACGCAATTTTGATCAAGGTTGCTGGGGGGCAGGGCAGGTGGCCGTGGCCACGGCCGAGGGCTGTCAAAGTCCGGCTCTTGAAAAGGTCGATTCGCTGTTCGGGGTTTCGACCGCGGCTTGGGGTTACCTCTTCTATTTGGCCGTGGCGTCGCTTGCGTTCGCCAAAGTGTTTTTGCGAGACGCCGCAGCCCGCAAGGCGCATGCAGCTTCCGAAATACTCGTCTTGTTGGCGTTTCCTTACGCCTGCTTTCTGGTTGTTTACCAGCTGTTTATTGCCCATGCGATTTGTCCGCTGTGCATGGTGTCTTCGGGGCTGATCGCGCTGTTGTTCATTGTGCACCTGGTGTGTTACCTGCGTGGCGGCTACGAGCCGATTTCTGACGCCGAACGCACTATAGAGATCGGCTACGCATCCGGTGTGAGCTTTATGGCTCTGGGGCTCTTGGCGGGGGTGCTCGTAATTGTAAACCAGGTCGGCACGCGCAGCTTAGCTGAAGGGGCCGGCCGGGAGGAATTTATCGCACTGCTGGGACAGACTTTGCCGACCTACATCGATCGGGAGCACCTGCAGGCAATGAAACCGGCGCGCCTCGATTTTTCGACGGCACCGATTCAGCCGGAGGAATGGATTCATCCTGACACCCCTGTCCTGGGAAATCCCGAAGGCGTGAAAGTGATTGCCTTTCTCGATCCCAACTGCCCCGGCTGCCGCCATGAATTTGCAACCCTTCGATCGCTGGCGGATCGCTACGGTGACCAAGCGGCCTTTTATGTCATCCCTCGGGTGCTTTGGGACTACTCGCTTCTCCAGAGCCAGGCATTATTCCTAGCCGGACAGGAGGATCGTTACTTTGATATGTGGCAACTGCAGTTTGACCGTGCGAAACAAGGCGGCATGGATCTCAACGATCTTGAACCGCTTTTCGCCGAACTCGGCATGAACGTGGAACAGCTGTCACCGCGGTTGGCGACCCATCGGGAAAAGGTGATGGCTCTGCGCCGGCAGGCGATGGAAGCGGGCATTAATTCCACTCCCAAAATTTACGTCAACGGGGTGGCGGTTGACTCGCGGAGTCGTGATGAAGCCAGCTTGGCCAAGCTGATTGAGCGGGCTGCTGCCCGCCGGGACAAAGAATAGCGTCCCGCCCGGGCTCGCCGGAAAGCTGCGGATGCAAGCGTGAAACTAAAAAAGGACCGCCCGCATGCGGACGGTCCTTTCAAATGCCTTCCCAAGCGGAAGTGCTCAGGCGTTAGAATGAAAAGAGTGCGCGGACGGCACCGAGGACCGCGTGGTAGTCGCTCTCAGCAAGCTCGCCATCAACATAGGAGACCTCAGTCACAAGCCGGAGGTTTTCTGTGACGACGTGATTGTATGCGGCCGTGGCCTTATAGTATTTCCCGAAGTGGAGGTGTTCGTGTCCGAAGCCGAAGTCAGACTCTATTTCCGAATCCACATAGCTCAGGCGGCCAGTAACTGAGTTGCGGCCGTTGAACTCGTAGTTGGCCATCAGCATGCCGCCGAACGTTTCAAAGGTGATTTCTGCGGTTTCGTCACCACCGATTTCTGAAATGTCGAAACCGATGCTGGAGAAGAAGAATTCACCGGCCACGGTGAGGCCTCCTTGCTCATAGACGAGGTGTCCGTTGGCTCCCCAGTTAGTTCCATCAATCGCTGCCATCTGGAAGAGGGTGCTATCCCACTTTTCAAGAAAGCCGCCAACTTGCGCGCGCAGGTTCTCAGAAAAGGTGTAACCGGCGGCCGTTTCGAATGCATAGCTGGAAGGGCTTCCTTCTCCGTTGAAATCAGTTTCGGAATCTCCGCCCAGGCGACCGTCTTCGACCAGATAGCCGTCTTGGACTGAGAGACCGAGCCATCCTTGACCTAGCGTATGCGCATAACGAACACCGTTGGCTTGGCGGGAGACGGGAGCCCCGAAGATGTTGGAAAGCCGTCCCAGCTCATACATGCCCATTTCGGCGAAGAGTTCAAAGACCTCATCGATACCGTAGCCGGCTACCAATTCTGGGTTATAGGCGGAAGAGTATTGGTACTGGCCAGTCGGTTCAAACGCTTCGAATCCGAGCCAGGAATCATAGCGTCCGGCGGAGATCACCCCGCCATTTCCGAAGTCGTAGTCAAAGTAGGCTTGTTCGAATTCCACGTCGCCGAGGAACTCGGACTGCACGTCCACCCGGGCGCTGACAGCACCGAAGTTGAAGAGGAAGTCGATCTCGATTTGGTCCACATCGTAGGAGTTGTCGGACTCGGAAACCTTGCCGGTCTCCAGGTGGAATTCGCTATCGGTGTAGGAATAAGCCGCGTCAACGAATCCCTCGATCGAGAGGTTTTCGGTAAGCGCAATGGCTCCATTGGCACAAGCTGCGCCGGACATCAGCGCGAGCAGGGTGGTGAGTTTGTAGTTCATGTCGTTTGTATTCATCTGGGGTTTACGCGTGCGCTCTGCTCTTCTGGTTAAGGTTGCAGATCCTTGGTCGAACGCGTGAAACAAGCAGCGGTGACCATCAATAGCCGGGTGGAAGCAGCCGTGAGCGCGAGCTTCGCGAAGGGCCTGAGGTTTCCCACCTGTTTCGAGCAGAGGGAATTGGCCCATAACTTCCTAAATGCAAACCTATTAGCGGAATTTTTACGATGCAGCCGCGGAACTAATGCCTTATTACGGGCCTGGGCTGAGCCCGGCTCGCGCACTGAAAAAGATGCGATCTGAGGGACGCAGGCGCAAAGCGGCAGCTGGATGGCGGGATGATCAATAATTAGCGTTTGACCGTTTTGATCAAAAACAACAAATTTCGCCCAACATGAAACCCTTGCGTGATGACCTCCCTTGATCGCCGGCGGGAGATTCTCAGTTTGGTTCGCGAGCTGAAAAGCGTCTCGATCCAAAAGTTGCAGGTGCGCTTGGATGCCTCCCCGGCTACGCTGCGACGCGATTTGGCCTTTCTGGAATCCGAGCGCAAGATCATCCGGACCCATGGAGGGGCCGCACTTCCGGAATACGTGACGGACGAACCTTCGTTTTCGCGCCGGCAAAAAGTAGCTCCGGCTAAAAAGTGGGCGATTGGACAGGAGGCCGCGCAGCTGGATGGCTTGCGGGGAGCCGTTTTTGTGGACAGCGGAACCACCTGCCTTGAGCTGGGGAAACGGCTTTTCGAACGCGGAGATCTTCGTGTTTATACCAACTCGCTCCCGCTGCTGACGGTTGCCGCCAATATGTCCTGCGAGGTCGTGTCACTCGGCGGTACTTTACGACCCGCCAGCTGCGCGATGGTCGGCGGCTTGAGCAGGGAATGGCTGCGGAAGTTGCACTTCGACTGGGCTTTTATCGGCGCATCTGGATTGAGCGCGACCGAGGGCTGCTTTACCACCGAGCCGCTTGAGGCCGAAGTGAAGGCCAACATTCTCAATTCCTCAACGCGGCGGGTATTGCTTTGTGACAGTGACAAATGGCAGCATCCCTCCGCCATGCGCTTTGCCCGCTGGAATGCTTTCGATACTTGGGTCGTTGATTCCGGCCTCCCTGAAACTGAATTCATCCCATCCCTCACACGCGCCGACCTTCGGGTAATCCGCGCTAATCAGACAGAATCTCATGATGCATAAAAGCCTCGACAAGAAACTCGCCCGTATCAAAGCGGGAACCGCTACGCGCAAGGATTTCATCATCGCGGACGCCAAAGATGCCGACATGGCTTTCGGCATTACCGCGCCGGGACCCAACCGTGCCGGAATCTGTCCGCACGGCTATAACGAGTCTCAAGGCTGCTGGAAAACCCTGACGGAATATCACGCGCAGATCCGTGCGGTGGTCGAACAGGCGGCGGTCGATATCATGTTGCTGTCCGCTTCGAACCTCGAGCGGTTGGCGATCGATGAAAAACTGTTTCGCAATTCACCGATCACCCCGGCGGCTCGGGCCAACGATACCACGGACGTCTGGGCTGTGCGCGGCGGACGCTATCCCACGTTGCCCTCACGGCACTTCCGGACTGCGACGCTGGATCACATCAAGTACGGCGTGATCACCGACAGTCATTACAAGCCGTTCACCGGTGCAGACCTCGGTCTTTACTCGGTTACATTTACCAATGACATGGATCAGGATTATGCCGCCCTGCAGGCATTCCATGATTTCCGACTAGAGGCGGAGAAGAAGAAATTCCGCTACTTCCTCGAGGTCTTCAATCCGAACGTAGATCCCGGATTCGATCCGAAAGAAGTCGGTGGTTTCCTCAACGACCACATCATCCGCTGCCTCGCCGGGGTCACCCGAGCCGGTCGCCCGGTGTTCCTGAAAATCCCTTACAATGGCCCGGGCCCGCTCGAAGAGCTGGTTTCTTATGACCCCTCGCTGGTCGTGGGGATTCTCGGCGGCAGTGCAGGCACCACGCTCGACGCTTTCCAGCTTATCCACGATGCGCAAAAATACGGTGCGCAGGTGGCATTGTTCGGGCGGAAGATCAATCTGTCGGAACACCCGTTGGCTTTCATCGAGTTCCTTCGGCGGATCACCGATGGCGATATTGGTCCGGTTGAAGCCGTGCGCGCCTATCACGGGGTCCTTCAGCAATCGGGAATCCAGCCCGCCCGTTCGCTGGAAGATGACCTCGTACTCTCGTCTAACAAGCAGAGTTACGCCTAAAGCGTTTCCTTCGGGAAATAAAATGGCGCGGCCTCTTATGGGACCGCGCCTTTTTTTGTGTGCGCCCGGCAGGACGCACCTGCTTGAGAGTGATGAACGCAGTTCAGGAAAGTCTCTTGGCTGAAGTAGTCCCCAGAAACGGGACAGAGGCTCTCATTAAACCAAATAGTCAAGGAGAAGGAAACGAACCGTGTCTAAGAAACGATGCAATTTCAGCGCGGCGCTCAAAGCCCCCATGGGTTACCCTGCGGTGGCGACGACACGGTAGAAGGCGCGATCGTCGGTCAGAGCCTCGCTCAAAAGGATTGGACCATTATTACCCGGTATTGGGTCGCCGACAGCGGTCCAATCTTCAAGCCCGCTCGAGCGCTGGAACTGGTAGACTGAACCGGCGCGCGAGTAGAATTTCAATTCGATCCAATCAACGGATACACGCGATTCTTCGTCAACAACTGCCACCGTGCGGATGCTCACGTCCTCAGCGTTTACCGGCGATGGAATCGAACGCCGCTGGAGCCGAAGGGCGGCGGCATCCTGGAGATGTTGTTTCATTTCCGCGCGCTTGGTTTCCTGTTCGGGAGTGGCGAGTTTGGCTTGTCCAAGTCCGGAGCGTCGGTTTTCCGCCCACTCGGAGAGGTTCCGAATCTCGACAGGTTCTCCCGTCGCCTCGTCAGTATCGGTGCCGCCTCCGGACCTGGGACGCAAATCGTAGAATTCTTCCTCGTCCGGCGCGACTCCTTCCCCGTCGAAATAACGGGCAAACTTGTAGTCGCCATCCAGGATCATCTGAATGCGGTTTGGCGGTGGAATAAGGCCATTTCCGCCGACGTCCTCCACAGCCTGTCCCGCGTTGATGTCGTCATAGGTGAAAAGTACGTAGTCTTGGACAGGCGGGGCTTCGGCGTCGAGCAGGAGGCTGCTGTAATCGACGCCGGCAAATTGATAGGAGTTGGCGTTCGGAACGCCAAGGAGCGTACAAAGCGTCGGAATGAAATCGACGTGCGAAACGAGATGCTGAGAGGTGCGGCCGGTGGGGAATAGTTCCGGATTCGACCATACAAGCGGGACGCGGATGGTTTCCTGGTAACAATTGAAGGTTTTCTGACGCAGGCCGCCGTGGCTGAGCCCCATCTCACCGTGATCGGAGGTGCGGACCACCAGAGTCTTCCGGAGCATTGCCTGTCCAGGTTCGCCGCTTTTATTGAAGACATCCAGAATCTGCCCGAGCTGTCCATCCACGCGCTTCATCAGATTGGCGTAGAAGTTCAGGTAGTTTTTCCGCAAGTGGAGGGGAATCGGTCCCATCAACGACGCGATCTCCAGCAGGGTGTCGTGGTGAACCCGCGGCTTCAAATTCTCCTGAAGATTTTCCAGCATCGTTGGCGGAAGGTCGAGCGGTGGCGTCGTCTGGTTGAGCCAAGGATCATCGGTGTAGCCAAAAGACTTATACAACGCCGGGTACGACCAGGTGTCGTGTGGGTTGACGAGCGAAACAACGAGGCAAAACGGCTTTGGCTGCGGATTGGCGATCCGGTCCTCGAGAAAAGCGATGGCATCGTTGATGTAGCGTCCGTCGTTGAGGGCACCGGGTGATTCCGGATTGATGCCGCCGTCTGGCGGGTTCCATCCGTCAAATCCGTAGCGGGAAATATCGTCGTAATTATACGTGTCGTCCGCGCCCCGAGTGCCATTGCTCATATGCCACTTCCCTTTGTAAACGACATCGTAACCGGCCGATTTGAGGAGTGTGGCGAGATTCGGGAGATCGGGATTCAACTGGGGTTCCGGTTGCGATTGAGGAAAGTCTTCCGTGAGCGTATCGAATGAACCGTGTTGCGCCGGGAAAAGGCCGGTGAAAAGAGCGTTGCGAGCGGGTGTGCACTGGCAGCAGCTCGTGTAGGCGCGGCTGAAGGAAATGCCGTTCGCCGCGAGCGATGTCATGTTTGGCAAATTGGCTTCGGTCCATCCCTCGGGAAACCATTGAATCGCGCGCTCCTGATCGGTGAGGAATAGAACCAAGTTCATTCCCGACGCGGCGGGTGGAATGGAAGCGACACCGCCGGCGCGTGCACTGGGGACAAATACGTTGAACAAAGGCTGACTCACCGTGGCCGCCGCGCCAGCTTTGGCGACGGTCTTCAGAAAGGTGCGACGCGACGGATGAGCGGGGGATTTAGGATTCATAATTCTAACGTAGCTGTTTTTCGACTACAGGCTTCAGGTCAGTCAACTTGAGATGGATTTCGCACAGCGGAAACCGCAATTTCCGGTGGAACTGTCGGGAGTGTTCGCGTTGCGAGCGGCGACGCGGTAGCGATTGCAATAGGAGGAATGACAAAGGTAGGAGCCTCCTTTCATCACACGGCGGTCGCCGGTGGATGGCCCGGTTGGATTCAGTTGGGGAGCGCGGAGGTGGTGGGTGGGACTGAACCAATCGGCGCACCATTCCCAGACATTGCCTGCCATGTTGTAGAAACCGTATTGATTCGTTCCGAAAGAACGGGCAGGAGCGGTGCCGATAAAGCCGTCTTCCGCCGTGTTGCGGTGCGGAAACTCGCCTTGCCAAATGTTGCAGCGATGCCTGCCGCCGGGCGTCAACTCGTCGCCCCAGGGGTAAGCCTTTTGCGCCAGCCCGCCGCGAGCCGCAAATTCCCACTCCGCTTCAGTTGGGAGCCGTTTCCCGGCCCATGCGCAAAAGGCAGACGCGTCGTTCCAGGAAATATGAACGACCGGATGATCGAGGCGTTTCCGGATGTTCGTCCCTGGTCCGTCCGGACGTCGCCAGCAGGCACCTTTCACGCCGAGCCACCAGTTAAACCCCTCGAGAGCGCGCACCTGCCCCTTTTTGAGGACCGTCTTCGGGATAAGCAGGTGAAAGACGTAGGACCAACCGAAGACCTCAGCTTCCGTCTTGTATCCGGTGGCGCTTACAAATGACTCGAATTGACGATTGGTCACCGCGCACGCGTCTAGGTAAAACGGAGAAACCGTCACTTCCCGTACTGGGCCTTCACCATCCTGTGGCCACGCATCCGGACTCTCGGTGCCCATCAGAAAAGCTCCACCCTCCAGCCGAATCATCCCTTCGGTCGAAGAGTCGTCGCTCGTGCCAGCCGGAAGCAGCTGGCTCTCACTGACCCGGGGTCGTTTTTCGGGAGCTGCAGGTGTACAACAGGATGATTTGGATATGGGCTTCACGGAAGGAGGTTCCGTCCGGTCCGGCGAACGGTCTATCCCTCCGTTCACTCCGCCGATGCGATGACCCGGTAGAAGGCGGAATCATCCGTTAACGGTTCACATAAAAGGATCTGTCCATTGTTACCCTGCACCGGTTTCCCAACGTCGGTCCAAGTCTCAAGCCCGGTCGAACGCTGCAGTTGGTAATCCGTTCCCCAGCGGGAAAGGAACTTAATCTCGATCATGTCCTGGGGCTCATTAGCGCCGTCGGCCACTGCGGTTACGGTGCGAACGGTGACGTCCTCTCCCTTGACTGGCGATTCGTAAGGACGACTTTGAAGGCGTTCCCCAACGATCTGCTCCAGGCGATGCATCATCTCCGCCCGCTTTTGCTGTTGGGAGGCCGTGGCCAAAGTGGGCTCGCCTTTCAGTGTCCGGTGCGCTTCCGCCCAGTTCGAAAGATTGCGCAACTCCACGGGATTGCCGGTCAGCGGATCCGTGTCGGTGCCTCCGAGGGAGGCGGGACGGACGTCGTAAAACTCCTGCTGATCCGCCGCATTACCTTCTCCATCAAAATAGCGGGCGTATTTATAATGGTTGTCGCGGATCATGCGGATGCGGTTGGGCGGACTGACGATCCCATTGCCGTCCGTGCCCTCGGCCGACTGGCCGGCGTTGACGTCGTCGTAGGTGAACAGGATGTAGTCCTGCACCGCCGGAGCCTCCGAATTGACAATCAAACTGCTGTAATCGACACCGGCAAACTGGTACTGTTGCGGGTCCGGAACACCGAGCAATGCACAGACGGTCGGGAGAAAATCTACGTGTGAAACGAGGTCACGGGAGGCGCGTCCTTCGGGAAACAGTTCGGGATTCGACCACACCAGCGGAATGCGCAGCGTTTCCTCGTAGCAGTTGAACGTTTTCTGACGCAAACCTCCGTGACAGAGTCCCATTTCTCCGTGGTCGGAAGTGCGCACGACCAACGTTTGGGCTCGAAGGGCCTCTCCGGCGGGATTGGCAGAAAAGACGTCGAGCAGACGTTGCAGGTGTGCGTCCACCCTCTTGAGGAGATTGCCATAAAAATTGAGGTAATCCCGCCGTTGTGCGTCGGTGATGAGCGGGCCGAGGCCATTCAGCTTGGCCAATAGCTCTCGCTGGCAGGTGGGCTTGTGGTTCTCGAGAAGGTTCTCGTCGAGTGTCGGCGGCAGGGGAATGTTTCCTTCCAGATCGGCCTCTGTGTAGCCGTCGAGTCCTACATTCTTGGGATAACCCAAGACGTCGTGCGGATTCACGAGGGAGACGACGAGGCAAAATGGTTTTCCACCCGGATTGTCCCGTTTGTGTTCCAGATAAGCGACTGCGTCATCGGTGTATCGCTCGTCGTGATTGGCTGTGCCGCCGCCGTAGTTTTCGATCTTTACGTCTTGGCCGGCGTCCGGCGCATCCCATTGATCAAAACCATAGCGCGAAATGTCGTCGTGCAGAACCTCGCCATTGCAACTTTCAACCGGCTTGCTCAAATGCCATTTCCCTTTGTAAACGACCTCGTACCCCGCCGCCTTGAGTGTCGTAGCCAGGTTGGGCAGACTAGGATCGAGTTGATGCTCCTCTTCGGATTGTACAAACCCCTCGGTCAATGTATCGGAGGAGCGGTGCTGCGCGGGGAACAATCCGGTAAACAATGTATTGCGCGCCGGTGTACACATACAGCTGTTCGTGAATGCGCGTTCGAAGGAGACCCCATTCGCCCGCAGCGCGGTCACCGCAGGTAGATTCTCAGCGGCCCAACCGGGCGGGAACCATTGCAAGGCGCGTTCCTGATCCGTGATAAACAGAATCAGGTTCATCCCCGCCGTGGCCGGTGGAATCGTCGCGTTGGCCGCGCTCGCGCTCGTGACAAAGACATTGAGGAGCGGTTGCCCGGCCGCGACAGCGCCAGCCTTGGCCAAGGTCTTCAGAAAGGTCCGGCGGGATGGCGGGCAGGAGGCCGGTGAAAGGTCGTGGTCGTTCATGGTCTTGGTCTTATTCGTGTGCGCTCAAGGTAAGTGTATTCAAGTTGCAAAGTTCCAAACCGAGTCCGAGCAGGAGGTGACTTCCGGGGTGCTTACTACCCGCGTACCCTATCGCTGAGCGATCTACCTGTCGGCATTTGAGGATTTGGGCTCATTCAAAGGTTCTGCTCAACCTCCAAGGATTATGCAAGCCCCCCTCAGCCTGATGTGGGCAGACAAGCACCAGTCGAATGACGAATAACGGTCGTGAAATAGGCCTTGATTTTCTCTGCTCCAATCCGGAGACATCGGTGATACCTTCTGCTGGCTCTGATGGCGCTCATTCGGATCCGCCGGATCTGCGTCAGCAAAGGCATCACCAATCTCACGTTTGGGGTCGGATCGTCAGCGCGATTCACGTGGCGTTCGGTTCAACCCGGATTCAGGGGGACCTGCGGCTATATCGCCCATGCCAGCCGCTATGCGCTAGATAAGAGAATTTCACCGCGAAATGTCGTGGCAGAACCGCACATTGAAGCATTCAGGTCCTCGTGGCAGCCCGTTGAGTTGAGCTGGTGGTTGGCGGCGGGGCCGCGAATTTGCCCTCGTTTGCCTCGGCCAATCAGTGGAGGGGATGTTAACGACTTTAGAATGGAATGGCGCGGTTCTTTTGAGGAACCGCGCCATCATTTTTAACCGAAATTCGGCCGACTCTTGCTCAGAGTACCGCCTCTTTGGGATTGGGGCCGTGTTGATTGTCGCCGGGTTCGCTATCCTGGACCATGAAGATTAGCAGGACAATGATCCCGATCAGGGGCACGAACGAGATAAGAATCCACCATCCAGAGCGGCCGGTATCGTGTAGCCGCCGCATGGTGACGGCTATTCCCGGAATGAGCACAGCGAGGGCATAGAGCATCCCGAGCAAACCGGGGCTGCCAATGATGCCTTCGACGAACCCGATCACGATCGCAATGATGAAGTTGATCAGGGCAAACATCCAGTATTCGGTCCGGCGGGATCTTCCGGAGAACTGGGCGTACTTTTTGAGGACCTCGAGATACCAATGCATGGAGTCGACTTTCTTCTGTCCCCTGGGGTGTGCGTGAGGCGAAGACGGGAACGGAGATCGCCCTACGTTTGTGAACTATGAGAGGTATTACGGGGGCTTCGCCGGAAGGGCAAAGCAGGTGTCGTAATTGCGCGATTACGATTAAGTCACCTGCGGGCAAAAGCAAATGCAGAAGTTTCTCCCGTAAAAAGCGGCGCACCGTAAACCGAGCGCGCCGCGGAGATTAAAACGCCTTCAGGGTTACTCGACGCCGGTCAGGCTCACGCTCGAGGAACGATTGGCATCTCCCAACGTGTCGATGGCAATCGCCGTACGCTCATGAGTGCCTTCTGCGGTTATTATCCCGGAATTGTAAACGGTGATATCACTCCCGTATCGGACCTTCGGATACTGAAAGAATGACTTGATGGTTTTGGGGCGTATCTCGAACCGCGACATCGTCACCGAGAGAACCGTATTGAGCTAGCCCTTCGTCGTGCGGACATCGTCGTCGCAGATACTCTGCTTGAGTCCGTTGTTGAGGTATTCGTCGGGGGTAAGCTCCGGGCTGTAAGCGAGTAGGTAAAAGACCTCGATGCGGTCACGATGTTCTTGCAGCCACTTCTTGACGTCCTTGGCATGATGAACGCGGGAGGCGCTTGAGACTGGCTTGTATCCCTGTTTTCGCAGCATAGCGAATGAGGTCGATGTACCTTTCGGAACGTTTTCGCGCCTAGGGCGGAGGTGGGGAAGTCGGGCTGAGTTCCTCTCCAACGTTCGGGCTCGGGAACTCGTTTCCCGATCCTCACTGATGGAATCTTGGACCTTCTGGAGAAATGAGGCCGAAAGTCCGTTTGGAGCCGGTTGGACGTTGCAGGGTCTTGATGAAGTTATCGCCCCGGTTCAGGCGGAGAATGTGGTTCTGCTCCGTGGCGACGGGGGTCATGCGGTTTTCGAGCCGCTGGCGTTCGAATCGCAGTCGGTGAGCCTCTGGACCTCTCCTGCGGGCCGTTACCGGAATATTGATGCGATCAAAGCGTCGCCCGAAGGCGGGTTTATCATCTCGTCAGACGGCGAACTCTTCCGCTGGTTGCCCGGCTCTGAGCCCGTGCTCATCTCCGAAGGGATTGAACGGCTCGTTTCTAATGGCTACGGAGGGTCCTATCGGGCGATGCTCGACATCAAGGGCATTGCCGTGAACCAGACAGGTGAAGTCTATCTTTCGGGCTTCTGGCATAGTGGAGAGGGGATTGACCTGGAGGGACGAATGACGCGGGGGATGTTTCGGCAATCTTTATACGAGGGGGAAACCGCGGAGATCCTTGGGTGGGAGGATTGGTCTTGGGGTGAGGTTCCATTGGATTATGACCACAATGGGAGTCGGATCTTCTTCTTGAAGGACGGTCAGCTTGGTTACACCTCAGAGGACGGGCGTCATGTCGTTGTCTGCCCTGAGGTGGAGAACGTGATTGCATTCGCTATCGATCATAACCGGTCACGCCTCATTTTTGCTTCAGAGGAATCGGTTTACGGGGTTCCGGTTGGCGTGGACGAGCAATTCAGCGATCCGGAGTTGCTCTTTTCCATGGCTGGCTCCGATCAGCCAGACAACCAGATCCTTCCGGCCTCCTTGGCATTGGCACCCGATGGAATGATCAGCTTGTTGACACGGCCCCAGACGCCTTATTTTGCCCCCACGTGGCTAACGCGATTGCGCCCCTCAGGTGCGCTCGCAGCCCATTTCGAGATCGGCTCCATTTCAGCGAGCGCTAAGTTGGTCTCCGATATTTTTGGAAACCATTACGTAAGTCAGGGCAGCAATACGCTTTTGCGCCTTTTTCTTCCGACTTCGGGCCAATATCTGTTCGAGGGCGAAAAGCGCGAATTCCTTGTCAGAACAGCTGATGGCTGGAAATGGAACGATACCCACGGGAATGAAAAGCTCTTCAACCCTGAGGGTCACTTGACGGCGGACAGGGATTCCAACGGTAATACCACCACCTTTGCCTACGATCAGGCTGGGCACCTCCTCTCTAAGGTGAATCCGCTCGGTCGGGAAACCCGTTTCACCTATGATGGTAGTGGCCTTATCAATACGGTCACTGACGCCGCCGGTCGGACGACACACTTCTTTCATAATGCGTGGGGGCAGCTTGCTCGCGTTCGGTTTCCGGATGGTGCTGAACGGGTGTTTGATTACGATGAGCGCAATCGGATGACCGACTTCACGGACGAAGAAGGTTTCTACACGAGTTTCCAGATAACCGAGGAAGGGATTTATCGTGAAATTCATTTCCCCGATGGAGGGGTAATTGAGCTGGCCGGGGCGCGCACCCGCGCCTCGGGCCTACGCCCAGAGCTGCCCTCGATTCCCCTCGCATCGGCCGACGGACTTCCTGCTGCCGTCTCCGCCAATGCGCCGGATACCATTGTTAACCAGCTGGAACAGGGTTTTTCTTATCAGACAGATGCCGCGGGGCGGTTTACCCGTTTGCAGGACGCAGAGGGCCACGAAATCGAATTCACGCGCGATTTTTTTGGACGGCCGGTCCAGATCACCGATCCCCATGGTCATCGTCGCTCTTTTGTCTATGATCGAAATGGCAACATGACCCGCCGCACCCGCGAGGATGGCCAATCACTCGTTGTCGAGTATTCCGACCCGCACAACCTGCCCACCGAAATCACCGGCTACGGAGGCGAGCGCACCAGCATCACCTACGATTCAAAGGGTAATCCAGTTCGGATCGTCGATCCGATGGGCCGCGCGACGGTCTTAAGCTATAATCCGCAAGGACAGCTTCTCTCGGTAACCAACCCCGCCGGTGAGACTTGGACTCATCGCTACGACGCGGTGGGCAATCTCACCGCGACTACCGATCCCGCCGGAGGTGTCACGGCTTTCGCTTACGATCTCAGCGGTAATGTCACCTCGGTCACCGATCCCACCGGGAGCGTAACCCACCATACCTACGACTTGATGGGGCGGCTCCTTTCCACCACTCAGCCAGGCGGCGGGGTGTGGACGCGGACTTACGCCCCACGGGGGCTGCTTGCCTCAGTTACCGATCCGCTTGGGCGCGTGGAGGCGTTTACCTACGATGCGAAAGGGCGGCTCGTGAAAGCGACCGATTCGAGCGGCGGCGATACCGTTTACACCTATGACGCTGCTGATAACCTGCTTTCCGTCACCAATTCGGCCGGCGAAGTCAGGCGTTACATTTACGATGGTAACAATAAGCTCATTTCCGTCCTCGATGGCGACTCGCCCCCTGCGGAGATAAGTTACGATGGCCTCGGCCGTCCCCTGAGCGTGACCGATGCCAATGGGCGCACCACCGAACGTATCTACGATGCACTCGGCCAGCTCGTCAGACTGATTCGACCCGATGGTGAGGCGGTGGAGATGGAATACGACGTCCGCGGCAACCTCGTCCGTCTGCTCGACCCGCGGGGAGGCGGGATGACTTGGTCTCACGACCTGCTCGGACGCCGGCTCACCGAAACCAATGCCATCGGTGAAACCCTTCACTACGCATACGACGCCGCCGGTCGCATGGTTCAGCAGACCAACCGCCGAGGCCAAAAGGTGGATTATGATTACGATCCCGCCGGACGCCTCGTTCGCCTCGCGTTGGAGGGCGGAGACGTCAACACCTACACCTATGATCCCGCCGGACGGTTGATTGGCGCGCAAAACGCACATGCGGCTATCGTCCAGAGCTACGATTCGGCCGGACGTCTGACCGCCTCGCAGCAGCCGGCGGGGCAGTTGAGCTACACCTTCAACAGGGCCGGCGACTTGATAGCGCGCAGCCACTCGGGCGGCTCGGAGAGCTACGGCTATGACGCTGCCGGTCGCCTGAATCACCTTGCGACCAGCGCCTTTGGTACCTTCTCTTTCGGCTACGATGGGGCCTCCCGGATGAACCGGGTGGTCTATCCGAACGCAGTGGAACTGGCGATGCAGAGAGACGGGAAGGGTCGGGTCAACGCGATGGCCTACCAGCGGCATGGCATCCCGTTGGAGCACCACACGCGGATCCTTGATGCGGTTGGCAACACCGTGGAAGATGCGCGGCTGGACCTGTCAGCGCGGTCCTTTGGCTACGATGATCTGGATCAGTTGCTCAGCGTCGCTTCGGGGGGATGGATCGACGAGGCCTTGGACTATGACCGCCTCGGAAACTGGCTGGTGGACGGACGCGACCACGACTTGGCCAATCGATTGCTGACCGACAGCATGGCCGACTTTAGTTATGACCCCGACGGAAACCTCACCGGGGTGAGCGGAGCGGAGGAAAACGCAACCTTCACCTATGACGCGCTCGGACGATTGAAAAGAGTGGGGACGCCCGGTCAAGAGGTGGGCTACCGTTACGATCCGTTGGGCCGCCGCTACGCAGTCACTGTCAACGGGCTGGAGGCCTTGACCCTGTTCGATGGATGGGAAGAAGCGGGCGAGCGGCAAGGCAGCGTCTTCCAATCGGGGCTAACGGTTGGGAGCCTGCGACTGGCGGCGGAAACCGGGGAAGGAGCGGTTTACCTCCATGCTGGCCTCGAAGGCAGTATCTTGGCGGCGACGGGCTCTGACGGGTCGGTTCGTGAACGCTACCACTACAGCGCCTTTGGTGTACTTTCCGTGCTCGACGCCACCGGGGAGATGAT
>Ga0209024_1001697_pt1 | contig 16251 bp, 14 predicted proteins | sample AutmiccommunBRH5_FD_187380 | JGI IMG/M metagenome (GOLD analysis project Ga0209024, IMG submission 187380) | Deep subsurface microbial communities from Mt. Terri, Switzerland - Autotrophic microbial communities BRH/5 (SPAdes) (version 2) | ecosystem: Environmental > Aquatic > Deep subsurface >...
GCATCTGCATCTTCTGAGCAAGGTGGTGCAAGTTTAAGTAATCGCTGCCAATAATCAATTGCCTGTTGATAATCATGGCTCATGAAGGAATCCATTGCCAGCATAGCCAATGCATCGGGTTGATTGGGATTTTTTTGTAAAACCCCATTAAATAATCCTCGGATTGTCTTATCAAATTGACGCTGGTTTAATTGCCATAAACTTTGTGCGTAATTAACCGCTGCTTGCTCATCAGGCTGCAGCTCATTTGCTTTAGCAAAGGCATCACGCGCCTGCGACCAGTCATCCTGGCTTGCATAAAGTCTGCCTAATAAAAACCAGCCCCGCGCACTTTCAGGATTATTGCTTAAACGCGCTTTGAGTTTATCAATTAATGCTTGCGGGCCGTTCACTGCTTTCAACATGGCCTGTACTTGCTCTTTCTTAGACTGCTGGTCTAGATAGATCTGCCAATCAGACCAGGCTCCCCAGCGCCAATAAGCAAATGTAACGATAATAATAAATACAGGTGCTAACATGCTCATCATGGCTTTTTGTTTGCGTAAGGGATGAAGCGCTATCATTAATGCCACCGATACTAAAACTATAAAACCTGCTATAAACCACCAATCATTCATCACGTGTTCGCTTCAAACAGGTATGCCAAAAAATAAAAAATCCCAGTAGCAAAAATGTAGCCGGACCGAACCAAAGTACTGCCGTAATTGCTTTGACCGGGGGCTTAAACAAAATAAAATCACCATAACGTGCGGTTAAGTACTGCGTTATTTCACTGTCCGTCTTGCCCTCTTGCACCAAATGGTACACTTCCGCCCGCAAGTCTTTCGCCAGTTCCGCATTCGAGTCCACCAAATCCTGATTTTGACAAACAAGGCACCGCAGTTCACGTAATAAATGACTAAATTGTGCTTCCTGTTTCGGCGTCTCTAAAGGATAGAGTGAATTGGACATCGCAAACATCGACACAGAGCAAAGCCATAAAAAAATCACTATTCTGAAGCATAGACTCATGTCAATTGCTCCAATTTTTTAATGCGCGGCAGAAATTCATCTGCCCAAACCGCCGCATCGATTACGCCTGCATGGCGATAACGAATAACGCCACTCTTATCCAGAAGAAATGTTTCTGGTGCGCCATACACGCCTAAATCAATGGCTACTTTACCATCAATGTCAGAGCCAATTAATTGATAAGGATTACCCCATTCAACGAGCCACTGTAAGGCATTATCAGGGTTATCTTTATAATTTAAGCCATAAATCGGCATGCCTTCACGTGCGAGCTGTAATAAAAAAACCTGCTCGTCAGTGCAGGCAGCACACCAACTTGCCCAGACATTAAGCAAGGTCACCTGCCCACGCAATGCAGATGGCGTAAATTGAACGTTTTTCTTACCTAAAATAGACAATTCAAATTCAGGCAGTGGCTTACCAATTTGCACGGAAGGCAGGCTTTTGGGATCAAGGGATAGCCCTCGCCACAAAAAAAACACCAACAAGCCAAAAATTAACAAGGGAATGAGACGCCAATACACTGCTTTCATGCGCTTACCTCATGAGTACCAGCCAGTTGTTTTTTTCGATTTAGATAGTAACGCCTGTCAGCCAATGCCAGTAATCCACCAGCCAGGATTAGAAAACCCCCGCCCCAAATCCAACGGACAAACGGTTTATAATACAACCGCACCGACCAGGATTTATCATCCAATGGCTCACCTAAAGCAATATAAATATCTCGAAACGGCGTGACGTCTATTGCCGATTCAGTCATTGCCATTTGGCCGACATTATAAATTCGCTTTTCAGGAAAAATAGTCGTCTTTCGATGTTGATCACTGATGATAAAACGTGCCCTTGTGCCATGATAATTAGGACCTTTCAATGCTGTTTCACTGATAAATGCTACGTGATAACCCGCAAGTATTTCGCTGGTACCAGGCGCCATTTTCACATCATCCTGAACACCATAACCTGATGAAATGGCAATGCCTATCACCGACACCGCCACGCCCACATGCGCCACTATCATACCCCAAAATGCTTGGCTTAAATCCCGGATACCACGCTGCTTAATGCGAAGATACAATGCTTTGACTGTGCTCAATATCACCCAAAAAGCGAGAATTAAGCCCAATAAGACTGAACCATTCATCTGTTTAGCCGTCAAAAACACGATGACGACAGGCACAATCAAACTTAATGCTGCCACACCACGTAAGCCAGGTATTATTCTTTTAAAACTGTCGCGCTGCCATCGCAAATGAACACCAATACCCATTAATAATAATAGCGGGATCATCAATGGAATAAATACGGCATTAAAATATGGCGCACCGACAGACAGTTTACCCAACCCGAGCCCATCAACAAGCAACGGGTAGACCGTACCCATCAAAACAGTCAGCATCACCACTGCCAGAAAAACATTATTTAATAATAAAGCGCTTTCCCGTGAAACCGGCGCCGGTTGATCACGACGGGTAAGCGTTTGAGCACGCAAGGCAAAAAGCAGCAGGGAGCCACCTATCACCAGTAATAAAAACAATAAAATATATAAGCCACGTTGCGGATCAACCGCAAAAGCATGCACAGAGGTTAATACGCCTGAGCGGACTAAAAACGTTCCAACCAAACTTAATGAAAAAGCACTTATCGCCAATAACAAGGTCCAGGCCTTGAATTGCTGGCGTTGCTCACTGACTGCTAATGAATGCAACAACGCCGTACCGACAAGCCAGGGCATGAATGATGCATTTTCTACCGGATCCCAAAACCACCAGCCCCCCCAGCCTAACTCACGGTAAGCCCACCAGCTTCCTAATGTAATCCCTGCTGTAAGACAGCACCAGGCAGCCAATGTCCATGGCCGCGTCCATTTTGCCCATGAGGCCTCTACACGCCCGGCCCAAAGGGCGGCGATCGCAAACGCAAATGCCACTGAAAAACCAACATACCCCATATAAAGCATGGGTGGATGGAATAAAAACCCCGGATCTTGCAATAATGGGTTTAAATCACGACCCTGACTAGTTAACAACTGAAATTGTCGCGCAAATGGATTCGAGGTGGTTAACAAAAAAAGAATAAAGCCAATACTAAGCCAACCGAGAACCACCAGCACACGCGATCGCATGGCTTGATCCAGTGTTGAACTGAAAAAATTTACCGCCAGCATCCATAGGCTTAAAATAGCCACCCACAGCAACATTGATCCTTCATGCCCACCCCACACAGCGCAGAGTTTGTAAAACCAGGGGAGCGACACACTTGAATTGGTTAAAACATAGATAACGCTAAAATCATCACGCAGAAAACAATACGTGAGGCTACAATAAGCAAGTGCTACAAATAAAAATTGCCCGCAAACATAAACACGTGCTGCTGCAATCCACTCAGGCTTTTGCCGCCATAAACCAATACTGGGTACAACAGCCAAAAGTGTGGCAAACAACAAGGCCAATACCAGGGATAACAAGCCAATTTCAGCAATCATCAGTTAGTCTTTCCCAGCACGTGCCAATGCTGCTTTAACCTCGGGAGGCATATAATTTTCATCGTGTTTCGCCAATATTTCTCTTGCATTAAAATGGTTATTATCAAGCAGCCTCCCCAGAGCAACAATGCCTTGCTCCTCACGAAACAGATCAGGCAATATGCCACGGTAGGTCACATCTACTGTATGCTGGTAGTCGGTTATCTGAAATTGCACGGATAAATCACCACCACGAACCACACTGCCTTTTACCACCATGCCGCCGGCACGAATGACTTTATTAAACGGTGCATTGCCGCCAGCGATTTGGGTTGGTGTATAAAACAGGTTAATATTTTGCTCTAGCGCGTACAGCACTAACCCGGTCGCTGAACCAAGAATAGACAGTATTAGCAAAAACATGATTAATTTTCGTTTACGGGCAGGCTTCATGCTCACTGTTTTTTAAACCATTGATGTAATTTTTTACGCGTGCGCTGACGCTGCCATTTAATACCAAGGAGATTCATCACCAACACCACACAAACCAGACCATAAGCCGGCCAAATGTAGATTGAATAGCCACCCATAGCGACCCATTGCAAAAATTGATTCATCATACTCCCTCCCCTTCCATAAGTACCCGCACCCAACGTTGTCGGCGCTCACGCAACAATAATTCATTGCGTGCTTTTAATACAACAACCAGAAGACAATACAAAGAAAGCCCTAAGAGAGTAAGCAATAATGGATATAACATGCTGGCATGGATTTTAGGCTTGGCAAATACAGAAAACGTCGCCCCTTGATGAAGCGTATTCCACCAATAGACTGAGTAGTGAATAATCGGCAAATCAACCAGACCTACCAGGGTCAAAATAGCAACCACCTTATCACCCTGCTCTTTATTCTGGTAGGCATTGCCTGTGGCAAGTATGGCGCCATAAAGAAACAATAAAATTAATTCAGATGTTAAGCGCGCATCCCAGACCCACCAGGCACCCCACATGGGTTTACCCCAGATACTTCCGGTCACCAAAGCCAAAAAAGCCATGCTTGCACCCACTTGCGCACACATGGTTAGTATCACACCCGCCATTTTGATACGCCAAATAAGCAGCAACAAGGCTAAAAAGCCCATCCAGGCATACAATGCCATCGACAAAAATGCTGTGGGAACATGAACATAAATAATACGAAAAGCATCCCCCTGCTGATAATCAGGCGGAGCGAATACCAAACCCCACAGTATGCCGACAACCAATAGAAAAAAAGCACCGCCACCTAGCCAGGGAACCCAGCGCCGCGAGGTTTGATAAAACGACTTAGGCGAGGCAAGTTGATACAACAGTTTCCACATAGGGAATAATTAGACCATAAAAAAGAGGTGAATTTTACCATGAATTGATACGATTGTTAATAAATTCCGAAATTGCGTCTAAATTAGGGTCTGTTTTAATCAACCAGGCTAATCCGAATCACCCCGGCAATTGCAAACGGTAAAAACCCTGCGGCAACTAACGACATTGCCAGCAACAAAGCCAGATAAGCCTGTACAGCAAACCCCTGCATGGCAGCTGCAAGTGCTGCACTGCCAAAAATCATGACCGGGATTGTCAAAGGCAGCAAAATAAGCGCCATCAACACCCCTTTTTGTTTGATCCCAGTACTGAATGCAGCAGCCAAAGCACATAAAAACAGGATTGCAGGCGAGCCGCAAACGAGACTGAGCATCAAGATAAGCGTTTCATAAACAGTAAGGCCAAATAAAATCGCTAAAAGAGGCGAAAACAACAGAATAGGCAATAAATTAAGTAACCAGTGCATCAAAATTTTGGCAGAAACGATCAAACTCACGGGATAACCAGACACAAGCCACTGCTCTATTACACCGTCATCATAATCTTGCTGAAACAAGCGCTCTGCAGACATTAACATAGCAAGCAACATCGCTATCCATATAAGACCCGGTGCAATAGTGCGCAACAATGCCGGATCCGGTGGCATTGTCAACGGAAAAAATACCATGATCATCAAAAAAAACAGGCATGAATTAATGATCAAGCGCACCTGCCGTCTGTGCAGCAAAGCCTCTCTTGCCAATTGTCGTTTAAATAACGCCGCAAGATTTATCACAAGTGATACTCCTGATAATCCCCATCATTTAAGGGCAGGCGCTGATGCGAGGTTAAAATAACCTGCCCCCCCTGAGCCAGGTGGTCAGTAAGGCAAGTCATTAAGATACAAATCGCGTCTTTATCCAGCGCAACCAACGGTTCATCCAATAACCACAACGACGCATCAGACATCAGTAACCGCAATAAGCCGACTCGCCTGCGCTGCCCGGCAGACAGCAAACCACAAGGCATGTCCTCCAAACCCTGCAAAGAAAAAATCTGCATTAACTCAGTGAATGACAGCTGGCATCGCGTATTACATAATTCAAAACAAAAATTTTCACGTATAGTTAATAGCTGGCTAATCCCTGATTTGTGTCCAACATAACAAATATCGTGCTGGTAAGCGGCCAAATCGTCTGTAATTGAATGACCCAGATAGCGAATATCCCCCTGATCAGGCTGCAATAAACCTGCAAGCAATTTTAATAAAGTCGTTTTACCTGAGCCATTTGCACCCCGCAAATGCAACAAGCAGCCTTTATTTAATGAAAACTCAATACCATGCAACAACGGCCTGTCTATATAATCAAAATTCAGATCAATTACCTCAAGCATAGGCATTTTTTTATTAGTGGAAAAAATGGCAGTATAGCCATTGATTACTTGCAGTACCATGGCCCGCGAGCGATAATTGGATTTTTTAAATCATAATAGGTAAAAGATGGACTTTCTCGCGCAGTATGGCATGTTTGCACTGAAATCATTCACCATTGTCATCGCACTGTTAATATTAATAGCCGGTGTTTTATCCTTGGGCCGCAAACCAAAGCCCAAATTGGAAATTACCTCGTTGAATAAGCAGCGTGAACACGTCGAACACCGCATGCGTAAAGAAGTTCTGGGGAAAAAACCTGAAAAGAAAAAGAAAGACAAAAAACCCAGGCCATCGATGTATGTACTGGATTTTGCAGGCGATATTAAGGCCTCACAAGTGGATCAGTTCCGCGATGAAATTTCCGCCGTACTTGCCATTGCAACGCCTGAGGATGAGGTCGTCATTCGCTTGGAAAGCCCAGGCGGTGCTGTGAATGGTTATGGGCTAGCCGCGTCACAATTGCAACGAATACGGGATAGAAAAATTCCATTAACCGTCTGCATTGATAAAATGGCCGCCAGTGGGGGCTATTTAATGGCATGCGTTGCCAACCGTATCATTGCAGCCCCATTCGCTATTATCGGCTCTATCGGGGTCGTCGCCCAACTGCCAAACTTTCATCGCTGGCTTAAAAAAAATGATATAGACATGGAACTATTAACCGCTGGAGAATACAAACGCACCTTGACGCTTTTTGCCGAAAACACTGATAAAGGCCGTAAAAAATTCCAGGAAGATTTAGAAAAAATTCACGATGCATTCAGAAATTATGTACTGGAAAATCGCCAACAATTAGATATTGAAAAGGTAGCGACAGGCGAGCATTGGCTTGCTAAAGATGCATTTGATTTGCGTCTGGTTGATTCACTAAAAACAAGTGATGACTATTTGAGCGATAAAATGGCGACCTTCAATAGTTTCAAAATTACTATTCATGGCAAGCAGTCTTTAGCTGCCAAATTGTTGAAACCGGCTATGAAATTACTGCATCCCTGGGCCTGACTCTAAAAAATGGTTTAACGGGAATGCATAGGAAATAATTCCACTTGCTCGCAAATTAGCAAAAATAACTAATAGCGGTATATACTTAATATATACACTTAATAATACGATGGAGCGCATGATGAGTGATTTCAAATCAAAACTACCTGATCTAAAAGAATTAGGTGCTATTACTGGTAAGCTCTTTAAAGATCTGAAAACCAGTGTTAATGAAATTGTTAAAGATTATAAAGAGAAGCGCGAGCAGCCACCTGAGGAAAATAAAGAAGCCGCACCGGTACCAGAAGAAAAGCCTGTCTCTAAAAAAGCCGAGGCTTCTGCTGAAACAATAGCTGTCAAGAAGACAAAAGAACCAGCTGTTAAAATTACCCCTGAAGCAGAAGCACCAGTTAAACCTAAACCAGCCAAGCCAGTTGATACTGATAATGAGAAAAAATAGATATACCGCGCGCGGCGACAATCTGAATATTTTTATTTTTTTGTGCATAAATCAGTAAAGACTTCAGATTGTGGACGTGCACAGTATAGTCATACCAGGCGCAACCTTGATTAAATTACACATCAAGGTTCCACCCTACCGTTTTTTATCTTGTAATACACTCAACGATAACAGCTGATGCTGCTGAAACCCGAACACTCATTACCAAAACACAGTTTTTGATTACCCAGCGCTTTAGTAGCCGGAACATGCAGCTCTTTCTTAAACTGTTGCGTCTTCATATAGCCCATGCGGCGACAAAATGAATACGCCGCCTTTTGACCGCACCCGCGACCCTCTTCATAGCACCAATCAACCCGGTAGTTGTCAAAACGAGGAAATACAAACTTAGCTGAGCGATAATAATAATTTTTTGGCGGCTTATGAGTCATTTTACCCACACAACGAATCAGCACAAACCCATTACATTCCCAGCCTTTACACTGCGCCCGACTCAAAAGATAATTAGTCAAACCAACATTGTAATCTATGATATGCTGATCAGCCTTGTTATACCCCATCATCTGACAATAGCGCGTAGCAACACCTAAGCCACATAGTTTGCCATCCAGCGTACAATAATTTAAACGCTGAATATGGTAGGTTGGATTCCAGAAATTACGATAAAAATTTTGCTCACTATTTGCAGCACCAACTTTGCCAATAAATAAGCAGGAGGCAAAAACAATAATCAAGTAACGAAAAATGCTCATTATAACAATCCGTGCGTAGCTATAACTACATGTTAGCGTATGCCTTCTGGCAAAAAAAGCTTTTCCAATATGATTCTCTGTGCATGACCTTTTGTGCATGACAAAAATGATATTGTCTTTCCCGAGAAAGCGGGAATCCATTTTTGAGATAGTACAATGTTACTGCCAGCCTAGATCCCCGCCCTCGCGGGGATGACAAATTTGGAGCATCTTATTTTTTGTCCTGTACTGAGGTGCATGACAACAGGTATATTTGCACAAGCCTGAATTTTAGCCATTTTCAAACTCGATCCGTTCACCCTGAGGAGGCTAAAATCGATTTCCATCATTAAGCACTAACACTTAGCGCCGTCTCGAAGGGTTTCGCTACACCTCAAGAAGAACAGTTCAGGGTGCAAATCAATAACATACACTAACCCGCTTTTTGTCCAGCAAATCCGCTAGTATCGACAATAATTCGTCCCCTGGCGTCACGCGCCATTCCTGGCCAAGATTCACCACGCCACCTGCTACTGTGTTTGAATAACGGATTTGTACCACACATTGGCCTGGATGAGCTTTAAATACTGATTGCAACGCAGGCAATAGCTCGTTATCGTCTGAGGTCAAGTTCAAGGCTAGACATTTGGCAAAACGTGTCCGCGCTTCCTCGATTCGATAAAGTGCAGTCGCTGTCATTTTGACACCACCAGTGTAATCATCCTGGCCAAGCTCGCCTTCAACCACCAGCATACTTCCTGTTAATACCTGGTCTTGTTGCGTATCGAACACCTCCGAAAAAGCCACGATATCAAGTCCACCAGTCGTATCTTCGAGACGAATAATTGCTAATTTTTTACCGCGTTTTGTGATTAGGCGCCGAATGTTGCTCACTAAACCACAGGTCATGGCTTTTTTAGCCATAGCAGAATTAAGCTTGGCGATGGGTGTTGTAAACAGGTTAAGTTCCTGTATGTATGCGTCTGCTGGATGGCCTGTCAAATAAAAGCCGAGTGTCTCTTTTTCACCATCCAGGCGTTTCTTTTCACTCCAGGCCTTGCTATTGACATAATCTTCCGGGCTAACTGACTCCTCCAGCAGCCCAAACAAGTCACTTTGCCCACTGCTTTTATTTTGATGAAATCGAGCGCCAACCTGCATTGCCTTATCCAGTGACCCATGCAAAACAGCCCGCTCAAGCCCCCAATCATCCATCGCACCACTTTTAATTAACGCATCCAATACTCGGCGATTTACTTTACGCATATCCAGTCGTTGGCAAACGCTGAATAATCCCTCGAATAAACCTTGGGCTTCGCGCTCTTGCACAATGCACTGAATCGCACTTTCTCCTACCCCTTTAATAGCGCCCAAGCCAAAAATAATGGTCTTCTCATCAATAATGGTGAAAGGATACTGAGAGCGATTGATTGACGGCGGTAATACTGTAAGATTCATCTGCTTGCATTCTTGAATGAAAATCACGACCTTATCCGTGTTATCCATGTCTGAAGACATCACTGCCGCCATAAATGCAGCAGGATAATGGGCTTTTAGCCAGGCTGTTTGGTACGCCACCAGTGCATACGCTGCAGAATGCGATTTATTAAAACCATAGCCTGCAAATTTTTCCATCAGGTCGAAAATAGTCGTGGCAGTACTCTCTTCTACCCCGCGTGCCATTGCCCCCTCGGTGAAAATAGCTCGTTGATCTGCCATTTCCTCGGCTTTTTTCTTACCCATGGCTCGACGCAGTAGATCAGCAGCCCCTAACGTGTAATTCGCTAAAACCTGGGCAATTTGCATCACCTGTTCCTGGTACAGGATGACACCATAAGTCGGTTTTAAAATTGGCTCTAAATCGGGGTGAGGGTATTCAACACGTGCTCTTCCATGTTTACGATCAATAAAATCATCCACCATCCCTGATTGCAATGGTCCAGGGCGAAATAATGCAACCAGGGCAATAATTTCATCAAAGCAATCGGGTTGCAAACGATGGATCAACTCTTTCATGCCGCGTGATTCAAGCTGAAAAACCGCCGTGGTTTGGCACGCTTTTAGCAAGGCAAATGACGGCGCATCATCCATTGGTATTTCAGTAATATCAATGGGTGCCAGGCCCGATTTTTGACGCTCCTGATTAATTGTAATCAATGCCCAATTAATAATGGTTAATGTTCTCAATCCTAAGAAGTCAAATTTAACTAACCCTGCTGCCTCCACATCATCTTTGTCAAATTGACTCACCAATTGTGACGAACCCTGCTCACAATAGATTGCTGTAAAATCGGTTAGCTCAGATGGTGCGATAACCACACCACCGGCGTGCTTGCCTGCATTCCGGGTAATGCCCTCAAGTTTTAACGCTAAATCTACTAATTCTTTTACCTCTTCCTCATCTTCATAACGTCTGCGTAATGCATCTTCCTGCTCAAGTGCTTTTTTTAACGTGATTCCAAGCTCAAATGGAATTAATTTGGCGAGCTTGTCGACAAAACTATAGGGATGACCTAGCACTCGTCCGACATCCCTAACCACTGCCTTGGCGGCCATGGTGCCAAACGTGATAATCTGCGACACACTTTGTCGGCCATATTTATCAGCCACGTAATCAATTACCCTGTCGCGACCCTCCATGCAAAAATCAATATCAAAATCTGGCATGGAGACCCGTTCCGGGTTTAAAAATCTCTCAAAAAGTAGCTCATACTGCAAGGGATCCAGATCGGTGATATTTAACGCATAAGCCACCAGGGAACCCGCACCTGAACCTCGGCCCGGGCCCACGGGAATGCCATTACGTTTTGCCCATTTGATAAAATCCGCCACAATTAAAAAATAGCCTGCAAACCCCATGGAGTTAATCACATCCAACTCCAGTTGCAAGCGAGCATCATAGACAGGACGCGCTGAGGGCAAATCAGTAGTGCGCTGACGAAAAATGTTTGCCAATCGGTCATTCAATCCACTTTGGGCTAAATGCGATAAATATCCCTCGACAGACGATCCTGCAGGCACAGGAAAATTAGGCAGATAATTTTTACCCAAATCAAGTTTAACCGTGCATCGTTTACTGATTTCGACACTATTTTGAATCGCTTGTGGTAAATCACTAAACAAATCCACCATTTCATCAGCTGAACGTAAGTATTGCTTTGTGCTATAGGCAACTGAGCGTCTTGGATCAGACAGTGCGTACCCATCATGAATACAAACGCGTGCCTCATGGGCTTCATGATCAGATTCTTGAAGAAAGCGCACATCGTTTGTTGCAACCAGTGGTAAATTCAACGATTCTGCCAAGCGTACAACCCGCTCATTGTATAAAGGCTCATCTGCCTTGTCGGTACGCTGAATTTCCAAATAAAAACGGTCAGGAAAAAGGTTTATCCAAGTATTGGCATGAGCATAAGCCGTACTTTCATCATCTGCGAGAAGCGCTTGCCCAATGTTGCCCCTACAACCACCAGATAGGGCGATAAGTCCCTCTGCATGTTGTTTTATCCAGTCATAGTGGACGCGTGGCTGCCCCTGATATTGTCCTTCTTGATACGCTTTTGAGACCAAACGGGTTAAATTTCGGTACCCTGATTCATTTTGACAAAGCAAAACTAACGACGAAACCTGCTCAGGTTTTTCTGGATGATAACAAGGTAGATCGCACCCGAAAATAGGCTTGATACCTGCTGCGATGGCCGCTTGAAATACTTTGACTGCAGCAAAAAAATTACAATAATCAGTGATTGCAACTGCACTCATGCCTTTAGCCGGCAAGGCATCCATTAATGGCTCAATACGTACCAGACCATCTACCAATGAATATTCAGTATGTACGCGTAAATGAACAAAACGTTGTTGCATAAAGCAGTAGCCCACCAAAAGTTATGACTGAACTGCACCTAACTCACCAAGTATCTCAGCAACTGCCATACGCTAGAGCTTGCCGTCAGGAGTGTTCACGGTTTAGGTTCCAGGATTTTTACATAGATCGATAAATAATAAAAACGCGCCGAGACAAATTGCGCTATCTGCTAAATTAAAAATTGGCCAATGATAGTTTTCATAGTAAACGTCAATAAAATCAATTACATAGCCTAAATAAACCCGGTCAACCAAATTACCCAACGCACCACCTAAAATCAAACTCAAGGCAAGCAATTGCAATCGAGCCTGCAGCGACGAACGCAACATCCAGATAACAAGCACTGTACTCATCAATAAGCTAAACCCTGCAAAAAACCAACGATGCCAGTCGCCAGCGCCACTTAAAAAACTGAAAGCAGCGCCCGTGTTGTATGCTAGGGTAAAATTTAGCATAGGGAATACTGGTTGTGGATTATAGGGCAGCAAATTTGACGTAGCCCAATATTTACTGACCTGATCTACAAGAACCAGGCAAAAGCTAAATAAAAACCATGGCCATTTTTTCATGCAAACTGCCTCAACTCATCAACACCTGAAATATTTCCCACGCAGCGCAAGCACAACTCAGGGTGCGACTCATCTTCACCCACATCAGCACGACGATGCCAGCAGCGTTCACATTTCGCATTTTGGCTGGCTTGCACCAATATAGCCACACCCAGCTCCTCGTTAAGTAACGCATCTGGCGAGCAATCTTCCATAGGCAAGACAGTCGCAGATGAGGTAATCAGTACAAAACGCAGTTCATCACCTAATCTGGCCAACATTGAACGCGCCTTTTCTGTCGCAAAAAGGGTTACTTCAGCCGCTAAGGCAGAACCTATTATGCCTTCTTTTCGTTGATGCTCTAATGCCTTATTCACTTCATCCCTAACTAATTGTATCTGCTGCCAATAATCCATCTCAACGTGATCTATAACAGGCCAGTCCGTATACCATTGTTCAATAAATACAGACTCACTGTGGGCACCTGGCATCGCTTGCCAAATTTCTTCAGCAGTAAACGATAAAATAGGAGCCAGCCAGCGTGTTAAAGCCTGTATGATGTGATACATAGCTGTTTGACAAGAGCGCCGTGCATTACTATTTACCGACGTGGTGTACTGCCTGTCCTTAATGATATCAAGATAGAAACTTCCCAAATCCACTGCACAAAAATTATGGATTTTTTGATAAATCACATGAAAATTATATTGCTCATACGCAAGGAGGATCTCATCTTGTAATTGCTGGCAGCGCTTAATAGCAAAGCGATCCAGTTCAATCATGTTTTCCACTGGCACGCTGTCACGCGCTGGATCAAAATCAAATAAGTTAGCCAGTAAAAAACGCGCGGTATTGCGTATTCGACGATAAGCGTCAGCATTACGCTTAATTATTTCATCCGAAATACTGACCTCATTACGGTAATCAGTCGAGGCTACCCACAAGCGTAAAATATCTGCTCCATGCTGGCTGACTAACTTATCAAGGGCTACATAATTCCCCTTGGACTTGGATAGTTTTTTACCTTCAGCATCTACTGTATAACCATGCGTTAACACGGTTTTATAGGGTGGCTCACCATACATGGCTACTGAGGTGGTAAGCGACGAATTAAACCAACCGCGATGCTGATCAGATCCTTCAAAATAAATATCAGCAGGAAATCCAAGTGTTTCCTCTTTTCTTAACACCGAAAAATGTGACACGCCTGAATCAAACCACACATCCAACGTGTCAGTAATTTTTTCATACGATGAGGCCTCATCACCCAGTAATTCAGTCGCATCCAAATCAAACCAAGCGTCTATCCCGCCTTTTTCAATCCGGACGGCCACCTGCTCAAGCAACTGAACCGTATTGGGGTGCAGCTCACGAGTTGACGTGTGCACAAACAAAGGAATTGGTGTCCCCCAGGCTCTTTGCCTTGATATACACCAATCAGGTCTGTTTTCTATCATCATGCGGATGCGTGCTTTACCCCAATCAGGAATCCAGCTCACTTTATCCAGTTGTGAAAGTAACGACTGACGCAATCCATTTTTATCCATCGCAATAAACCACTGAGGTGTTGCTCGGAAGATCGTTGGCGTCTTGTGGCGCCAGCAATGCGGATAGCTGTGGTGAACCAGTTCTTCATGCAATAAAACATCCTTCTCCCGCAATACAGCAATTATTGGTGTATTTGCCTTCATAACTGACAAGCCTGCAAACAAGGCGACATCTTCAGCAAAGCACCCATTTGCGAGCACTGGATTAATTAAAGGCAAATCATAAGCACGTCCTATCATATAATCATCGGGACCATGAGCAGGTGCTGTATGCACGCAGCCTGTACCGGATTCAGTAGTAACATGCTCGCCTAAAACAACAGGCACTTGACGAGGATTAAACGGATGTTGCAGCAATAATTTTTCAAATACTTGACCTTTAACAACCCCACACACACTAAATTTCTCTACACCAAAACGACCCATGGCGGCTTCAACCAGATCGTTTGCTAGCAAGAAATAATGCGCACCCGCATCAACCAATGCATAATCAAGTTCCGGGTGCAAACAAACCGCTTCATTTGCAGGAAGTGTCCAGGGTGTCGTGGTCCAGATCGGCACTATTAAAGGTTTTTCGGCTAAATCAGCATGGCCCATTTTAGCCAAAAATGCTTGTGGAGATTGCGCATAAAATGCAACATCAATCGAGGATGAGGTTTTTTCTTCATAATCAACCTCGGCTTCCGCAAGCGCCGACCCGCAATCTATACACCAGTGAACGGGCTTAAAGCCCTGTTGCAGGTGGCCATTCTCAATGATTTTTGCCAAAGCACGGACAATATTGGCCTCATAGGTGAAATTCATGGTGACGTAGGGGTTTTGCCAATCCCCGAACACACCTAAGCGCTTAAATTCATCACGTTGGATGTCAATTTGACTGGATGCATATTCACGGCATTTGTCACGAAATTCACTGGCGCTGATTTTAACACCCGCCTTGCCTACCTTTTTTTCAACATTCAGTTCAATAGGCAAACCATGGCAATCCCAGCCCGGCACAAAAGGCGCGTCATAGCCACTAAATGACTTAGACTTAACAATAATATCCTTAAGAATTTTATTTAAGGCATGACCACAATGCAAATGCCCGTTCGCATACGGCGGTCCATCATGCAAAACAAAACGTTCGCTACCAGCTCGCGCTGCACGAATTTTTTCATACACTGCATTTTCTTCCCAAACTTCAAGCATGATAGGCTCACGCTGAGAAAGATTCGCTTTCATGGGAAACGTGGTATTGGGTAAATTTAACGTGTTTTTATATTCAGCCATTGGTTTCTACTCTACAAAATCATTAATTTCAGGATGAACCGTTGCAAAATAAGCTTTAGCAGTGGCTACATCGTCATGGATCTGAGCAATTAAAACATCCACTGAAGGAAATTTAATTTCATCTCGAAGTTTGTGCAAGAAAAAAACCTGTAATACTTCACCATACAGCGATTCATTAAAATCAAACAAATGAATCTCAAGGATATTTTTAGTGCCGTCCACTGTTGGACGACTGCCCAAATTGGCAACACCAGACATCAAAGGCGCGCCTGCTCTTTTTACTTGCACACAAAAAACGCCTTTTAGCGGCAAGTTGATGCGATGCAAGCCTAGATTAGCAGTTGGAACTCCCCATTGGCGACCGCGCCCATCGCCCTGCATAACTCGCCCACATAAACCAAATGTTCTCCCTAAAAATGACTCAGCACGCCTTAAATCACCTTGCAATAGTGCAAGCCTTATCTTTGTGGAGCTGACGCGCTCTTTAGCAATTGAATAATCAGGAAAAGCATGCACAACCGCACCAAACTTTTTGGCTAATTGATTAAGTAATGCTACATCACCAGAACGGTTTCTACCAAAGCGAAAGTCATGGCCAAT
>Ga0209024_1001699_pt1 | contig 16238 bp, 17 predicted proteins | sample AutmiccommunBRH5_FD_187380 | JGI IMG/M metagenome (GOLD analysis project Ga0209024, IMG submission 187380) | Deep subsurface microbial communities from Mt. Terri, Switzerland - Autotrophic microbial communities BRH/5 (SPAdes) (version 2) | ecosystem: Environmental > Aquatic > Deep subsurface >...
CCGCATTGGTGCCCCAGATAACGATATTGGCGCCGGCCTGCGCCATGGCCTGCGCCATGCCAAGACCAATGCCCCCGTTTCCACCGGTCACCAGTGCGACTTTGCCGCTTAGATCAAATCCCGTATAGGCCATGTGTCTTCCCCTCTATGTGTTATGATGCGGATGTGACACCGCCATTTCTGATTTGCCTGCTCACCTCGATTACGCGCAATGTTTCAGGCCAAAGTCCATACTCGTCCAGGGCGCTGACGCTTACCCACAGTGCTTCGTCCGCGTCATCGCCCGCACGCGGATTAGTCCCGTATTCCTGGCCCGCGCCTTCCAGACAGTGCCCGTAAAAATCGATCAGGGTGTAATGGGTGCGCACCTGGCCCGCGTCGTCTGGCAGTATCACGTCAATCACATCGATAAGACCGTCTATCCGGATTTCAAGTCCGGTTTCCTCGAACACTTCGCGGACACCCGCCTGGCGAGCGGTTTCGCCGATTTCCTGCATACCGCCGGGAATACTCCACTGGCCCTTGCGCGGGGGGTGGGCGCGGCGGACCAGCAACACCGCGTCCCCACGCCATACAACCACGCCTATCCCTATCCATGGGCGGTCAGGATAGTCGCGTGCGCTCATATGCCGGTCGCGTTTGTCTGCTATGCGCGTTTGTCTGCTATATATGGCACGATGACGCGCCGCGCTTTTCAAGATATTGCTGGTGATAATCCTCAGCCATCCAGAATGTCGTGGCCGGGCTGATTTCGGTGACAATCGGCCGCCTGAAACGGCCAGAGGCCTCCAGCCGCTTGAGGGTGGCGCGGGCTATTTCCGCCTGGATATCGTCATGATAGAAAACCGCAGACCGGTATTGCGTACCGACATCCGGCCCCTGGCGGTTCAACGTCGTAGGGTCATGATTGGCCCAGAATACTTCCAGCAGCTGTTCGAACGTGACCCGGCGGGGATCGTACACCACCTTTACCACCTCCGCATGCTGAGTGCGGCCACTGCATACATCCTCATAAGTGGGGTTGTCCAGGCCCCCCCCAAGATAGCCGACAGCTGTGGCTAAAACGCCTGGAATCTGCCGGAAATTCGCCTCCACACCCCAAAAGCAACCCGCGCCAAAGGTGGCTTCTGCACGTTTCGCCTGTTCCGCCATTTGCATCTCCATTTCATAAGGTCAAGCACCCGAATCAGCGCTAATCATGCCGGCTTCGTGGTGTTCAGTTTGCGCCTTAGATAGAATTATATTGTGCGCCACGGTCCAAAAGCAATCGCCATTGAACTGATTATAGCCACAATGCACCATGTAATGACCCAGATTTCGCCTTTTATTTGACGTATTGATTGCAGATATTAAGTTCGACATGATGCAGAACAAAGATTCGCTGAAAGGGAATTGCTCTCAATGAAGGAATGCTTGCTACAGTCTGGCCGCAGACCACTTGTGTGGGCCAACATCGTTGCGGGCTGTTCATTGGTTCTGATGTCCGCGGCAGCGAAGGCACAGGACGCAGTGCAAACGCCACAAGACCCGGGCGTCACCGTCATCACCCTGACACAAACCGGATGTCAATTCCTCGAGCCCGAGGGCGGTACTGATCACGGTTTCAAGACAGAGGAAAAATCAGACTGTCTTGAGATTAACGAAAAGACCGGAAAGGACCGTCTACAGAAAATCTCCCCATTGACTGTGAAGCCCGGCAAATATATTTTTCGCGTCAGCAACAAGAATGTACCTTATGAACTGGGGTTCTGGTTGCGCGGCGCGGGGCTGTCCCGGCTATTACAGCCCAATGTATCCGGCGGCGGTTTGACCGAAGGTGTAACGCGTGATTATAGCGTTGAACTGACGCCCGGAAATTATTCGTATTCCTGCCCACTTAATCCGACCCCTGATTATCCACTGGTTGTAAAGGATTGATCAGGTAAAGATTTAGGGCAACAAGTGTTTCCAACGGGGGAAAAGGCGGAAAAAAAACCGCTTCCAATCTGCTGGAGAATGGGGTCGGCAACGGCCATATAACCAAGGAAGGTAAGAACCATGAAGAAGAACAGCTTTAATCGTACCGCGACCGCCATCGGCCTGGCCCTGGCAATGTCTGCAGCGGCCCTCCCGGCCTATGCGGAACATCACGAAGCAGCGGCAGAAGACGCAGCCAACCCCTGTGCGGCGGAAAACCCCTGCGCGGCGGAAAACCCCTGCGAAGCCGAAGCACCGGCTGAGTAGTAATAGCCTGAAATCTGGGCCGCGCCTCTTTATTGGGGCGCGGCCTTTATTTTATTGGCCCATATCCCTGGATATTTAAGCATTGCGCATGAACCAGTAGTGCAATTTCATAATAATTGCTAAGCTGTCAGTAATGATCAAAAAGGATATGATGATGGCGCGTTTAGCAAAATTTCGCATCGGTCAAGTTGTCCGCCACCGGATTTTTCCATTCCGTGGGGTCATTTTTGACGTTGATCCGGTATTCAACAACACCGAGCAGTGGTATCAGTCCATTCCAGCCGAGATCAGACCGCGCAAAGATCAGCCCTTTTACCATTTGCTGGCAGAGAACGAGGAATCATATTACGAGGCCTATGTTTCCGAGCAAAACCTGTTGCCCGATGAATCGGGCGAACCGATCGAGCATCCTCAGGTGGCGGCACTGTTCGGGCAATTGCGCGACAATGCCTATGAATTGTTAAAGCATCACGCACATTAAAGCAGCGGGCGTTTGGCTGAGATAGCCAACAACGGGATCTCCTATTATATAGGTTTGGCGTCTAAAATATTTTCGCAACACGATTTATTGGATGTCCCACATTAACCGAATGTCATCACATTCATGTTAATGCTCGTTCGACAGACGCGTCACCGGGCGAAGCATATGCAATTTTCGATGGGAATCCGCAACTATTCAGGACTTTTGGGCCGCCGTCTGCGGCGGCTCGCCGGCGTGGTTCTGGTAACGGCCATCGCGTCGCTTTCGCTCGCGTCCTCCCTGAGCGCCAAGAACGCCATCCGCGAGGTCAATAAGGAGGCGCAAGAGCAATATGAACGGCTTTTCGTGCTCGCCAATACGGAATTTACCCTGCTGCATGAGATAGCCCACGTCATCATTTGGGAGAAAAATCCGCCTATCTTCGGCCGCGAGGAAGACGCCGCCGACACCATTGCGGTAATGGCGCAGATGATGCTGCCCGCGGACCCCAAAGCGGGGGGCGAAATACGAAAACTGCAAGCTGTCGCGGATGGCTGGAAGCTGGAATGGCAATTGGTGCAGGAAGACGACCTGGAGAATGCCTACTGGGATTTACACTCACTCGAGATTCAACGTTATTACAATATTGCCTGCCTTGTTTATGGAGCCGATCCAGAAAATCGCACCGACATTGTAACCGCCGCCCAATTGCCTACGGACCGCGCTGAATGGTGCCACGAGGAGTATGCGCTGGCCAAAAGGGCGATGGACTGGCTGATGACCAAATTAACCGACTCTCCCGTGGGAGCATTCACATCACAACATGCCAACGTGACGGTTTCGTATGCGCGTAATACGACACTGGAAGGCGAAAAACTGGACACCTGGCTGCGCGAATCGGGAATTGCGGAACGCCTTGCAGAGGCGTTGATGCGGCGCTTCGATCTGCCGCGCGATATTGAAATCTCGTTTGAAAGTTGTCCCTTCCCCAATGCCGCGTGGGACGTGAAAACTGCAAAGATACAGTTCTGTCACGCCCTGTTGAACAGGTTTTTATATCTGGCGCGGGAATTGTCGAGAGAACGTAATGAGTCGGCAGACAATTCCGTTTGGAAAGCTGCCGCTCATACCACCACATCTGGCAAACCGGGCAATTCCAGCACCATCAATGCCCGCAGTCCCCGCTAATACAGCGCCGATCTCAGTTCAGAACGCTTAGTGCTTCGTGAATCATTGGTATGGCCTCAACCATGGCCTGTTCGCCAAGCTTGATCGATTCTTCAGCCCGGTGAAAATCCAGCAGCCCAATATGCGCCACCGGGGGATTTACCAGCACGTCAGGCGGATCGCCTGCAAGCCGTGAGCGCGCCAGACGATCCTGCACGATGTTAAACGCGCCAAACATAACCGTCGTCAGCCCCGGCGTTCCCTTTGTTGTTCCCAGCAATTGACGCATCGCCATCCTGTTGGATAGACGTGCACCGGCCAGCATCGATCGCGCCTCGGCATTTTCGGCGTCCAGCTCCTCGTCACTTTCCAGCCGGTCGCCTTTGCGCACCGTGCCCATACCAAAAATGTCCGCATTCAGATTAACTGCGATGACCAGGCGCGCGCCAAACGCACGGCACGTGGATACGGGAACCGGATTAACCAGCGCGCCATCAATCAGCCAGCGGCCTTCGACTTTCACAGGGGTAAAAATTCCGGGTAAGGCATAGGACGCACGCATGGCCTCCACCATATGCCCCTGGCGCAACCAGATTTCATGTCCTGTCGCCAGTTCGGTTGTGACGGCGACGAACCGCCGTCCCAGATGCTGAATTTCCAGATCCCCCAGCGCGTCATTTAACTCGGCCGCCAGCTTTTTACCCTGCAGCAGTCCTCCCGAACCGATCCCGAAATCGAGAAACCGGAACAGCCGGCGCTGGGTCATGGCGCGCGCCCATTCCTCGACATTGTCAAGTTTACCCGCAACATAACTGCCGCCAACCACCGCCCCGATTGACGTGCCGCAAATGATATCAGGCTGAATTCCCTCGCGCTCCAGGGCGCGGATAATACCGATATGTGCCCATCCCCGTGCAACGCCGCTGCCTAAAGCCAGACCAATGGTTGCGGGCCTGCGGGCCCAGGTGGGGCGGGGGATCAGGTCAGCCATATGTCAAAACCGGGTTCACAACTGGGTTGGATTCGGTGCATCCCCATACACAATTTTCGGATCGAAGACCTTTTCGGTTTCTTCAAAGTGCAACGCGACTTCGCCCGTCGCGCCGACCGGTACGGAGCGGTAAAAGCACGAACGGTAGCCCACATGGCAACTGGCGCCGCCTTGTACATTCACCCGCAGCCATACCGCGTCCTGATCATCATCAATTCGGATCTCGACAATTTTCTGCACCAGTCCGCTGGTGGCGCCCTTGTGCCACAGAGCCTGACGGCTGCGGCTATAATAGACCGCTTCGCCCAGCGCCACGGACTTGCGGAAGGCTTCGGCATTCATATAGCCGTGCATGAGCACTTCGCCGCTATCCGCATCGGTGGTTACAACCGGGATCAACCCGCGTTCATCGAATTTTGGGGCCAGCTCCGCGCTTTCCTCGACCTGCTCGATCGTGCGGCGCGCTGCGAAGCGGAGTTCGTCCGTATTATCCATAGTAAAATCTTGCCTGTTTATACTTAACGTAAGGTTACGTTTCAGCGCTTGCGCAGCATATTCAGGAAACGTTCTTCCAACCGTGGATCGGCCTTGAAGGCGCCGGTCATACGGCTGGTGATCATATCCACATCCGGTTTATGCACGCCGCGCGTCGTCATGCATTCATGCCTGGCTTCAATCAACACCGCAACGCCTACCGCCTCCAGTCCATCATGAATGGCGCTGGCGATCTGGGCCGTCAGGGTTTCCTGGGTTTGCAGGCGCTTGGCGAACACCTCCACTACCCGCGCCAACTTGCTGATGCCTACAACCCGGCCGGCGGGAATATAGGCAATGTGCGCGACCCCGATAATTGGCAGCATATGATGTTCGCAATGGGATTCAAGGCGGATATCCCGCAACATGATCCAGTCGTCATAGCCTTCAACTTCTTCGAAGGTGCGCGACAGAATCTCGTTGGGATCCTCATTGTAACCTGCGAAAAACTCCCCGTAGGCGCGTACAACACGGGCGGGCGTATCCAGCAGACCTTCCCGGTCAGGATCATCTCCCGCCCAGCGGATCAGGATGCGGACAGCGGCTTCGGCCTCTGCCTTTGTGGGGCGGCGTTCGGCGCCGTGCGGTTTGGCTCTTTCTTCAAAAACGCTGACCTGGCCGGCCTCATTTGCGATGGCATCCATTGTCAATTTTCACTCTCTAGTGTATCTACCCCGGCGCGCCGCTCATTAGGATAACGGGGATTTGTCCATATTAAGCCCGTTCACACGGGCCACTGCATACTCTTCACTTTTATCTCCGGCGCGGCAGCCATCGAACATTACAATATGATACCTATATAGCAGGGATCACACGTCCAGTCTAACTGCATAAGCCTGTATGTGCAATCTTGCCTTACTGGTGTCTTATTGAGATAAGATTTTCCTTCATACAGAAGCGGGATGAAATGAGCTGTGCAAACTATTGCTGACACCCAAACCGACCTGATTGGGGAATTCCAGTTTTTTGACGACTGGATGGACCGGTATCAGTATTTGATTGACTTGGGCCGTAAGTTACCGGAATTCAAGGATGAATGGCGTACCGATGCCAACCGTGTGCAGGGCTGCCAAAGCCAGGTCTGGCTGCGGGCTGCGGGTGACGCGAACCGGCTGCACTTCGACGCCATCAGCGATTCAGCCATTGTCTCTGGTCTGATCGCGCTGTTATTACGTATCTACAGTGATCGTTCCGCTTCAGAAATAATTCAGACCGCGCCAGGGTTTATCGCCGAAATCGGACTGGATTCACATCTCAGCGCCACACGTTCCAATGGCTTGCACGCCATGCTAAAGTCCATCAAGTCGCATGCTGCTGCCGCGCTGGGTCATGAACATGGTTAATGAACTTTATAACAAAGCGATCCTCACCCTGGCAGGGAACATTGAACGCTCAGGGCGGTTGACCGACCCGGACGCCACGGTATTTCTGGACAGCCCGCTATGCGGCAGCCGCATTACCGTTGATATTAAAATGCAGGACGATAAAGTCACTGACTACGCCGCCGAGGTAAAAGCCTGCGCGCTGGGCCAGGCGGCATCCGCTATCATGGCCAAGCATGTAATCGGTCAGACCCGTCCGCAGTTGCGCGAGGTCGCGGAGGCCATGCGCGCTATGCTGAAAAATCATGCGAAGCCCCCTGCTGGCGAATGGCGCGAACTGGAGGTGTTGCAGCCTGTGGCCGATTACAGGGCCCGGCACGGCTCTGTGATGCTGCCGTTTGAAGCCGTTGTGAAGGCCGTTGATGAAATCGCTGCCAAGCGCGCCGCCGCGGACCCAATAGATGGCTAAAGTCCTGCTGTTTGTGATCCGTATCTATCAGCTTACCCTGTCACCATTTTTTGGGAGTTCATGCCGGTATCAGCCGACATGTTCACAATATGCGGCCATTGCTGTGCGCCAGCACGGCGCCTGGCCGGGAAGCTGGCTCGCCCTTTCGCGGATATGCCGCTGTCACCCATGGGGTGGTCAGGGTGTAGACGTGGTTCCAGAAAAGCTTGAGATGCGCTATGGACTATTCAGCGCGTGGCGTTATGGGCGCTGGTCGCGCCATACAAATAATATTTCGAAGTGAGACAGTGATGATTAAAATTACCCTTCCTGATGGCGGGCATCGCGAATTTGCCGAGCCGGTAAGCGGCTTGGATGTGGCCCTGAATATTTCAAAATCGCTGGCCAAAAAGGCCGTTGCGGTCCGCACCGATGGGGAAGTGAAAGACCTGTCCACTATTTTCGAACATGATGCAAAAGTCGCCATACTCACTGCTGAAGACCCAGGAGCACTGGAAATATTGCGCCATGACTGCGCCCATGTGCTGGCAGAAGCCGTAAAGGAATTATATCCCGAAACCCAAATTACCATCGGCCCGGTGATTGAGAACGGCTTTTTTTACGATTTCGCGCGTCCCACACCGTTCAGCCTGGACGATCTGGAGACGATTGAGCAACGCATGCGCGAGATTGTGGATCGCGATGAACCCATTACCCGCGAAGTGTGGGAGCGCGACAAGGCGGTGGCGTTTTTCCGCTCGATTGGCGAGGAATATAAGGCCGAGATCATCGCCTCGATCCCTGCCGATCAACCGGTCAGCCTTTACCGCCAGGGCAACTGGCAGGATCTGTGCCGGGGGCCGCACCTGCCCAGTACAGGTAAACTGGGCAAGGCGTTCAAACTGACCAAGCTGGCGGGCGCATACTGGCGCGGCGATTCCAATAACGAAATGCTGCAACGCATTTATGGCACCTGCTGGGCCAGCGACAAGGAACTGAAAGCCTATCTGCTGATGCTGGAAGAGGCGGAAAAACGCGACCATCGCAGGCTGGGGCGCGAACTGGACCTGTTCCACTTTCAAGAAGAAGGGCCGGGTGCGGTGTTCTGGCATCCCAAGGGCTGGGAACTGTTCCGCTCCCTGATTGATTACATGCGCGAACGCCAGCGCCAGGGCGGGTATCATGAAGTCAATACGCCCGAACTGCTGGACGCATCACTGTGGGTTGCCTCCGGTCATGCGGAGAAGTTTTCCGAAGAAATGTTTTCCAGCCACACCCCGGACGAGCGGCATTTCTGTCTGAAGCCGATGAACTGTCCGGGTCATGTGCAGATTTTCCGGCAGGGCATCAAAAGCTACCGCGATCTGCCTTATCGCATGTCGGAATTTGGCAAGGTGCACCGCTATGAACCGTCCGGTGCACTGCACGGGCTGATGCGCCTGCGCGCCTTTACACAGGACGATGCGCATATATTCTGCAGTGAAGATCAAATCACGGAAGAGTGCGTTACCGTGACGAATCTCATTCTGGAAATCTACCGCGATTTTGGTTTCGATCAGGTACGGGTGAAATTTTCGGACCGTCCCGAAAAGCGGGTAGGCTCGGACGACGTATGGGACAAGTCGGAGGCCGCGTTGAAAATTGCGATTGAGGCGGCGGGCCTCGATTATGTGATGAACCCCGGCGAAGGCGCATTTTATGGGCCAAAACTGGAATTTGTGCTGCGTGACGCGATTGGACGCGACTGGCAATGTGGCACCCTGCAGGTCGACCTCAATCTGCCTGGCCGCCTGGGGGCCAGCTTTGTAGGCGAAGACGGGCAAAAGCACCCCCCCGTGATGTTGCACCGGGCCATGTTCGGTTCGCTGGAGCGCTTTACCGGTATATTGATCGAGCATCATGCGGGACGTTTCCCCTTGTGGCTGGCGCCAGTACAGGTGGTGGTCGCCACCATTACTTCGGACGCGGATGCCTACGCCAGCGAGGTGGCGGCGGCGCTGTTTTCACAAGGAATACGTGTTGAAATGGACCTGCGTAATGAAAAGATTAATTACAAAGTGCGAGAACATTCAGTGCGCAAAGTTCCTGTGCAATTGGTTGTGGGCAAGCGTGAGGCCGAAGAGCGAACGGTTTCAGTGCGCCGTCTTGGAATGGCCCACCAGCGCGTTACATCTCTGGATGAAACCATCGCTGAATTAATCAGGGAAATAAATACGCGCGCGGCCCTGGTGTCCGATGCGGGCAGTGCCGCTGCCGCACAATAAGGAAATCCCGCATGGCCAGACTAGAATTCTTTTTCGACTGCTCCAGCCCCTGGACATATCTCGCGTTCAGCCGCATTGAGGCACTGGTGGCGCGCACCAAAGCGCAAATCGAATGGCGGCCCATACTTGTGGGCGGCGTGTTCAACGCGGTGAATATGGAACTATATGAGATGCGCGCCAACCCGCACCCGGTGAAATCCAAATATTCCACCAAGGATTTGCAGGACTGGGCGCGGTTCTGCGGGATTAAGATTGGCTGGCCGAAAGTGTTTCCGGTACGCGCCGTGGACAGCATGCGCGGCGCGATGGTGGCGCTGGACGCGGGCGTGCTGCCCGCCTATGCACGCGCCACGTTTGAGGCCTATTGGGGCGATCTGAAGGATATTTCGCAGCCCGAAATTCTGGCGGAGATCTGCAGCCAAGCTGGCCTCGACGCGCAAGAATTTTTCCGCCGCATCACGGAGGCAGACGTAAAGGACCGCCTGCGCAAAAATACCGAAGAACTGATCCGCCGTGGCGGATTTGGCTCTCCCACCATGTTCGTCGATGGGGATGATATGTATTTCGGCAATGACCGGCTGCCGCTGGTGGAAGCCGCGTTATTGAGGTAACCTGTCGCGTAGAATCATATCACGACGGGGGGCCGGGGAATGAAATGGCTTAAACGGATCGGGGGTCTGCTGATCGCCATTCTCGTTGTGGGGGTTGGCGCAATTGTCTGGCTGGCGAATGATCGTCCTTCGTTACAGCCTTACGCCGCCATGCAAATGTCCGCCGCAAAGGAAGAGTCCGGCAATGTGCGGGTAAAATTTCTGGGCGTCGCCACTATCCTGATTGACGATGGCGAAACCGCTATTCTGACAGATGGGTTTTTCTCACGCCCTGGCATTCTTCCAATGGCGACGAGCAGGATAGCGCCCGATATACCGGCCATCGATCAGGGTTTAAGGCGGGCCGGGATTACCAAACTGGCGGCTATCATACCTGTTCATTCGCATTATGATCACGCCATGGACGCACCGGAAGTAGCCTTGCGCACCGGCGCTATTTTAATCGGTTCGCAATCCACCGCCAATATCGGGCGCGGCTGGGGTTTGCCAGAGACGCAAATTCGCCCAGCGGTAACCGGTGAAGCGATGCGGTTTGGCCGCTTTACGGTTACGTTGCTGCCATCACGCCATGCCCCAACGGGCTTTACGGGTGGTGAAATCACCAGCCCGCTCAAACCACCTGCTGGTATTGGAGATTATCTTGAGGGGGCAAGCTACGCCGTTCTTGTTCAGCATGGAGACAAGTCACTGCTGATCAATGGCAGTGCGGGGTTTGAACCTGGTGCACTAAAAGACGTTCGGGCGGAGGTGGTGATGTTGGGCACCGGAGGCCTTGGCAATTTCGACGCCGCGCATGAAAATTCGTACTGGAAAGAAGTGGTCGCGGACGTAGGCGCCAAACGGGTGATCCCGATCCATTGGGACGATTTCATCACCGTTGGTGCGGGAAAGCCGATGCGGCCGGCCTCAGTACTAACCGGAAAACTCCTTCTGGGAGATTTTGATCAGATGATGCGTTCTTTGAAAACCCACGCCGACAAGGATAATGTCGACCTCCGTCTGCCCCTGGATACTCAGCCGATGAATGTCTGGCAGGCGCTGAAGTAGCGCAATTGCGTTGTGCGCGATGGGCTTCCGCTTTTCCCGTGTCATTGCCCGGTTAAGCCGGGCAATGATGGACCGGCGTGTTCATACGTCAGCCTGATTAATATATTCATTAATCAGGCTACAGATTATCTTTACGCCTTACGCAGCCTGTTGTTTCGGATTAAACCGTCCATAAAAGCTTTCCCCCTTAGTGGCCATTTCGCGCAACAGTTTGTTGGGCGCAAAACGCTCGCCATAGGCCTGGGCCATGCGGTCGCATTCGCGCACAAACTCCGCCACACCCACCGTGTCGATTAGGGATAGCGGCCCGCCAGTATAGGGCGCAAAGCCCCAGCCCTGAATGGCGCCCACATCAGCGTCGCGCACATCGGTCAGTACGCCCTCCTCAAAACAGCGCGCAGTGTCCAGCGCCTGAACATACAAAAAGCGTTTTTTCAGCTCCTCCACGTCGGGCTCATTTGCCGCGGCCTTCACCAACTGCGCGATGCCGGGCCACAGTTTTTTCTTGCCCCCTTCGGGATAATCATACCATCCCTTGCGGTTCTTTTTGCCCAGACGGCCCTGTTTGATGACCACTTCCTCCAGCAGCGCGTCAATCGCGCTCGGCTTATAGGCCGCGCCCAGGTCTTTCCTGGTCTGATCAGAAATGTGATAGGTCAGTTCCAGGCTGACCTCGTCATTCACCGCCAGCGGGCCTACCGGCATGCCACACATTTTGCCCGCATTTTCGATTAGCGCCGGCTTCACCCCTTCGCACAGCATGGCGATGCCTTCATTCACATAGGTGCTGAAAACGCGGCTGGTGTAAAAACCGCGGCTGTCATTGACGACGATCGGCGTCTTGCGGATTTTGCGCACATAGTCGATGGCAACGGCCAGCGCCCTGTCAGACGTTTTCTTTCCCATGATGATTTCGACAAGCCCCATGCGATCCACCGGCGAGAAAAAATGCACCCCGATAAATTGTTCCGGCCGGGAGGATTTTTCCGCCAGTCCGGTGATCGGCAGCGTAGACGTATTGGACGCAAAAATTGACGTTGGTGGCAGGACCGCTTCCGCCTTCGCCGTAACACCGGCCTTAACTTCGCGGTCTTCAAACACCGCCTCAATCACCATATCCACATCGCCAAGCCCTGAATAATCTGCCGCCGGCGTAATGCGCGACAGGATCGCCGATTTTTCCGCTTCGGTCCTGCCACCTTTTGTAACGGCCTTGCTCAGCAGATTTTCGGAATAGGCTTTGCCCTTCGTGGCGTTTTCCAGACTGCTGTCGATGAGAACCACGTCAATGCCCGCCAGCGCCGACACATAGGCGATGCCCGAACCCATCATGCCTGCGCCCAGCACGGCGATTTTTTTGCATTCAGATTTCGCGGCCGCCTTCGGGCGTCGCGCGCCCTTGGCCAGTTCACCGCTGGAAATAAACAGCGAACGCACCATATTGCTGGCGCTGGGATGCTGAAATAATTTCACCAGATAGCGCGTTTCAATGCGCAGACCCGCATCCATGGGAACCTGAACGCCTTCGTATACGCAGGCCACAATCGCCTCCAGCGCGGGGTAGTTGCCATAGCTGGCCTTGCGTAGATTGGCGATGGCCATGGCGAATATTTCCGCCGCCGGGCCGCCGTCATAGGGGCCACCGCCGGGTATTTTATAATTCTTCTTGTCCCAGGGCTGCACCGCATCGGGGCTTTCCCTGATCCAGCGCTTGGCTTCTTTTACGATTTCGCCCGCCGGGACCACTTTATGAACAATACCAAGTTTCAACGCCTGTTGCGGTGACACCGGCTCGCCCTGTAACAGCATGGGCAGCGCCGCGGGAATACCGATCAGGCGCGGCAGACGTTGCGTGCCGCCACCGCCGGGCAGCAGGCCAACCTTGGATTCCGGCAGGCCGATCTGGATGCCGGGATTATCGGCGCACACCCGGTAATGACAGCCCAGCGGTATTTCCAGCCCGCCGCCCAGCGCCGTGCCATTGATGGCGGCCGCCACCGGCTTGCCGCAGGTTTCCAGTGCGCGCAAAATGCCGCTAAAGCCGATGATCGGGCTGGCATAGAGCGCATCCACGCGTTGTTCGTGGCTGTGTTTGGGATTGCCGGTAGCGGTCGCCTGCACCATCATCAGATCGGCGCCCGCCAGAAACGAATTCTTGCCGCTGGTGATCACCGCACCCTTGATCGCGGCATCGCTTTTGATGCGTTCGACACATTGGGAAAACTCCGCCAGCGCATCATCCGACAGGACATTCATGCTCCGCCCCGGCATATCCCAGGTGATGGTGGCGATGCCGTCGCTGTCCACTTCGAATTTCATCTGTTGCATTTTTCGCTCCCTGCTATGCCTTTTTTAGGTCATTACGCTGCGATGACCATGACGTTTTTTCGTACCCCCACACCTCCCCCTTGTGGGGAGGTGTGGGGTGGGGGTGATACAGCGCATTACGTACCATCAGTATTCTGTGTACGGAACACCTGCCTTATTAGTAAAAGAGCCAAATTTCCCGATGCGCATGCCGCGCATATCGATATCCGGATATTCAATCAAATCACTATGTGCCCGGGTGCCAATTTCAAGAAATACGGCGTCGGCATCGCCTTTGTTTGTCAGGCTATGGCCATCAGCCGCCCCTGCGGGAAAACCGGCAGCCTCGCCCGGCCGTAATATTTCTTCACCCGCATTGGTGGTCAACGTCACTTCGCCTTCCAATACATAGATGAATTCATCCTCGGTCAAATGCCAGTGGCGCATTGACGTGCCAGCGCCTTTGGGAAGCCGCGTCAGGCGCACCCCAAATTGCGTCAGGCCCGCTGCATCGCCCAACGCCTGACGTGTGCGGTTACCCGCGATGTGCCTGAACTTCGCGGGATAAGTGCTGCTGTTTACCTTGGGAACTTTTGCAATATCAATTTTCGGCACGTTAAACCCGTTCGATAATCGTCGCCGTTCCCATGCCTGCGCCCACGCAGAGCGTGATCAGCGCGGTGCTGAGATTGCGGCGTTCCAGCTCGTCCAGCACGGTGCCCAAAATCATCGCGCCGGTGGCGCCCAGCGGGTGGCCCATGGCGATGGCGCCGCCGTTTACGTTCATTTTGGAATGATCGATATTGAGCTGATCCATCATGCGCAGCACGACGGATGCAAACGCCTCGTTCAACTCGAACAGATCAATATCCGCCACCGTCATGCCCGCGCGTTTCAGCACCTTTTCGGTGACCAGAGCGGGGCCCGTCAGCATGATGCAGGGCTCCGAGCCGATCGATCCAAAGGCGCGAATGCGGGCGCGCGGTTTCAGCCCCATGGCGTTGCCTGCCTCGCGGGTGCCGAGCAACACGCCCGCCGCGCCGTCGACAATGCCGCTGCTATTGCCGCCATGATGCACATGTTTCATTTCTTCCACATCCGGATAGCGTTGCATCGCCACCGCGTCAAAACCGCCCATTTCGCCCATCGCCACGAAGGAGGGTTCAAGCGACGCCATCGACTGCATGGTAGAGCCGGGGCGCATATGTTCGTCGTGATCCAGAATGGTGCGGCCGTTTATGTCCTTCACCGGGATCACGGATTTTTTGAAATAGCCGTTGTCCCAGGCCTGTTTGGCGCGGCGCTGGCTTTCGACGGCATAACTGTCCACATCGGCACGGCTGAAGCCGTCACGGGTCGCAATCAGATCGGCCCCGATGCCCTGTGGCGCGAAATAACTTTTGAAGGCGATGGCCGGATCGGTCGACCAGGCGCCGCCGCCCGCCCCCATGGGAACGCGGCTCATGCTTTCCACGCCGCCACCGATGGTCATGTCGGACTGGCCGGACATGATCTGCGCGGCCGCCATATTCACGGCTTCCAGGCCCGAAGCGCAAAACCGGTTGATCTGCACACCCGCCACGCTTTCGGCATAATCGGCGTTCAGCACCGCGATGCGGGCGATGTCGGCCCCCTGTTCGCGCACCGGCTCGACACAGCCCAAAATCACGTCGTCAACCTTGCTGGTATCCAAATTATTGCGGTCGCGCAACGCCTTGAGCACCTGGGTCGCCAGTTCCAGCGAGGGCACCTCATGCAGGCTGCCGCTGGCCTTGCCCTTGCCGCGCGGGGTGCGAACAGTGTCATACACGTAAGCTTCGGTCATTGGCATTCTCCTTGGTTCAATTCTTCATTATTTAAGCATATAAACTGGGACGTTGCAGTCATTATCCGCATGTCCGCGTTGCGGCCCTCGACAGGCGTAGATTTATCATCATACACTGGCCTGGACGCTTAATACCCATCGTGTATCGCACATAATAGGTGGCAAAATGGACAATAAATCCGTACCGGAAATTCCCATGGGCGACCGGGGCGTATGGGAAAATCATTTCCGCCTGTCCGGCGCAAATGCGGGTAAAAGAACCTATGAAACCATACAGGTCAAAAAATTGTCCCCGGCACTGGGGGCGGAAATCAGCGGCGTAGACCTGACCAAGCCCCTGGGCAATCAGATCTTTCAGGAAGTTCATGACGCGCTGGTGGATAATCAGGTAATTTTCTTTCGTGACCAGGATCTGAGCTATGATCAGCACAAGCAGTTTGGCCGCCGTTTTGGCGCCCTGCACGTGCATCCAGTGATCCCGGGACCGGAAGGGCATCCTGAAATACTGATGCTGCATTCGGACGAAAAAGTTCAATATTCGGCCAGCGCCTGGCATTCGGACGTGTCGTTCGAACCCATGCCCAATCTGGGCGCGATCCTGCTTGCCAAAGTGATACCGGAAGCCGGCGGTGACACGGAATTTGCCAGCATGCATGCGGCCTATGAAGGTCTTTCAGACCAGATGCAGCGATTTTTGTGCGGGCTGGAAGCGGAACACGCCAGTGAGCATGTGTTTGGACGGCCGAAAAATGAAAATGACCATCGCCCCAAGTCGGTGCATCCGGTGATCCGCACTCATCCGGTATCGGGACGCCACGGTATTTTTGTCAACAGTGTTTTCACCACCAAAATCGTCGGCATGAAGCCAAAGGAAAGTACAGCTGTTCTGGAGTTTCTGTATCGCCATGTTGAAACCCCGGAATTTCATGTGCGCTTCAAATGGGAGCGAAATTCAATCGCGTTCTGGGATAATCGCAGCACCCAGCATCGCGCAATTGCCGATTATTTCCCGCAGACGCGCACCATGCAGCGCATTACC
>Ga0209024_1001702_pt1 | contig 16218 bp, 19 predicted proteins | sample AutmiccommunBRH5_FD_187380 | JGI IMG/M metagenome (GOLD analysis project Ga0209024, IMG submission 187380) | Deep subsurface microbial communities from Mt. Terri, Switzerland - Autotrophic microbial communities BRH/5 (SPAdes) (version 2) | ecosystem: Environmental > Aquatic > Deep subsurface >...
CCCGGAGGAGACCACCTTGGTCAACTTCGCACGATCCCCGGCGGTCAAGGTGACCGTGTGTTCCTTCGGACGCGGCATTGTCCTCAACTCCTTCTGGTCAAGTATCGACCAGAACAGCCAAACACACCTACCCATCAAATGAGATACGACACGCTACTAGGTTCTCAGTAGTCCTAGGTTCTCAGTAGTCCTAAGTTCTCAGTCGAGACCTAGGTCGCGCCGAAGTTTGGCGACGTGGCCCGTCGACTTCACGTTGTATTGAGCGAGCGCCACCTTGCCGTCCGGGTCGATGACCACAGTCGAGCGCAGTGAACCCGTCACGGTCTTCCCGTACATCGACTTCTCGCCCCAAGCGCCGTAGAGGTGTTGCACGTTGAGGTCGGGGTCGGATACGAGCGTGAAGTTCAGGCCCTCCGTTTCGCGGAACTTGGCGAGTTTCTCGGGAGAGTCCTTCGACACCCCCACTACGTCGAAGCCGGCCGCCTGCAGTGCGGAGAGGGAATCGCGGAAGTCGCAGGCCTCGGTCGTGCACCCAGGGGTCATGGCCGCCGGGTAGAAGTACAAGATGACGCTCTTGCCGCGGTGTGCGGAGAGCGTGAACGTGCCGGTGTCGGTGGATGCGGTGAAGTCGGGGGCAGACGCGCCTGCCTCAAGTCGAATGCTCATGGTCAAGCCAACGGCGGCCGGCCCCGCGCCATTCCCGACGCGGGGGTTCGCACCGATTTTCCAGGGCGCCGCACTGCTGGTAATGTTGTGGGTCGCACCAAGCAATGCACCTCTAGCTCAATTGGCAGAGCAACTGACTCTTAATCAGTGGGTTCCGGGTTCGAGTCCCGGGGGGTGTACGAACAGAAGGCCCGGTCCACATGGACCGGGCCTTCTGTTCGTCGGAGTTTCTAGTAGCGTGTCGCGGCTAATGTGATTGGTATTGATGGTTGGCTGTTCTCGATTGATACTTGATCGGGAGGAGTTGCTGTCATGCCCAGGCCGAAGGAACATGTCGTCACGCTGTCTGCTGCGGAGCGGGCTCGGTTGAGTCGGGTGCTCTCGCGGGGCACGCATCCGGCGCGGATGATCGCGCGGGCGAGGATTCTGTTGGAGCTGGATGAAGCGAGTGGTCCGGCGTCGGATCGGCGGGTGATCGCGGAGCGGGTCGGCGTATCGGAGGGCACGGTGTATCTGGTCGCGAAGCGATTCACCGAGTCTGCGGGGAACGTCGATGAGGTGATCGGCCGCCGCAAGCGCGCCAGCCCGCCGGTGCCGGCGAAGGTGACCGGGGACGTCGAGGCGCGGGTGATCGCTCTGGCGTGCACGAAACCGCCGGAGGGATTCGACCGGTGGTCGTTGCGGTTGCTGGAGAAACATGTGCTGCTCACCGACGGGCTTCCGCCGCTGGATCACTCCACGATCGGTCGGACCCTGAAAAAAGGGGGCTTCGTCCTCATTTGAAGAAGTGCTGGACGATCCCACCGCACGCGAATGGTGAGTTCGTCGCCCGGATGGAAGACGTGCTGGAGGTCTACCACCGTCCCTACGACCTGCAGGTGCCGGTGGTGTGCATGGATGAGAAGCCGTACCAGCTCCTCGGCCATGCGCGTGATCCGATCCCGGCTCGTCCTGGCCACGATCTCAAGGAAGACTCGGAGTACGTCCGACACGGGACCTGCTCGATCTTTGTCTGGGCCGAACCCCTCGCCGGCCGCCGCCGCGTCGACGCGAGGCCACGGCGCACCCGGATCGACTGGGCGACCGAGATTGACGAGCTGCTCACCATCGACTACCCGGACGCCGTACGTGTCGTTCTCGTGATGGACAACCTGAACACGCACACCCTCGGCTCGCTCTACGAGGCATTCGAGCCAGCCAAGGCCCGCGCCCTGGCCGAGCGCCTGGAACTGCACTTCACGCCCAAGCACGGCTCCTGGCTCAACATCGCCGAGATCGAGCTATCCCGCCTGGCCCGACAGTGCCTAGACCGGCGCATCGACGACCTCGACATCCTGGGCAGCGAGCTCGCCGCGTGGCAGGCCGCGACGAACGCCGACCAGCGACAAGTCGACTGGCAATTCAGCACGAGCGACGCCCGCATCAAACTCCGACACCTATACCCACAACTTTAGCCGCGACGCTCTACTAGTTGTCCCTCAGGGGGCGGTCGGCGAGCGGCGCGTCGTATGAGCGGACCACCAATCGAGGCTCGACCAGCACGTGAGCGGGTGGTTTGGTCGCATCGCGCGCGGTCACGGTGCGACCCGTCGGCCCCATCAGCAGGTCGAGGGCGCCCGCTGCGACGAGTTCTGGTGACTGCTCGACGCTTGAAATGCCAAGCGCCTCGGCGACAGGAGTGTTGTCAAACCCGATCACCGGAAGCTCGCGGCGACCGGCGTCGGTGGCCGCGAGGTGCGCCCCGACCGCGAGTGTGTCCGACACGCACACCAGCGCATCAAGTTCCTCCAGTGTCTGCGGGTTTCCAAAAGCCCTTGACATGATCTCTCGAGCTTGTGCGACACCGTCGATGGTCTCGAAGTACGGGCCGGAAGCTCCTGCGTCGGCCATCGCCTCACGCCAGCCGCGCGCGCGATCGTCGCCCGTGCCGGCGTCGGAGGGCCAACCCAAGAAGCCGACGTGAGGTCCCGCCGTCGCCAGCGCGTGCTGGGTTGCCGCACGAGTTCCTGCAGCTCCGTCCACGTCGACCCACGAGTGTGAGGCGCGGAACACGTCGGCACCGCCCCAGGGCCGCCCGAACGACACGAAGGGGACATTGCGCTCCGTGAGCCAACTTGTGCGGGAGTCTCCGAAGAATGTTCCGGTGATCACTGCGGCGTCGATTTCCGCCCCGGCGATCAGGTCGTCGAGCCGAGCGATTTCCTCATCCGCACCGCGAGCGCTGTAGATAAGCACGCGCATCCCGCGCTCGCCGGCCCGCTCCGTGAGGGCGTGTACGAACCGATCCAGCAACACACCCGAGATGCCGCCCTCGTAAGGATCAAGGTGTATGCCGATCGTCGAGCTCCGCCGTGTGCGCAAGCGTCGAGCCGCAGCATCGGGCCGGTAGGCGAGGTCGGAGATTGCCCTTGCGACCTTGTCGCGCGTGGCCGGCCGGACGATGTCTGGCGTGTTCAGCACATTCGACACCGTCTGGCGGGATACCCCGGCGGCGCGGGCCACGTCCTCGACAGTGGCGGGCTTCACCATGGGGGCTCCTCTCGTCGATGATCAGAGTATGCGGGTCCGAAACGATTCGATCATAGGCGTTCCAATATGAACGATCAAATCGTTACATTCGAAATGGTCGCGAACCCTTGACAGGCCGTGCGTCTGAGTCGTACCGTCTCGTCCTAGACGCGATTTGATCGATCAAATTCGTCTTGTCACATCATCAAAGGAGATAGACATGACATCGCACATCTCACGCAGGTTGCTAGGGGCGGGATCCCTGTTGCTGGCGTCCGCGCTAGTCCTCGGCGCCTGCTCCAGCTCGGATGCCGACCCGACTACGTCGAACGCCCCAACGGGCGGGGACGTTGCCGTAGGTGACCTGACGTCGTCGGGGGACGCCCTCACCCTTCTCATCGGGTCGAGCGGCGAGGCCGAGACCACCGCGGTGGAGACGGCCGTTGCAGCATGGTCAGCCGAATCCGGCGTTGAAGCCACCGTGCAGGTGGCAAGCGACCTCGCGCAGCAGCTCTCCCAGGGATTCGCGGCCGGCTCTCCGCCGGACCTGTTCTACATGTCGCCCGATGCCATCGGCGGCTACTCGAGCAACGGGTCTCTCAAGGCGTACGGCGACCTGCTCGCGAACAAGGCCGATTTCTACGGCCCGCTCGTCGACAACTTCACTGTTGACGGCGACTTCTATTGCGCGCCGAAGGACTTCTCCACACTCGCGCTGGTGATCAACACCGACCTGTGGGCCGCTGCGGGACTTACCGACGCGGACATTCCCAAGACCTGGGATGACCTCACCGCGGTGAGCACCACGCTCACGACAGACGGACGTACAGGTCTGGCCTTCGGCCCGGAGTACCAGCGCATCGGTGTGTTCTTCGCGGAAGCCGGAGGCGGACTCGTCGCCGACGGAGCAGCGGCGGCCAACAGCCCGGCGAATGTCGAAGCACTGACCTACGTGCAGTCGAACCTGAAGAACGGCAACTTCGCCTTTTCGTCAGATCTTGGCGCAGGCTGGGGTGGCGAGGCATTTGGCAAGCAGCTCGCGGCGATGGTGATCGAGGGCAACTGGATCACCGGAGCGTTGACCAACGACTTCCCTGACGTGAATTACGTTGTCGCGGAGCTTCCCTCCGGTCCCGGTGGCATGGGCACGCTCCAGTACACCAACTGCTGGGGCATGTCTGCCGACAGCCCCAACCAGCAGGCTGCGCTCGACCTCGTGGAGTACCTGACGGCACCGGAGCAGCAGCTCGCGTTCTCCGCTGCGTTCGGCCCCATGCCGTCGATCGCCTCCGCGGCGGACGCGTGGACCGCGGCCAACCCGAAGCTGGCGGCCTTCCTTGCAGGGGCGCAGTACGCCCAGTACCTGCCCAGCCAGGTGGGTGCCAACGAGGTCGTCAGTGACCTGAATTCCCAGCTCGAGTCACTGAAGGACGGCGACCCGGCCGCGATCCTTGACTCCGTTCAGGGCAATCTCGAAGCAGTTATCCAGTAGTCGTGGCACTTCGCGTCGCCACTCCTCTCCGCGGCGGGTCCCGGTCATCCGGGATCCGCCGCGGGGAGCGGACCGCGGGTTGGCTGTTCAGTCTTCCCGTCATCGTCATTCTCGGCGTGTTCCTGTTCATCCCGGTCGTGATGGCAATCTGGGTAAGTTTCTCCGACTGGTCGGGCCGAGGCAGCCCTGTTTCGTCGGGCGTCAACTTCATTGGTGTCGAGAATTACACGGACGTCACCTCCGGCGGCGGGCTGGCCGAGAAGAACTTCGGCACCGCGATTCGCAATAACGCCTGGTACGTGGTCTTCGTTGTACCCATTCAGACGGTGCTGTCACTCTTCTTGGCCGTCCTAGTCAACAGGGCGGTCTTGCGAGGTCGCAGCTTCTTCCGCATGTCCTTCTACTTCCCGTCCGTCACGAGCTCGGTCGCCATCACTGTGTTGTGGCTCTTCCTGTTCTCGACCAGCGGCGTCATCAACAACGTGTTGTCGTGGTTCGGGGTCAACGGGCCCAACTGGTTCAATGACCCTCGCGGGATCGTGCACGTCGCGCTTGGCTCCATGGGAGTGGGCACTGCGCCGGAGGCATTGTCGAGCCATGGATTCCTTGGCATCGACTGGTGGGAGTGGCTTTCCGGCCCTTCGTTCGCCATGAGCGCCTTCATCCTGATGGCCGTCTTCACGACGAGCGGCACTTTCATGCTGCTGTTCCTCGCCGCGCTGCAAAACATCAACCCCGAACTTGGCGAGGCCGCCTCGATGGACGGCGCGAACGGCCGGCAGCGTTTCTGGCGCATCACCCTGCCCCAGTTGCGCCCCACGCTGTTCACCGTGCTCACTTTGGGCCTCATCGGCACCTGGCAGGTGTTCGACCAGATCTACACCGGAACGCAGGGCGGGCCTGGAAAGACGACCCTGACCCCCGCGTACCTCTCCTACGAGTCTGCATTCATTGGTCAGGAGTGGGGACGCGGCTCGGCGATCGCTTTCATCCTGTTCATCATCATCATCGTCTTCACGGTGTTCCAGCGCTGGGTGCTTCGGGAGCGCGCAGTGTCGAAGCGGCGCTCCTACAACTACCAGGCGACGGGAAAGAAGTCATGAGCGCGATCGAGACGCGGCCCCAGGCCGCACGTCAGCAGGACGACCTCAAGCGTTCCACGGTCTGGCGCCGACGGCTGAAGAGCCTGGGCATCGGGCAGTGGGTCCTCTTTGCGTTGCTGATCGCGCTCGCGCTGATCTACATCTACCCTTTCCTGGTTCAGATCGCGACGTCGTTCAAGACCGACTCCGAGGCGGCATCGAACCCGATCTCCCTGGTCCCCAGCATATGGTCGTGGGCGGCCTACGAGCAGCTCTTCGCGCGCAGCGACTTCCCACGGTGGTTCATGAACTCCGCCATCGTGACCATCTTTGTCACCACGGGACGGGTGTTCTTCGTGTCGCTCGCTGGCTATGCCTTGGCGAGGCTCCATTTTCGTGGCAGGGGGCTGGTGTTCGCCATGGTGGTCGGAGTCATGGCTGTCCCAGGAGTCGTGCTCCTGATCCCCAAGTTCCTGGTGCTGAATCAACTCAACCTCTATGACTCTTATCTAGGCATGATTCTGCCGTTGCTCGTGGACGCCGCAGGCGTGTTCATCATGAAGAACTTCTTCGAATCCATCCCAGTGTCCGTCGAGGAGCAGGCGCGTATGGACGGGGCAGGAGCGTTTCGGGTGTTCTGGTCGATCGTGCTCCCGATGGCGCGCCCAGCATTGATCACGATCGTGATCCTGTCGTTCCAGGGGTCGTGGAACGAGCTCAGTCACTTCATTGTGTCGACTCAATCGCCCGACCTCACGACGTTGACCAAGGGTGTAGCGAGCCTCGCTTCAGGCCAACTCAGTCAGGGCAGTCAATACCCCATCAAGCTCGCGGCATCCGTGATCATGACGATTCCGGTCGCCGTGATGTTCTTCGTCTTCCAGAGAAGGATCATGAACAATACTCAGGGAGCGGAAAAGGGATGAGCGGATTGTCATCCTCGAACGGCGGACACTCGGGCCGCCAGCCACTGCTCCATGATTCCGTCATCACCTTGCGAGCCCCCACACAAGTGTGGTCTGCGAGTAGCGGTGACGCTGCTCGTGAGACGATCCATGGGATCTACCACGGAGATGTCCGGTACATCGGTGAGACCACTCTGTCCTATGACGGGCATATGCCGGAGTGGATCTCGACAGCGGCTCATGGCGCATCCCACGTCACTTTTGGTGGACTGATGCGGGGGATCGACGATGGTCTGCCCGACCCGCGTGTCCGCTTGCTCCGCGACCGCGACGTCCATGCAGGCGAGGTGCGCGAGGTGCTGTCCCTCGTGTCGAGTCTTTCGCACGTGGTCGAGACCACGCTTCGGCTGCGCCTCGTGCCGAGTTTTGCCCCGCTACAAGAGGTCAAGGCCGGGGACTTGGAAGCGCCGGGTTGGACGCATGTGAAGCGATCGGGTGCCGACGGGGGCGAGAGCGTCACGGTCGCCAGCGCGCAACAGTCCTTCGACATTGCTGCACCAGGAGCGAAGGTTCTGGTGACCGACGATGCGGTCACCCTCGAGTGGCACCTGACGGCCCGGCCTCGCGAGCGTGTCTCAGTTGAGTGGTCGGTCGTTCTTCATGACCCTGGACTTGTCGTCATGGGCGTCAGTCGACCCTCTGAGTGGACCCTCGACGCCCCCGCGATCGCTGCTCTCGAGGACTCGCGCATGGGGCGTTGGCTGGAGACAGCGCTCGGTGACCTCGACGCTCTACGGCTCGCGCTTCCCGATCACCCCGAGGATGAGTTCTATGCGGCGGGAGCGCCGTGGTTCTTCACCCTCTTCGGTCGTGACTCGCTGTGGGCCGCGCGACTGGCGCTTCCGGTGGATCACCGTATCGCTGCGTCCACGCTGCGTGTCCTCGCCCGGCTCCAGGGCAGCAAACTGGATCCCGATAGCGCGGAGGAGCCTGGAAAGATCCCTCACGAACTTCGTTCGTCGGAGCTCACCATGCCCGCGGACGGCATTTCTCTGCCGCCTGTGTATTACGGCACCGTCGACGCCACCGCGCTGTGGGTGTGCCTGCTGGCCGACGCGTGGCACTGGGGCATGCCAGACGGTGAGGTGCGGTCACTGCTCCCCGCGCTGCGCGGTGCGCTCGACTGGCTCGTCAACCACGGCGACAGCGATGGCGACGGGTTCATCGACTACGTCGATCGCACCGGACATGGGCTCGCCAATCAAGGATGGAAGGATTCGGGCGATTCGATCCAATGGCGAACCGGCGAGCTCGCCGAGGGACCCATCGCGCTGTGCGAGGTCCAGGGCTATGCCTACGAGGCCGCGCTGGCGGGCGCCGAGATACTCGATCGCCTGGGCGAGCCCGGAGCGCGCGATCTGCGTGTGTGGGCGGCGGCGCTTAAGGAGCGCTTCGCGGCGTCTTATTGGGTTGAGACGCCCGAGGGCCGCTACCCCGCGGTCGCGCTCGACGCGCACAAGCGTCCCGTAGACACTCTCACGAGCAACATCGGGCACTTGCTCGGCACGGGCATTTTGGAAGCGGACGATGAGGCACGGGTAGCAGCATTGCTCGTGGGGCCCTCGATGCTGTCCGGCTACGGGGTGCGAACGATGTCCACGGACGCGTCAGGTTACTGGCCGCTCAGTTATCACGGCGGAAGTGTGTGGACGCACGACTCGGCGATCATCGCGCGTGGGATGGCGTGCGCAGGGCTCTACGACGAGGCCGATGCGGTGATTGGCGGACTGCTGGCCACCGCGGAGGGGTTCGCCTATCGCGTGCCCGAACTTCATAGCGGTGATCCTGCCAGTGAGACCTCGTCACCCACGCCCTATCCGGCCGCGTGCAGGCCCCAGGCGTGGTCGGCGGCCGCCGCCGTGACCGCCGCTCACGTGTCGTTGCGGCGCGGCGTGGGCGAAGGGCTCTAGCTCCCGAGTAGCACCGGTCAAGCCTGTGGCTCACAGGGTTCCGGGTTCGAGTCCCGGGGGGTGTACGAACAGAAGGCCCGGTCCACATGGACCGGGCCTTCTTCGTTCGTGGGGGCTAGCAGTCTCTACGCTCCGAGCTCCCCGTCGGAGCTGAAGACTAGCCCGACGGCAATCTCGCCCTGGCGCAGCGCGGTCTTGGTCAGCGGCCCGCCCGCGTCGAGTGAGGAGAAGTCGCTCACCTCGATGCCGTAGACGTCCTCCAGGCCGATCTGGCAGAAGGTCCGCTCCGGGCACTCCGGCGGGCCGCCGAGCGCGATTCCCTCGCAGTTCGCCGCGAGCTCGCTGAGCGACGTCACGTCGTACTGCTCGGAGAACGCGGTGGTCACTGCGAAGGCGTTCTGATCCTGTGCGGCGGCGGGCTCGCCGAAGACGACACCAAAGTCCGCGAAGCCGTCGAGGGCTGCCTTGGTCACCGCGATGTCGCCAGAGGCCACTGCGGGAGCGTCGGCGCCGTTGAGTGAGCGGTTGATGAACTCCGAAGCCGTTGCGGCGTACTCGGGGACCACGTCCACCTCGCCAGAAACGAGCGCGGGCATGTAGGTCTCGCGGTTGCCGATGGTGCGCACCGTGACGTCATAGCCAGCGTCGCGCAGCACGGCGGCGTAGATCTCCGCGACCGTGATGTTCTCCGAGAAGTTCGCTGAGCCCACGGCGAGCGAGCCGCTGCCCTGCGACGGTGCGGTGATGCCCTGGTCGGCCACGAACTGGGCGGCGACCTCGGAGGACGTCTGGCGGTCGATGTCGACTGCCTTGTTGAGCTGGATCAGGGTGGGGGTATCAAGGACGGTAGAGACCGCGTTGACGGCCTCCATCACCGCGCTGTCCTCGGACGTGGCCGCGTTGACGGCGGGCACGAGGTTGTCCGAGTTCTGCAGCATCATGTCGTCGGCGAGAACGATGATGCTGTCGCCGGGGACCGGCAGGCACTGCTGTGCCATGGCGGGTTCGGTGGTGCCCGAGGCGCTGGTGGGGGAGGCGGACGAGTCGGTGGCGCCTGCTGAACAGCCGGCCAGGAACAGGGCCGACGTGGCAACGGCCGCTAGGGGTGCGAAACGGGTGTGCATGGTGCTCCTCGTGTGTGGTCAAACCGGTCAGGAGATGTAACTCGGTGGGGACGCTTAATGTTTCCTCGTTTTTCCCATTCCCGCATCTTCGGGACCGCGCGCGACGCGGATGGGCTAGGCCGATACCAGCGATGTTGCTCGCAGAGGAAGGGGCGTGAGTCGTCGCTGTAGCGCTCCCATGGCGGCGTCGACGGCGAGCGTCAGCGCGGCGACGAGCACCCCGCCGGCGAGCACCTCTCCGTAGCGCTGGGTGGCTAGCCCAGTGTTGATGATGACGCCCAAGCCGCCGCCGGCCACCAGCGCCGCGAGCGGCACGGTCGCCACGGTCTGTGATGCGGACGTGCGTAGCCCTGCCGCGATGAGTGGCCAGGCGAGGGGGAGTTCGACGCGGGTGGCGACCTGGAGTCGGGTAAGGCCCTGACCCAAGGCGGCGTCCCGCACGTCGGCGTCGACGTCCGCCATCCCCGTGAATGCGTTGGTGAGAATCGGGGGAAACGCGAAGATGGCGGCCGCGATGATGACGGCGCGGTTCCCGAAGCCGATGGCCGATGCCGCGAACAGCGTCAGCAGCGCGAGCGTAGGCATGGCGCGGGAGACGTTGGAAAGGGCGACGGTGAGGCCCCCGCCGCGCCGCACGTGGCCAAGAGCAATCCCGAGGGGGAGTGCGGTCAGCGCTGCGATACCCACGGCCGCAAATGACATGTACAGGTGCTCGATCGTGAGCGCGAGGATCGAGTCGTTCGCGAACTTCCAGCCGCCGTCGAAGGTCGGTCGGGTCAGCCCGTTCTCGCCGGTCCAGTCCAGGCCGGTGGAGATGAACTCCCACGCCTCCGCCCAGATACTCATGCGGCCCTCCTGCGCCTGGCCCACGGCATGGCCGCCCGGGCGGCCATCACGATCGCCAGGTCAAGCACGAGCGCCAACACGAGGCAGAGGATCACACTGGTGGCGATCTGGGCGCGGTAGTTGGACTGGAAGCCGCGGAACATGAGTTGGCCCAAGCCCCCGTAGCCGACCACGACGCCCACGGTGACGAGTGCGACCGTCGTCACGGTGGCGATGCGCAAGCCCGCCACGATGGATGGCAAGGCGTTGGGGATCTCGACGCCCCACAGCAGCCGCAGGCGCGAATAGCCCAGGCCACGCGCCGCGTCGACGACGTCGCGATCAACGCCCTCGAGCCCGGCGATGATGTTGCGCACCAGCACGAGCAAGGCATAGACGACGAGCCCGATGAGAACCGTAGTGCGGCCGATGCCGGTGAAGGGCGCCAGCAAGGCGAACAGCGCGAGCGAGGGCACGGTGTAGAGCACGCCGGTGATCCCCAGGATGGGGCGGGTCAGCCATCTCACGTTGCGGGCGAGCACCGCGAGGGGAAACGCGATCGCGAGGGCGATGGCGACGGCCTCAAGGGTGAGGGTTGTGTGGATGGTGAGTTGGTCGCTCAACTCGGTCAAGTTGCTTTCCACGTAGCGCCACGAAAGCCACGGATTGGGCGGGGCGTCGTCCATTCACCCACCCTACTGGCCGTAGCGACATACCAGCCCTGTACCGTGAACCGCATGGCTGGCACCGACATCGTGTTCGAGAGCGTTCGCAAGTCGTATCCCGACGGCACCGACGCGGTGGAGAGCCTGAGCCTCGAGGTGCGCGGCTCCGAGGTGCTCGCTCTCGTCGGCCCCTCCGGCTGTGGCAAGTCCACGACGCTGAGAATGGTCAACCGGCTGGTCGAGCCCACGTCCGGGGTGATCTGCGTGGGCGGCACCGACGTCATGTCCCAGAACCCGGTGCAGTTGCGCCGCCACATCGGCTACGTGATTCAGCACGTGGGGTTGTTCCCTCACCGCACGGTCCAGCAGAACGTCGCCACGGTGCCGGGTCTCGTGGGCTGGGAGAAGGACCGGACCGCCCAGCGGGTGGAGGAGCTGCTGACGCTCGTGGGTCTCGACCCCGCCGTCCATAGCGACCGCTACCCGCACGAGCTTTCCGGCGGTGAGAGGCAACGCGTGGGCGTCGCGAGGGCACTCGCCACCGAGCCGCCAGTGCTGCTCATGGACGAGCCGTTCGGTGCCGTGGACCCGCAGGGCCGCAGGCGGCTTCAGAAGGAATTCGCCGCGCTGCAGCGCGAACTGGGGACCACCGTCATGATGGTGACGCACGACATCAGAGAAGCCGTGCTGCTTGCCGACAGAATTGCCGTGCTGTCCAAGGGTGCAGTGCTCGAACAACTCGGCACCCCAGACGTGGTCACTCAGTCGCCCGCGAACGATTTTGTCGCCGACTTCGTGGCCGACTTCGGGGACTGACCTAGCCGACCGTGTCGTCGTGTTCGGGGCTTGCTGAAGCCTCTGTCTCCGCCTCTGCCGCTGCCGCTGCCTCGGCGTTCGCGGCCCGAGCCGCCTTCGCGCGGGAACCGGGTGTCAGGGCCGGTCGATGCTCGTTGACCCTGTCGAGCCGATCGCGCCAGGAGACCCTCCACCAAGCGACCTTCTCGCCGCGGTCGTGCGCCGCCTCGCGCTCGAGCCGCTGTTGTGCCTGCAGGATTTCGCGGTTGCGTCGCCTGCGGCGGCCCGACGTGATGATGTAGTAGAACGCGAACCCAAGCCCAAAGAACACCACGGTGACGAGGATCGGCGCGAAGATCGCGAGCAGGCTCAACGCCACCGACGTGGCGTCCTCGGCGAAGGACGCCAGTGGCGCGCCCGTGCCTCCGGTCGAGGCGTTGACCGCCGGGCGCGACGCAGACTTGCCGGTGTGGACCACGAGGGTGATCACCGCGCCGACGATGCCGGCGATCATCGGGTTGTCCGTCCAGAACTGGCCGGCGTCCAACTCTGCGGCCGAGGCGCTCGCCGCGAAGATTACTCCTCCGACAAGCGGGCGCACCGCGGTCTGGACGAGGTCGTTGACGTGGTCGACACCGGGGATCTTGTCGAGAACCAACTCCACGGCGAGAAGGAGCAGCGCGATGATGATCGTGGGCCACTCCTGTAGCCACATGAGGTTTTCGGGCAACTCAATGAATGTGGTGAAGCGAGCGAAGATGCCGACCAACACGAGCGGGATGAACGCATTGAGTCCCGCTGCCGCAGACAGGCCTGCGCCGGTCAGTGCGGCGATCACTCGTGCCTCCAAGTTGTTCGTACGTCAATCACGCCCTCACGATAGCCTGTTCAGGACCGAGAGGTGCTCGGTCTCAGCACTGGAGGTTGTCCATCATGGATCTCATAGGAGCTCTTGTCGCCGGAGCGTTGCTCGCGGTGATCGCGTCACTGCTTCGCCGGGGCAAGTCGGGTATGCCGTGGTGGGGGAACTGGCTGGCCGGCATCGGCGGCGCAGTGATCGGTTTCTATATCGCGGAGGCGCTCGGCGTTGCTGCGACGGGCGGCGTCGACTGGATTCGGTGGGCGATCTCGATCGGGGTAGCGGTGTTGCTGCTGGGCGTCGGCGGGCGTTTCATCCACAAGCGTTAGGCCCACATACAAACGAAGGCCCCCGGCACTGCCGGGGGCCTTCGTCGTGGGGTGGCTAACGGGACTTGAACCCGCGGCCCCCGCGACCACAACGCGGTGCTCTACCAACTGAGCTATAGCCACCATCGGCCCGAGGGCCAGCGGAAAGTCTATCGCGTGGCAAGCGCCGTGGTGCACGCGCGCTCCTTCGCGTGAAGGTTCGGCCGTCGATCAGTCGGACTGAGCCTTGACGACAGCGGCGGCCGCGGCCTTGGCGGCGTCCGAGTCCGGCCCCGGTTGAGGGGAGAAGATCGATTCTCGGTAGTAGCGGAGCTCCTGGATGGAGTCCTCGATGTCGCCAAGTGCGCGGTGGCCACCCGTCTTGTCGGGCGAGTTGAAAAACACCCTGGGGTACCAGCGACGCACCAGCTCCTTGATGGAACTGACGTCCACGACGCGGTAGTGCAGCAGCCCCATCAGCTCTGGCATGTCGCGGTCGAGGAACGCCTTGTCCATGCCCACGGTGTTGCCCGCGAGTGGCGCGCGGAAGCCCTTGACCTGCGCTGTGACGTAGTCGACCAAACGTCGCTGGGCGTCCTCCATGGTGAGGCCGCCATCAAGCTCCGGCAGCAGCCCGGACTTTACGTGCATCTGGCGCACAAAGTCGGTCATCACCTCCACCGCATCGGAGGGGGGCTTGATGATGACGGACACGCCCTCACCAAGGGAGTTCAACTCGGCATCCGTCACGATGCAGGCCACTTCGATAAGGGCGTCGGTGGCGAGATCGAGACCCGTCATTTCGCAGTCGATCCAGACCAAGGGCGCATCAGACATGGCTCTTACTGTAGGGCCAACGTGCGGTGGGGAGGGTGCAGGGGTTGACAAATCCACACCGTGCTGGTTGGTTAGTTACATAACCAATCAACCAATGAACCTGGAGGTCGCCGTGGACGATGGTCGCCCCATCTTTGTCCAGATCGCGGAACAGATCGCGGAACAGATCGTCGACGGAACCATGCCCGAGGAGTCCCAGGTGCCATCGATCAACGAGCTCGCCGCGTTTCACCGGATCAACCCGGCGACGGCGCTCAAGGGAGTGAATGTGCTGGTAGATGCAGAAATCCTGCACAAGAGGCGGGGCATCGGCATGTTCGTCGCGGAAGGCGCGCGCGTCACCCTGCTCACAAGACGCCGTGACGCGTTTCGCGCCGACTACGTGCGGCCGCTCCTCGAAGAGGCTTCCCACCTCGACATCACACCGGAACTTCTCGCGGACATGATTCTCGAGGAGGCAGGTCGATGACCGCCATCGTCGAGGTAGAGAACCTCACCAAACGCTTCGGTTCCGTCACCGCGGTCGACGACGCGTCGTTCGCCGTCCAGGAGAACTCCATCTGCGGGTTCTCGGGCGCAATGGCGCCGGCAAGACGACCCTGATGCAACTCATCACGGCCCAAGAGTTCGCGAGTTCGGGGACGATGCGAGTCTTTGGGGAGTCGCCCGTCGAAAATGCCGCGGTCCTGAGCAGGACCTGCTTCGTCATCGCATGGGTATGGGCGACCACGGCCGCCGATTCGTGGGGCGAGGTGGGCGATTTCTTGACCGACAACTCAGTCTTGACGATCGTGTTGTGGACCGTGCCGGTGACGCTCGCTACGGGAGTGGCGGGCTACCTATTCCTGCGCAGGGCGACGCCCAAGTAGGGAAGTGTTCGCGCGGGCCTGGCGCCGTCGGGCGCTTCACCAGCGGCCTCGCGAGTACTGCGGCGGGTAGGTGGCTTCGGCGCCGAGCTCTGCGGCCCAGCGCTGCGGGAGGTGGGGTTCGCGCATGAACTGGCGCGCCACGAACACGGCGTCGGCCTTGCCCTGAGACACGATCGCCTCGGCCTGAGCGGCGTCCGTGATCAGGCCAACCGCCGTCGTGATGATGCCGGAACCGTCCTTGATGGCCGTGGCGTGGGGCACTTGGTAGCCGGGCGCAAGGGGGATCACCGCTCCAGTGATGTTGCCGCCGGTGGATGTGTCGATGACGTCGCCTCCGGCGTCGCGGACCCATCCGGCGAGGGTGACGGTCTCGTCGAGCGTCCACCCTTCGGGCTCGAGCCAATCGGTCGCGCTGACGCGGACGAACAAGGGCACGCCCTCGCCTGCGACCTTGCGGACCTCGCGCACCACGTCCAGCAGCAGGCGGGCGCGGTTCTCGAGCGACCCGCCCCACTCGTCGGTCCGCTCGTTGCTGACGGGGCTCAGGAACTGGTGCATGAGGTACCCGTGGGCCCCGTGAATCTCGAGCACCTCAAAACCGGCGTCGAGCGAGCGGCGCGCGGCTTTGCCAAAGTCGGCCACCACGTCGGCGATGCCTTGTGCGTCGAGTGCGACGGGTGCGTCGTAGCCAGGAAAGGGGATCGACGAGGGCGCGACGGTCTGCCAGCCGCCGTCGTCCAGCGGGACGGTGCCCTCGCCGGACCAGGCGCGGTATGTGGACGCCTTGCGGCCAGCGTGCTGCAGCTGGATCGCGGGCACTGCCCCCTGACCCTTGATGAACTCGACCACGCGCGCCCAGGAGTCACGCTGCTCGTCGTTCCAGATGCCGGCGCACCACGGGGTGATGCGGCCCTCGGGACTGACCCCGGTGGCCTCGGCCATCACGATGCCCGCGCCTCCTCGCGCAAAGGAGCCGAGTTGCACGAGGTGCCAGTCGTTCACCACGCCGTCGCGGTTCTCGCACGAGTACTGACACATGGGGCTGACCCAGACGCGGTTGCGGGCGGTGACCGAGCGGATGGTGAGAGGGGCGAAGAGTGCGGAAGTCATGTACCCATCCTCGCGCACCGCGGGGGACGCTCTCGCAAGAGCCACGATGTGGGCGTCGGCCGTGTGCCCCCGGCAGTGTCTGATGTCACCGCCTTGGTTACATATGTGTCGCGGCATCGTTTACACCCCAGGCCTGGTCACGATGGTTTATGGCAGATGCAGACAAGAACCGGGTCATCGTGTTGGCGGTCGTCGAGGGCGGC